>ENA-UONS01001983-UONS01001983.1-human-gut-metagenome-genome-assembly--contig:-CS19-NODE-1983-length-17267-cov-7.877353_pt1 | contig 17267 bp, 9 predicted proteins | sample MGYA00242458_ERZ724005 | MGnify/ENA metagenome assembly ERZ724005
TGTTCCCGCTTGCCCCGGGGCGGAGGCGGCGGCGTCCGGCGCCGCCGGGCGGGCCGCGGTCTGTCTGTCATAGCGCATTCCCCCTTTTTGGAGCAGTGTATGTCCCCGGCGGCGGGGATAGAACCGAAAAATGCCTGTCCAAAAGGGCATTGCCCTTTTGGAACAGACGAAAAAAACGCGGGCCGAAAGCCCGCGTTTTTGCTGTATCCGGTTGTCGCTTTACGCCTTCACGCTTTCGGCCAGCTGCATGGCCATGCGCTCCAGGTCCTCCTGCTGCCCCTGGCGCAGGGCGGAGCGGAGGGTCACGGTGTCCGCCGCCGTCTCCCAGTTCAGGGGCTCCAGCAGCTTCTGCATCCCCCGGGCGCTGGTGGGGGCCCAGGAGCCGTTTTCGATATACGCCGCCCAGCGGCCCTTGAGGCCGTGGGCCGTCAGGTCGTGCAGCAGGTTCTCCATGGTGACGAACACGCCGCCGTTATAGGTGGGAGCCGCCAGCACCACATGGCTGAACCGGAAGGCCGCCGCCAGGATATAGGACGCCGGGGTGACGGAGGTGTCGAACATCTCCACCTGTACCCCCTGCTCCCGCAGGCGGCAGGCCAGGATGTTGGCGGCGTTCTCCGTGCCGCCGTAGACGGAGGCATAGGCGATGACCACGCCCTGCTGCTCCGGCTCATACCGGCTCCACAGGTCGTATTTGCCCAGGATGTACCCCAGATCCTGCCGCCACACGAAGCCGTGAAGGGGCAGCAGCATCTGAATATCCAGCCCGGCGGCCTTTTTCAGCACCGCCTGGACCTGGGTCCCGTATTTGCCCACGATGTTGGTGTAATACCGCCGGGCCTCGTCCAGATAGTCCCGGTCGAAGTTCACCTCGTCGGCGAACAGCGCGCCGTTCAAAGCGCCAAAGGTGCCGAAGGCGTCCGCCGTCAGCAGGAGCTTGTCCGTCTCGTCATAGGTCATCAGCACCTCCGGCCAGTGGACCATAGGCGCGGCCACAAAGTGCAGGGTGTGCCGCCCGGTGCAGAGGGTGTCCCCCTCCTTCACCACGTTGACGCGGCCCTCGTATCCGGGGCCGAAGAACTGGGCCAGCATATTCCTGGCGGCGGCGGAGCACACCACGGTGGTCTCCGGGTGCCGGGTCAGCAGGTCCCGGATGTCGGCGGCGTGGTCCGGCTCCATATGCTGCACCACCAGATAGTCCAAAGCCCGGCCTCCCAGCCCGTGGGCCACGTTTTCCAGAAAGCTGCGGCACACGGAGGCGTCGGCGGTGTCGAACAGCACCGTTTTTCCGTCCATCAGCAGATAGCTGTTGAAGGAGATGCCCCGGGGCACGTCATAGACGCCCTCGAACATAGCCAGGCGGCGGCCGTCGGCCCCCACCCAGGTGTAATCGTCATTGACCTTTCTTGTGCAGAACATCAGAAAACCCCTCTTTCCCTATTTTATCCATTTTATTATAGCCCCTTCCCGGCAAAAAATCTGTGTCATATGCAACAGTTTTGCAAAAAATGCGCCCCGGTGGGGGCGCATTTTTCAGCTTTCATTTTTCAGTCTTCGTTCAGGTCAATGATGTTGTGACAGGCGGCCTGCAGCGTGTTCTCTATGTACGCCGCGTCCTCCTCCGGCAGGGTCACATTCTCCGGATAGTGCAGTTGGATGATGTACTCGCTGCCGTCGATATACAGCTGCGCCATATAGAACCCCTGGTTCCGGAACAGGTACACCGGCACATAGCGGTACACGTCCCACGGGGACGGCAGATCCCCCACAACGCCGGTGACTCCCACGGAGACCTCCGCGCTGAAGGCAACGCCGCCGCGCTCCATGGTGCCGGACAGAGCAAAGCCGCTGACCTTGGCCAGCCGGGAGGGGCCGTCCATCCGGAGCTGACGCTCCGTCACCGTCCACGGCAGCAGGTCCTCTCCGGGGACCCGGATGTCCGTTTTCTTTTCCACCGTGTCCCGCAGCTGTTCATAGCTTTCCGCCGGTTTCATCCGGGTGGGATTCACCGGCCAGACCATAACGGCGTACACGATCCCGCCCACCATGGCCAGCAGCACCGCCAGCAGGACGATTTTTGTGGATTTCTTCATGGCAGGACTCCTTTCCCGTCAGGAATACAGGTCGATGATTTCGCGGCAGGCGGCCTGCAGCAGGCCGTCAAAATAGTCGGTCACATCCTGGGTCAGGGCGCTTTCCGGCGGGGCCATCATGCCCACCTGATAGAGGTGCCCCTCCACCACAAACTGCATCTTCACGCCCCCATCGCCTGACTGGACATAAATGGGGACGGTTTTGTAGTTCTCCCGCAGCGTCGGATAGTCGTCCGACGCGCCGGTTTCCCGGAAGGCGATGATATACGCCGAGTATACGGTTCCCTCATAGGAGATGTCCCCGGCCATGGTATAGCCGCAGGGCCTGGCAAACCGCCAGGTGCTGTCCAGCCAGAAATCATACTCCGGCTGGGTCCAGGGAAGCACATCCTCCGGCGGCGCCAGCACGCCCAGGTCCTCCGCCGTCTGCTTCATCTGCTGATAACTCTCCGCCGGCTTCTGACGGTCGGGGTACACCGGCCAGGTCAGGGCGGTGTAGACAATCACGCCCACCACAGCCGCAAGCACCACCAGCAGGACGATTTTTCCGATCTTCTTTCCGGTTTTCTGTTTCATGGCAGTACCTCCTTTCCGATATTCTAACACATCTCCACCCATATTGCAAGGAGTGTTCGCAATTCGCCGACACTGTGTCGGTTATCCAGCCATTTTGCCGTTTAAGTCCTGTCAGATTCGCCCAATCTGACGCTTGGTTTGACTTCCCCCGCGGACGATGATATAATAAAGTATTGAGTTCTTTGGCGGGAGGTGGACATATGCAGGAGGAACGGCAGCCCATGGGCTCGGAGTCCCTGGGGACGCTGCTGCGCAGCTGGCGGGACGGCACGTTTTCCGAAATATGGGCCGACTGGAAGTGGATCTGGGGCTATACAAAACGTTATCGCCGGGCGGTGTGGATCTACACCATCCTGGGGGTGGCCAGCTCCACGCTGGGCCTGGTGTCCGCCGTGGCCAGCAAATACTCCATCGACATCATCACCGGCTACGACAGCGACCGGTTGTGGTTCGTCATCACGGTGATGGTGGCCTCGGCCCTGGTGGGGCTGCTGCTGCGCAGCGTCACCTCCCGCATATCCACGAAGATATCCCTGCGGGTGAACAACGACATCCAGGCGGAGGTGTTCGACCGGCTGCTGGGGGCCGACTGGAAGTCCCTGAACGATTTCGCCAGCGGCGACCTGCTCAGCCGCCTGTCCACCGACGCCGGGGCCGTGTCCTCCAGCGCCATCCGGTGGCTGCCGGACCTGGTGGTAAGCGTTTATACCTTCATCGCCACCCTGGCGGTGATCCTGCACTATGACTGGATCATGGCCCTGCTGGCCCTGGCCAGCGCTCCCTTCCTGCTGCTGACCTCCCGCCGCCTGATCCGGGGGATGCGCACCCACCAGCAGGAGGTGCGCCAGGTGGGCAGCCGCCTGATGTCCTATGAGACGGAGACGCTGCACAACCTGGACGCCATCAAGGGCTTCGGCATCACCGGCCGCTACGGCGCCGGGCTGCGGCAGCGGCAGGAGGAATTCCGCCGGGCCAGCCTGGATTACAACCTGTTCAGCATCCGCACGGAAATTCTCATGTCCGTGCTGGGCTCCGCTGTGCAGATGGCGGCCTTCGGCTACTGCCTGTATCTGCTGTGGTCGGGGAAGATCCTGTACGGCACCATGACCCTGTTCCTGTCCCAGGGGACCAAGCTCAGCTCCGCCTTCAACGCCCTGGTGCGGACGGTGCCGTCCTTCCTCAGCGCGTCGGTGTCCGCCCGGCGCATCCGGGACCTGTTCGCCCTGGAGCCGGAGCCGGTGCTGCCGGACGACGGCCTGGACCGGCAGGCATCCCGGGGCTTTACCGTGGCGGCGGAGGGCGTCAGCTATGGCTATGTGCCCCGGCAGCCGGTGCTGACCCGGGCGGACTTCCGGGCCGCGCCCGGCGAGATCGTGGCCCTGGTGGGCCCCTCCGGCGGCGGCAAAACCACCACGATCCGCCTGCTGCTGGGGCTGGTCCGGCCCCAGGAGGGCCGGGCATATCTGCAGGCCGCCGACGGGCGGCAGGTGGAGATGAACGCCGGACTGCGGCGGTATTTCTCCTATGTGCCCCAGGGGAACACCCTGCTCTCCGGCACCATTGCCGACAATCTGCGGATGGTGAAGCCCGACGCTGACGACCGGCAGCTATGGGAGGCCCTGGAGGCCGCCTGCGCCTGGGATTTCGTCTCCGCCATGGACGGGGGGCTGAACGCCTCCGTGGGGGAGCACGGCCACGGCCTGTCCGAGGGGCAGGCCCAGCGCATCGCCATTGCCCGGGCCCTGCTGCGGGACGCACCGGTGCTGCTGCTGGACGAGGCCACCAGCGCCCTGGACGTGACCACCGAGCGGACCATCCTGCGGAACCTGGCCGCCCGCTACCCCCACAAGACCTGCATCGTCACCACCCACCGGCCCACGGTGATCTCCCTGTGCCGCCGGGTGTATCAGGTGTCCGGCGGCCGGATGGAGCTGCTGGACAATGACCGGGCCCAGCGCCTGGCTATGGACTTCTGAAGATTGTCCCGGAACCGGTCAGGTTCCGGGATATTTTTTGACAAAAGGCTTGCCGCCTGCGGGCGGCAAACTCTGCGAGGCTTTTAATATTTTTTTCGTTAGGCTAAGGAAAAGACGGGATTTTGTAACAGTTTCGTTAATAATTGCCCGGCCCTCTTGCGCGCGGCGCTTTAGAATGTTAAAATTCTTTAAAATGTTTTTTACAGTTGTGTAACAACTGGCTTATAACGCGCAAGGAGCGATACGATTATGCCCAAATTCAGCGTAAAAAAGCCGCTGACCGTGTTCGTGGCGGTGCTGGCGATTCTGGTATTGGGGGTGGTGGCCTATCTGAAGATGACCCCCGACCTGATGCCCAATATGGATTTCCCTTATGTGATCCTGGTGACCACCGATCCCGGGGCCAGCCCCGAAACTGTGGAGGCCGACATCACCAAGCCCCTGGAGCAGTCCATGGCCACCCTGGACCGCATCAAGAACGTCACCTCCAGCTCCATGGACAGCGTGTCCATGGTGGTGCTGGAGTTTGAGGACGGCGTGAATATGGACACCGTCAGCGTGGATATCCAGCAGAAGATCAACCAGCTGAAGGGCTCCTGGTCCAACACCGTGGGCGATCCCTATGTGCTGAAAATGAACCCCTCCATGCTGCCGGTGCAGGTGGCGGCCCTGTCCTATGACGGCAAGGACATCACCCAGCTGTCGGACTTCGTCAACGACACCCTGTCCCCCAAGCTGGAGGGCATCACCGGCGTGGCCAGCGTCACCGTCAGCGGCACGGTGGAGCGTCAGCTCCATGTGATCCTCAGCCAGAAGAAGCTGGATGCTCTGTCCCAGCGGCTGTCCGATGCCATTGCGAAGCATCTGGACGACGCGGCGGGGCAGCTGGCCTCCGCCCGGGGCCAGGTCAACAGCGCCAAGGCTGCTATCCGCAGCGCCGAGGAATCCGCCGTCCGGGACGCCGTGACCCAGGCCCTTACCACCATTCAGGACAGTCTGAAAACCATGCGGGACAGCCGGGACCAGCTCCAGGACAACCTCCGGGAGCTGGCGGACATTCAGCGGGAGAAGGCCCGGCTGGAGGCGGAAAACGCCCCGTATCAGGCGAAGATCGAGGCCATCCGCCAGAACCCCTCCATGACGGAGGAGGAAAAGCAGGCGGCCATCGCCGAAATCGAAAGTGACCCCGAATACGTCCGCATCCAGGCGGAGCTGGCGGCGCTGGACCTGCGCATGGCGGCCCTGGGCGTCAAGTGGGACGAGGCCGTCCAGCGGGCCAAGGAGTGGCAGAAGCAGCTGGAGGAGCTGGAAAAACAGCTGCGGGACCTGGAAACCGACGAGGGCGTGGCCAAGCTGGCGGACCAGGTGACCGCCGGGACCCTGACCATGACCGACGCCGTGAACCAGATCATCTCCGCCAACATCCAGCTGGACAGCGCCCTGAGCCAGATCGACCAGGGCCTCCAGACACTGGAGGAATCCCGTTCCGCCGCCCTGAGCCAGGCGGACCTGTCCTCCAGCCTGAGCCTACCCACCATCACCGCCCTGCTGACGGCCCAGAACTTCTCCATGCCCGCCGGATATCTGAAGGAGGACGGCGTCAACTATATGGTTTCCGTGGGCGACGCCATCGACACCCGGCAGGACCTGGAGGACTTGGTGCTCTTTGACCTGGGGATGGACGGCATCGATCCCATCCGCATGAAGGACGTGGCCGACGTGGCCATCACCGACAACTCCTCGGAGATCTACGACAAGCTCAACGGCAAGGACGGCGTCATCGTCTCCCTCAACAAGCAGTCTACCTACGCCACGGCGGAGGTGTCCAACAACATCAACGACCGCTTCCGGGAGCTGGAGGCGGAGTACGAGGGGCTTTCCTTCGTGCCCCTGATGGACCAGGGGGACTACATATACCTTATCATCAACTCCATTCTGTCGTCTCTGGGCTGGGGCGCGCTGTTCGCGGTGCTGATCCTGTACCTGTTCCTGCGGGACCTGCGGCCCACGGTGATCACCCTGTGCTCCATCCCCATCAGCGTGATCTTCGCCGTGGTGCTGATGTACTTCTCCGGCGTCACCATCAACATGATCTCCCTGTCGGGCCTGGCCGTGGCGGTGGGCATGCTGGTGGATAACTCCGTGGTGGTCATTGAGAATATCTATCGCCTGCGCGCCAAGGGAGCCACCGTCATCCAGGCGGCGGTATCCGGTGCCCGGCAGGTGCTGGGTGCCATCGTGGCCTCCACCCTGACCACCGTGTGCGTGTTCCTGCCCATCGTATTCGTGGAGGGCATCACCAAGCAGCTGTTCACGGACCTGGCCCTGACCATGACCTATTCCCTGCTGGCCAGCCTCATTGTGGCCCTGACCCTGGTGCCCGCCATGGCCGCCGGTATGCTCCGCAAGGAGAAGCCCCAGAAGCCGGGACTGCTGGATAAGGTCTATCCCGCTTATCGCAAGGCCGTGTCCTGGTCCATCCACCACAAGCTGGTGGTGCTGGGAGTGTCCCTGCTGCTGCTGGTGGGCTCCGCCGGAGCCGCTCTGGCCCGGGGCTTCGCCTTTATGCCCAATATCGACATGTACACCGTGAACCTGACCATCTCCATGCCTGAGGGCTGCACCCGGGAGCAGGCGGTGGCCCTGGCGAACGAGGCCCTGCAGCGCATCGCCGCCGTGGACAACGTGGAAACCGTGGGCGCGATGATGTCCTCCGCCTCCGGCGCCGGGAGCATGGACATGACCAGTATGATGACCGCCGGCGGCGGGGAATACGACGTCACCGCCTACATCACCCTGCCGGAGGGGGCCTCCGGCGCGGAGGCCGGCAAGCAGATGGAGGCCGCCTGCGCGGACCTTGCGTGCACCGTCACCGCCTCCGGGGCCATGGACACCTATATGTCCTACCTGACCGGCAGCGGCATCACCCTGAACGTCTACGGTGACGATATGGAGCAGATGCAGTCCGCCGCCCGTGACCTGGCGGCAAAGCTGGCCACCGTCCCCGGCACGGAAAACGTGTCCGACGGCCTGGAGCAGGCGGCCGCCGCCCTGCACCTGTCCGTGGACCGCAACGCCGCCATGGAGAAGGGCCTCACCGTGGCCCAGGTGTACTTGGCCGTGGCCTCCGCCCTGACAGACACCGACAGCTCCCTGTCCCTGACCCTGGACGGGCTGGACGTCAGCGTGTCCATCCAGTCCCCGGAGGAGAGCCGCATGACCCGGGAGAAGCTCCTGGATCTGGAAATTGACCCCTCCTCCGCCTCCGCCATGAGCAGCATGATGAGCAGCGCCTCCTCCGGCAGCTCCATGGGAAGCATGAGCGGTATGAGCAGCATGTCCGGCATGACCAGCGCAAGCGCCTCCGGCAGCAACCAGAGCGGCGAGTCCGTCCGTCTGGGGGACATCGCCCAGCTGGAGGAGACCGTCAGCCTGAACACCATCAACCGGGACCAGCAACGGCGGTATATCACCGTGTCCGCCGACGTGGCCGACGGCTATAACGTCACTAAGGTTACCTCCGCCGCCGAAAAGGTCATCGGCCAGGCGGAGCTACCCCAGGGCGTCACCGCCGCCTTCCAGGGGGAGAACGAGGCCATCATGGACGCTATCGGGCAGCTGCTGCTGATGCTGCTGCTGGGCATCGTACTGGTGTATCTGGTGATGGTGGCCCAGTTCCAGTCCCTGCGCTCGCCGCTGATCGTCATGTTCACCATCCCCCTGGCCTTCACCGGCGGCTTCCTGGCCCTGCTGCTGGCAGGGGTGGAGGTCAGCGTCATCTCCCTGATCGGCTTTGTGATGCTGGTGGGCGTCATCGTCAACAACGGCATCGTCCTGGTGGACTACATCAACCAGCTGCGGCTGGAGGGTATGGGCCGCCGGGAGGCCATCATCGAGGCCGGCGTCACCCGCCTGCGGCCCATCCTTATGACGTCTCTGACCACGATTCTGGGCCTGGTGGTCATGGCCTTCGGCAAGGACGTGGGCACGGCCCTGATGCAGCCGGTGGCCCTGGTGTGCATCGGCGGCCTGCTGTATGCCACGCTGATGACCCTGCTGGTGGTGCCGTGTATGTACGACATCCTCAGCCGCCGGGATCTGCGGAAGGTGGACGAGGAAGAGCTGAAGCTCCTGGATATGTGAAAAAAAGCGCAAGAAACAGATCGCCCCTGCCGCAGCGGCAGGGGCGATCTCAGCGTCTATTAGAAATATTTCACAAACCCCGACAGCAGCAGGGTGGGGAGCAGCAGCAGAACCAGGAAGGCCAGCATGTACAGCGGCGACAGGGCGGCGAAATCGCCGGCGGTGGTCAGATAGTACGACAGCACCAGGCCGCACAGGCCGCCGATCCAGCTGAGGACGGTGGACCAGCGCACCGCCTGACACATCCGCTGGCTGCCGATGACGGTTTCCGCCATAGGCAGCAGGCCGTCCCGATAGATCAGGGCGTTGGGGGTCTCCCCGGGCTGGGCGGTCAGCTCCGCCAGGGCCAGCCGGGTGGCCACGCCCGGATAGATGGGCCGGGCGTTCAGGCGGAATTTCCGCTTCAGCAGATTGGGGGTGATGTTGACGCCCCGGGTGGCCAGCACCGGGGTCACCCGGTTCCGGCGCAGAGCCCGCAGGGCCCACTCCACGTTCCGGGAGGGCAGGTACTTCACCGCGAAGATGGCCGCCAGGCGCCCGTCCACCGTCATAAAGACGCCGGTGTCCATTTTCAGGTCCCGGGGCAGGGCGATGCGGCGCTTTTTCATGAAATAGGCGCTGCCCATGGCCACCGTGGCCCCCCGGACGGTGCAGTCGATGCCGCCGTCCTCGTAATAGTGCAGGTCGTGGGCGTCGTAGCGAAAGTGGACCTGGCCGTCCATCAGCTGCTGCAGCAGAGGCGTCAGCTGGCTTCCGGCGGCCCGGCACAGGGCCTCGGCATAGGCCAGGGCCTCGCCGATCTCCTGATCGTATACCTTCAGGCCGTTAAGCTCCACCGTACCCAGGGCGGCGGAGGGCTCGTTCTTCTCCTTGCCGCGCAGGGACAGGACACCGACCGGGAACAGGTCCTCGTCCGTGACCACCACCCGGCGGGCGGCGGTAATGGCCCGGGCCCCCTTCCAGCCCGCCACGGCGCAGCCGCTTTTGTGCAGGCGGCGGCACAGCAGGGACAGAGGCAGCGTTCCGGACAGGGGCAGGGACAGGGGCACCGTGGCCGACAGCAGCGCCGACCACAGCCAGAGGAACCGGTTCATCTGGTGCCCGCTGAGGGCTGCCACCAGGGCCAGCACCGTGGCCAGGGCCAGGTACAGCGGCGTCAGAATGGGCTGCCACCGGGCGGCGGGGTCCGGGGACTGCCACATGCGGTAAAAGCCCTCCAGCCGCCCCTGCTGCTTGCAGGCTCCGGCGGCGGTGACGGAGGCCACATACGGCGGCGTGCCACCCAGCTGGGCCAGGCGGAAGCTGTCATACCGGGCCCGGGCGGCGCGATATTGGCCGCAGGCGCACAGATACAGCAGCAGGGCCGCCGGGGCGGCAAAGGGCAGGTTCGGGCATTGCCCCAGAAACAGGCACTGGGCGCTGTCCGCCAGGGCTGCCAGGCCGCACACCAGCGCCGCCGCCGGGGCGGTGACGCGCCCATGGCCCAGGCTCTCCCCCGCCTCGTGCCACAGCCGGGTGCTCAGCAGCAGGCACAGGGCCAGCAGTCCCGCCGGTATGCCGCAGCGCAGCCAGACGTGGTCATACCACCCCTGGGACAGCAGGTCCAGCCCGTCGATGACGGCCACGGCTATGGCCAGCAGGGTGGGCGCCGTCAGCAGCAGACGCTGCCGGTGCAGCCGGGCGCACTGCCACTTCTGCTCCCGGGCGGCGTCGTCCATGGTGAGCTCCGGCTCCGGCGGCTCTTCCGGGGCGTCGACCGGGTTTTCCAGGTCCCGGGCGGGGATGCGGTTCCGGACCCACTGGGCGGCGGCGGACAGGCGCTCCCTCAAAGGCACCCGCTCCGGCAGGACGGCATCCTGGTCGTCCTCCTCCGGAACGGCCCGGGGCTCGTCCGGGTCCTCCTGCCGCTGCCGGAAGCGGCGGCGCAGCCGGTCCAGGGGGTTCTCCCGGGGCGGTTCGTCGTCCGGGCGATACTCCGGCTCCGGAACAGGCTCCGGTTCCGGTTCGGGTTCTGGTTGTGGTTGTTCTTCCGGCTCTTGTTCCGGTTCGGGGGCCGGCTCAGGCTCCGGTTCGGAGACCGGTTCGGGTTCGGGGATGGGCTCCGGTTCCGGGGCAGGCTCCGGCTCCCTTCGGGACCCACCCGAGCCGAATTCGTCCAGAATGTCGTCTATGGTGAAGTCCATCTCCGGCGGCGTGGGCCGCATGTCTTCGTTACGCATGGTGATCCCTCGTTGTTATCCCCGGCGCTGGCGCACGGCCTCATACAGCAGGATGGCGGCGGCCGCCGACGCGTTCAGGGAGGAAATATGCCCCTTCATGGGGATGCTGACCAGGAAATCGCAGTTTTCCGCCACCAGGCGGCTCATGCCGTCCCCCTCGGAGCCGATGACAATGGCCGCCGGGCCCTTGAGATCGGCGCTGTACAGGCCGGTGGAGGCTCCGGCGGCGGTGCCGAAGATCCAGACCCCCTGTTTTTTCAGGTCCTTCAGGACGGAGGTCAGGTTGGCCACCCGGGCCACCGGCAGATAGCTGACAGCCCCGGCGGAGGTTTTCCCCACGATGGCGGTGAGCCCGGCGGAGCGGCGCTTGGGGATGATGAGCCCGTGGGCCCCGGCGCACTCGGCGGTGCGGAGGATGGCCCCCAGGTTGTGGGGGTCGGAGATCTCGTCGCACACCACCAGCAGAGGCGGCTCCCCCTTGGCGGCGGCGGCATCCAGGATGCTCTGGACGCTGACGTATTCCCGGACGGCGGCCAGGGCGATGACCCCCTGGTGGGAGTGGGTGCGGCTCATGGCGTCCAGCTTCCGCCGGTCCGCCTCCACCACCACCACACCGGCCTCCCGGGCCCGGGAGGCGATATGGCCCAGGGTCTTGTCCGTTTCGCCCTTGGCCAGATAGATCTTGTCAATGGCCGTTCCGGCCCGCAGGGCCTCGATCACGGCATTGCGGCCCTCGATGAGGCCGTCGGCCTCCGCCTGGGGGACGGGCCGTCTGGTTTCGTTGTCTCTCATGGTGCGATGTCCTCGTTTTTTCGATGTTTTATCCAGTATACCATATTCCATGGACAAGATAAAGCGCCCGGGACACAAATTTTTCGCCATTTTTCCCGGCGGGCTTTCTTGTATCAGGCTGGAAAATGTGGTATGATGAATTATTAAATTAGGGAAGTGCCGCCTTTTTCACGACACGGGGCGGCTGGGAGGTTTCCATTGGACAGAAAGCAAGTGCTTCTCGACGACGGGCAGATGGCCCGCCAGCGGGAATTTACCGAAAAAATCCACGCCATGCACCAGGCCCGGGGCCGGACGCCTCTGGCCCTGGTGGACACCTTCGGGTGCCAGCAGAACGTGGCCGACAGCCAGCACATCCTGGGGATGCTGCGGGACATGGGGTGCGAGTTCACCGACGATGCCGCCCGGGCGGACATCGTGGTGATGAACACCTGCGCCATCCGGGACCATGCGGAAAAGCGGGTATACGGCACCCTGGGCGCCCTGACCCACACGAAAAAGGCGAACCCGGAGCAGATCATCTGCCTGTGCGGCTGCATGGCCCAGCGGCCGGAGGTGGCGGAGAAGGTCCGGACCAGCTATCGCCATGTGGACCTGGTGTTCGGGCCCCAGGCCCTGTGGAAGTTCCCGGAGCTTCTGTATCAGGTGTATACCCGCCGGGGCCGGGTGTTCTCCGTGGAGAACGAGCACGGCTCCATTGCCGAGGGGATGCCTGTGGTCCGGGAGGGCCGGGTCCGGGCGTGGGTCTCCATCATGTACGGGTGCAACAACTTCTGCTCCTACTGCATCGTCCCCTATGTCCGGGGCCGGGAGCGCAGCCGCGCCCCGGAGAAGATCGTGGAGGAGGTCCGCCAGCTGGCGGCGGAGGGCTTCAAGGAGATCACCCTGCTGGGCCAGAACGTGAACTCCTACGGAAAGGACCTGCCGGAGCCCTGGGACTTTGCGGACCTGCTGCGGGAGCTGGACAAGATCGACGGCGACTACCTGATCCGGTTCATGTCCTCCCAGCCCAAGGACGCCAGCTATAAGCTGTTTGACACCATGGCCCGGAGCCGCCATGTGGCCCACCAGCTGCACCTGCCGGTGCAGTCCGGCAGCGACCGGGTGCTGCGGGCCATGAACCGCCCCTATGACCGGGCGAAATACCTGGCTCTCATCGGCTATGCCCGGAAGGTCATGCCGGACCTGGTGCTGACGTCGGACGTGATCATCGGCTTCCCCGGCGAGACGGAGGCCGAGGCCATGGAGACGGTGGACCTGGTGCGGCAGGTGGAATTCGACGCCCTATTTACCTTCATCTTCTCCCCCCGCCCCGGCACCCCGGCGGCCAAAATGGACGACCCCGTTCCCCGGGCGGAAAAGCAGAAATGGTTCGATATGCTGTGCAATACGCAAAACGAGATATCCGCCCGGCTTCATGCCGGATATGTGGGCCGGACCCTGCGGGTACTGGTGGACGGCGAAACCGACGACGCCCGGTGGCCCCTGTCCGCCCGGACGGCGGGGGGACGGCTGGTGCACCTGGTGGGGGACAAGTCCGCCCTGGGCCAGTATCGAGACGTGAAGATCACCGACAGCAACACCTGGGCCCTGTTCGGGGAGATGCTGTAAACCATATCCCACATAGTTTTGCACTTTTCAACAATGTTTTCCACCACCATTCGACAGATCAGCCGCCTATGCGGCAGAAAGCGCGGGTGAAACCATGGCAGAGCTGACCCCCATGATGAAGCAGTATCTGCAGATCAAGGAACAGAATCAGGACGCCATCCTGTTTTTCCGGCTGGGAGATTTTTACGAGATGTTCGGCGACGACGCCCGGAAGGCGTCCAAGGAGCTGGACCTGACCCTGACCACCCGGGATAAGGACAAGAACAAGAGCTTCGAGGAGAAGATCCCCATGTGCGGGATCCCCTATCACGCCTCCGACGCGTATATCGCCCGGCTCATCGCCAAGGGCTACAAGGTAGCCATCTGCGAGCAGACCGAGGACCCCGCCACTGCCAAGGGCCTGGTGGACCGGGACATCATCCGGGTGGTGACCCCCGGCACGGTCATTGACGCGGCCTGCCTGGAGGAGGGACGCTCCAACTTCTGCGCGGGGCTGTATCTGGACGACACCTGCGCGGGCTTCAGCGTGTGCGATATCTCCACCGGCAAGACCCACGTCACCGCCTTCCAGGGTCCGGACCGGGCGGAGCACCTGCTCAACGAGCTGGGGCGGTTTTCCCCGGCGGAGGCGGTGGTGAACCAGGCGGCCTACGACTGCGGGCCGCTGCTGAGTCTGATGCAGGATAAGCTCCACTGCCATGTGGAGCGGCTGCCCGCCGGGCGCTTCCAGCTGCAGGAGGCGGAAAAGGCCGTCCGGCAGCAGTTCGGCGATGAGGCCGCAGGACGGCTTCCCAAGGGGAATCCCGCGGCGGCGCTGTCGCTGGGAGCCCTGCTGGGCTATCTCCACGAGACGCAGAAAACCGACCTGCGCCATGTGGACGACCTGGACTATTACCAGCAGGGGCAGTTCATGGAGCTGGACCTGACGGCACGGCGGAACCTGGAGCTGACGGAGACCCTGCGCAGCAAGGAGAAGAAGGGGAGCCTCCTGTGGGTGCTGGACAAGACCCGAACCCCCATGGGCGGGCGGATGCTCCGCAGCTGGCTGGAGCGACCCCTGCTGTCCGTAACGGCCATCACCCGCCGCAGCGGCGCCGTGGGCCAGCTGGTGGACCACACCATGATCCGGGAGGAGCTGGCCCTGGCCCTGACGGGCATCGGCGACATGGAGCGCCTGGTGGGCCGCATCGTATACGGCACCGCCGGGGGCCGGGACGTGGTATCCCTGAAAAACGCCATGGCCCGGCTTCCCCATGTGAAGGAGCTGCTGTCGGCCTTTGACCGGGGCCGCCTGGGGGAGCTGGCCCAGCTGGACCCCCTGGAGGACCTGACGGACCTCATTGGCCGCACCCTGTGCGACGATCCGCCCTTCTCCGTCCGGGAGGGGGAGTTCATCCGGGACGGCTTCGACCCGGAGGTGGACCGCCTGCGGAGCATCCTCCACGGCGGCAAGGGCGTCATCGCCTCCATGGAGGCCGCCGAAAAGGAGAAAACCGGCATCCGCAGCCTGAAGATCGGATACAACAAGGTATTCGGATACTACATCGAGGTGTCCAACTCCTTCAAGGACCAGGTGCCGGATACCTATATCCGCAAGCAGACCCTGGTCAACGGCGAGCGCTATATCACCCAGGAGCTGAAGGACCTGGAGCACGACATTCTGTCCGCCTCGGACCGGGTGTCGGCCCTGGAGTATGAGCTGTTCACCCGCCTGCGGCAGGAGCTGAGCGGCCATGTGGCCCGGATCCAGGCCACGGCCGCCGCCGTGGCGGAGGCGGACTGCCTGTGCTCCCTGGCGGCGGTGGCAGTGAAGAACAACTACTGCTGCCCGGCGGTGGACGAGTCCGGGGTCATCGAAATCCACCAGGGACGCCACCCGGTGGTGGAGGCCATGCGGCCGGAGGCCCTGTTTGTGCCCAACGACACCTATATGGGCCGCAGCGAGGACCGGGTGTCCATCATCACCGGCCCCAACATGGCGGGCAAGTCCACCTATATGCGCCAGGTGGCGCTGATGGTCCTGATGGCCCAGATCGGGTCCTTTGTCCCGGCCAAGGCCGCAAGACTGGGCATCGTGGACCGGATATTCACCCGCATCGGGGCCTCCGACGACCTGTCGGCGGGACAGTCCACCTTTATGGTGGAGATGACGGAGGTCAGCGACATTCTGCGCACCGCCACCGCCGACAGCCTGCTGATCCTGGACGAGATCGGCCGGGGCACCTCCACCTTTGACGGCATGAGCATTGCCCGGGCGGTGCTGGAATACTGCGCCGACCCCAAGCGCCTGGGGGCCAAGACCCTGTTTGCCACCCACTATCACGAGCTGACCGCCATGGAGGGGACCCTTCCCGGCGTGAAGAACTATAACATCGCCGTCCGCACCCGGGGGGAGGAGATCGTGTTCCTGCGGAAGATCGTCCCCGGCGGCGCGGACCGCAGCTACGGCATCGAGGTAGCCAAGCTGGCGGGCCTGCCGGAGGCGGTGGTGTCCCGGGCCAGGAAGATCCTCCGCCAGCTGGAGGAGGAGTCCGGCCACCCGGCGGCAGCCCCCGCCCCCCGGGAGGACCAGGTGTCCTTTGCCGCCGTGGCCGAGGGGGAGGTCATCGACCGGCTGCGCCGGGCCCAGGTGGACTCCCTGACGCCCCTGGAGGCCCTGCAGCTGCTGTATGAGCTGAAAAAGAAGCTGACGTAACACGAAAGGACAACGCTATGCCTGATATTCAATGCCTGCCCCGGCACGTGGCGGATCTGATCGCCGCCGGCGAGGTGGTGGAGCGGCCCGCCAGCGTGGCCAAGGAGCTGCTGGAAAACGCCCTGGACGCCGGGGCCACCGCCATCGTGGCGGAGGTGCAGCACGGGGGCCTCACCTATCTGCGGATGACGGACAACGGCTGCGGCATCGCGCCCCAGCAGCTGCCCACGGCGTTTCTGCGCCATGCCACCAGCAAGCTGCGCACCGCCGGGGACCTGGCCGCCATCGGCACCCTGGGCTTCCGGGGCGAGGCCCTGGCGGCCATCTCCGCCGTGTCCCGGGTGGATATTTTCACCCGCCAGACCGGGGCCCAGACCGGGGCCTCCCTGCATCTGGAGGGCGGCGTGCCGGGCCAGGTGGAGGAGATCGGGTGCCCGGAGGGCACCACCATCTGCGTGCGGGACCTGTTTTACAACACCCCCGCCCGGATGAAATTCATGAAAAAGGACAGCGCCGAGGGGGCCGCCGTGGCGGGCATCGTCCAGCACCTGGCCCTGAGCCATCCGGAGGTGTCCTTCAAGCTGCTGCGGGACGGGGCCGAGGTGCTCCACACCCCCGGCGACGGGCAGCTGCTGTCCGCCGTTTATGCGGCCATGGGCCGGGACTTCGCCATGGGCCTGCAGGAGGTCCGGGGCTGCGGCGGCGACGTGCAGGTGTCGGGCTATGTGACCCGGCCCCTGAACGGCCACGGCACCCGGGGCCGCCAGCTGTTCTTCGTCAACGGCCGGTTCGTGAAAAGCCAGCTGCTGTCCGCCGCCCTGGAGGAGGCGTACCGCAACCGCCTGCTGAAGGGGAAGTTCCCCGGCTGCGTGCTGCATCTGACCCTGCCGGAGGACCGGGTGGACGTGAACGTGCATCCGGCCAAGACCGTGGTGAAATTCGTATCCGACAAAACCGCCTTTGACGCGGTGTACTATACCGTCATGGACGCCCTGAACCGGGCGGAACAGCCCGCCCGGCAGGAGGAAAAGCCCTTTTACCGGACCATGACCGCCCAGGAGTTCCGGCAGCAGCAGAAGCCCCAGCCGGAAAAGCCGCCGCTGGGCAGCTATACTGCCCGGCCCGCCGCCCCGGCCCGGCCGGTGCGCCCGGCGGAACAGCC
>ENA-UONS01001992-UONS01001992.1-human-gut-metagenome-genome-assembly--contig:-CS19-NODE-1992-length-17209-cov-5.447359_pt1 | contig 17209 bp, 15 predicted proteins | sample MGYA00242458_ERZ724005 | MGnify/ENA metagenome assembly ERZ724005
ATTCCTTACTGGCTGTAAGGGATATTAACCATAAATATATTGTAGTAGAAAGTATATGTAGAAATGGTAAGGCAGATTGTAGAAAGTGAGGCGAAGAATGATGAAGACGCTGAATGATTATATGGCAATGTCCTATCGTATGGAAATTGTGGAAGACAAAGATGAAGGCGGATTTGTAGTTTCTTATCCAGATTTTCCTGGTTGCATTACTTGTGGTGAAACAGTGGAGAGTGCAGTAGCAAATGCACTGGATGCAAAAAAAACATGGCTTGAAGCAGCATTAGAAGAAGGGGTAGAAATTCATGAACCAGTATTGTGTGTACCTTCTTTCCAGAAATGATGCAGTGTTCTCAAAATAAATGATGAAAATTATTCTTCGTTGGTTACACATTACATTCATGATTTTATGGAGAAATGACTTATGTTGATGCCTGGTATTTTTGGAGAAAAGAACTGGAAATCGATCTGTCGGGATTCAAGAAAGAGGAAGTTAGGGCAGAGCTGAAAGATGGTTATCTGACAGTCAGTGCAGTCAAAGACCTGGATGAGGATGAAAAGGATAAAGAGACCGGTAAGTACATCCGCCGTGAACGTTATCATCAATACTGGCATTTTATACTGAAATACTAACCGTTTGGCTAGTTCTATATAAAAATCATGTATGCTATAATAAAGTCAGAGAATGCAGATTTTACGATAAGCTGGCAAAGGGGCGAAAAAGTATGAAAAAACGAATGTTGAAGATAATGAGTATGGGAGTTACGGCGTGTCTGTTGCTTGGAACAACACCGACACCGATGTTGACAAAGGCAGCAGTAACCGAAACAGCAAACCATATAGCAAATAAAAGCAAAGAATCGGAAAAGACAGAGACAAAGAAGAGCAAAGAATCTGAAGCGGTAAATACAGAGAAAACGAAAGAAACAGAAATACCGGGAGCAAAAAAAGAGAAAGAATCCGAAACAGTAAAATCAGAGAAAAGTAAAGAGACGGAAATAAAGAAAGCAAAAGAATCTGAGACAACAGAGACGAAGAAAAATAAGGAATCCGAGACAACAGAAACAAAACAGACGAAAGAAACTGCAGCAGCAGAGACAGGAAAAATTAAAGAACCTGAAACAGCAAATACAGACAAAAACAAAGCATCCGAAACTTCAGGCACACAGAAAAATAAGGAATCTGAAATTTCAGAAACGAAGAAAGAAACAGTAAGCAAAGGAACTGAAACACAAAAAGTAACAGAAGTACAAAAAGAAACTAAAATACAAAAAGAAACAGAAACACAGAAGAAAAACGAAGCAGCAAAGCAGAAAGCGAAAAACAAGGCAGCAGCTTCTGCAAATAAGAAACAGGGTATTGCACTGCAAAATGCGGCGGAGATAAGCGTTACGACGCAAAATGAGCTGAGGGCAGCTCTGAAAAATGATGCAGTTCAGACAATCAACATTGAAGGAAGTTTTACTTATACATATGAAGTGGAAACAGATAAGAAGATTGTCATTAAGAATGGGGCTGTTTTCAAATGGAGTGCTTATCAGGATACGTTCCGTATAACGGACATGCTGATTGAGAACGGAGCGGTTTTCCAGATCAGCCCATTTGATTTTAGGTAGTGTAAAATAGTTTGTGTTTCTGGTAAAAAATGGCTCCTTTTTGGTAAGAATTTAGATATGACAATTCTTATCGAAAAGGAGTATTTTTATGCCAGTTGCAAAGGAACAAATTCGACAGATTATCTCAGAAAACAACATTAGTAGCGTTGCAGATGTATACACGCTTCTGAAAGACAGTTTCAAAGATATCCTGCAGGAGCTGATGGAGGCAGAGTTGGATGCAACTCTCGGTTATGAAAAAAATCATAAGGGAGATCTGCAGACAGACAACAAAAGAAATGGTTATTCCACAAAGAACTTAAAAAGCCAGTACGGTGAATTCCAAATTGATGTACCAAGAGACCGCAATGGGGAGTTTGAACCGAAGCTGATTCCTAAATATCAGAGGGATATTTCTGGAATTGAAGAAAAAGTGATCTCTTTATATGCACGTGGTATGAGTACACGTGACATTCATGACCAGCTTCAGGATCTTTATGGAATTGAATTATCGGCAGAAATGGTCAGCAAGATCACTGATAAGATCCTTCCTCAGGTCAAGGAGTGGCAGTCACGTCCTCTGAATCCGGTTTATCCGTTTGTCTTTATGGACTGTATTCATTACAAAGTCCGGGAGGATGGCAGGATCTTAAGCCGTGCTGCTTATGTTGTTCTTGGTGTTACAGTGGAAGGGTACAAAGATATCCTCAGCATCACAGTAGGAGCTAATGAAACCAGCAAGTTCTGGCTTGGAATGCTCAATGATCTGAAGAACCGCGGAGTAAAGGATGTACTTTTCTTCTGTGTAGATGGGCTTCCCGGCTTTAAAGAAGCTATACAGGCAGTCTATCCGCAGGCAGAGATCCAGAGATGCGTCATCCATATGCTGCGTAATTCTTTCAAGTATGTGAACTATAATGATCTGAAAAAGTTTTCCTCAGATTTCAAAGCAGTATATAATGCTCCGAATGAAACAGCAGCTTTATCTGAGCTGGAGAACATTAAGGAGAAATGGGGAAAGAAATATCCCTATGCTATCAGCAACTGGGAAAATAATTGGGAAGATGTAAGTTCCTTTTTCCAGTTTTCAAATGATATCAGACGTATTATGTACACAACTAACATCATAGAGGGATTGAACCGTCAATACCGGAAAGTCACAAAAACCAAGAGTGTATTTCCAAGCGATACAGCACTGGAAAAGATGCTGTATCTTGCCAGCGAAAACGTAGTCAGGAAATGGACACAGAGATATCGGAACTGGGATCAGGTGTTGAATCAGTTGATTGTCTTGTATGGAGAACGGCTTACCAACTGTCTGTAGAGAAAAGAAAAGCAGGAATGGATTTGCTCCAAAGCTGACCATTCCCGCTTCCTTTCTATTCCGTCGGCATTTGTATTATTGCCAGAATTTCCCTACTCTATTCCAGAGGTCGGGTGTGGGCAGTGCCCACGAAAAAAGCAATCAATACAATGTCTTATTTGTCATGCAAAAAAATCAAAACGGATGTATAAAATCTTATCAGATGGTTATACTGTAAATAGAAAGATAGATTCGACAACAACAGAATTATAAATTCGACAGCAAAACCTTACATATCTATTTCTTATCAGAAAGATTCACTTTCCAAAGACACAAGATTTTTTACAGCCTCTGATTTTATGTCAAAAGCGGTGGTAGCCGGTACGATCACCAATCAGGGTGACATTCAGGTAACGTCTGCAAGGGGCGAATGTTTCTTTACAGCATCGGTAAAAGGAAGCGGAACGTTTTCTCAGACAACAGAACAAACTTATATCAGCTATGGAGCCGTACAGGATGCTATGATTACCGGCACAGGCTATCGGATCAATCTTCTGAAGGATTTGTCTGTAACACCGACAGTCAGTCTGCCGGATTCTATGCAGACAGGAGATACGATCACACCGATTTTCACCAATATCATAGATGGCGTAGACCTTTCCAAAGCATTTACTTATAAATGGAACAATGGAAGTTATGATATTTATAATGGTGCGTCCAGTCCGATGCTGACGAAATCCGGAACATTGAAACTGACGGTGTCCCCGAAAAAACCATATATTATGCGGACCAGTACCAACAGTTATCCGGGCAGTTTGGATGCTAGGGGAACTGTTCAGAAAAAGCAGTATGATGTCATTTATGTAGATCCTGCAAATGGAAATAACAACAATCTGGGTGATACAAAAGAACAATCTCACAGAAAACGGAACGATCGTACTGCTCGGTGATTACAGCAGTTATACGGTGATCGATAAAAATGTGACGATAAAAAGTGAGGATGCTAAACAGTATTCGTTTGCACCGACATTGGCTCTGAATGCCGATAATCTTCGTGTGACACTGGATTCCGTGAATCTTTCAAATCTGACGGCAACGGGATACGGGACAAACGAAACACTGACCATAAAAAACAGCAGCGGAAGTATTCAGTCTACCGATCAGAATATTGCGAATGTTCAGGTGGAAGATTCCAACTTAAGCGGGAGACTGACAGCATCACAGAATCTGGAATTTAAAAATGTTACATTTTCTGGCAAATTTCAGACAGAAAAATTCATTGCTGACGGTAAAAATATCCTGATTCCGGAGAAAAACAGGATCAGCCGCATTGATGGAACAGCGACAATCACCAATCCGATCACGATACAGACCGAGCCGGTAAAAGGAAAGAAAGTACTGGAAATCAGCGAGAATAATAAAGATACGATTCTGTCAAAACTTAAACTGGCAGACACTCAGAATGATAAGTTCCAGATGAAAGTTTCAAAACAGTACAATGGCACATATATTACCATTACGCAGCGTGTGACATCCGGCGGAAAACTGCTGATTGCCAATGAGCCGTTTATCGGTGAGGCAGTAGAAGATTCTTATGCAACAATGCGAAATGAGGACTGTTCTGTAAAAACAGCAGTATGGAGCGGATACAGTCATGCGGCAGGATCAAAATGGGCAGCCGGTGATGTACCGGAACTGACGATCACGTTGAAGGTCTGGAGCAGCGACGGAACGGGCGTCGAGAGCAAACATTTTGATGAGACTTTCCGTGCACAGGATATCAAAGTGTATTCCTGGAAAGATCTGGACACCTATCCGGACACGGATTCGGATACAAACCTGAATAAGGATGCAGAGATTTTGGTAAAAGACGGACAGGGACTCAGTGCAGACGGTGAAACCTTTACGTTTACATTGCGTTATCCGGCCGTAGAGCGTATGGAACAGACGATCACGACAGACTGCAGTGCACGTAGTGCGTATTGCACAGAGAAGCTTGCTGCACGCCCGGTGCAGGCACAGGGTACGGTTTCCTATGAAAGCAGTGATCCAGATATTGCATCCGTAGATGCTGCAACGGGAGAAATTACCGCAAAGAAGCCTGGAAAGGTCAAAATCCTCATCCATGCCGCACAGACAGATCTTTATAAGGTCGCAAGTGCAGAATATGAGTTAACGGTGGACCATGCTGCGGTGACTGCACCGACTGCCATAACTGGTTTGAAATATAACGGAAAAGCACAGAAACTGGCAGCACCAGGAGAAACTCTGGAAGGCAAGATCATGTACAAGGTAAATGACGGTGAATGGAAAGAGGAAGTGCCGATTGCCGTCAATGCCGGAACATATACAGTATATTATAAAGCGGTAAGAGGAGAAGGACACGGAGAGACAGAAGAACAACATTTTGATGTAAATGTTTCTCAGAAAGAAATCGGAATAGAATGGACGAATACCGAAGTTATTTATGATGGAACGGAAAAATTACCGACAGCAGCCGCAAAAGGTCTGGCAGAAGGTGATACCTGTAATATTACAGTAACCGGAGGACAGACGGAGGCAGGCACTTATACAGCCCAGGCAGCTGCGATTGATAATGCAAATTATAAGCTTCCGGCAGAGACAACCGTTACTTTTGTCATTCGGAAAGCAGATTTTGAACTGACTGGCATGCCGCAGGCAAAAACAGATCTGGTGTATGACGGAAAAGAACAGGAACTGATCACGGCCGGTTCTGCAAAGAGTGGCACTTTGCTCTACAAACTGGGCGATGGCGAGTGGACAGAAAAAATCCCGTCCGCAGTACATGCAGGAACCTATGATGTATCTTATAAAATCGCAGGTGACAGCAATCATAATGATCTGATCGGTTTGGAAGTTCTGCATATCAAGATTGCGGCAAAATCAATCGCAGATGCAGATGTAAAACTGGCAGATGCATTGAAATATACCGGACAGCAGCAGAAACAGGAAATCTCAAAAGTGACGGCAGGAAATCTGGAAGTTCCAAAGGATGATTATGAAGTGAGCGGAAATCAGGCAGCAGAAGCCGGTGTCTATACGATGACGATCACAGCAAAAGAAGGAACAAATTTCACCGGAAGCAGAGAATGGACTTATGTAGTTGCACCGGTGAAAATGAGCCAGATCACAAAAGATAAAGACGGTAAAGTACAGATAGGGCATGGTACTTTTTCTGTGAAGATTGAACAGGACAAGGACACAGCACAAGCAGCACTTGTAACAAGCGAGGCAGAATTCATTGAGAAACTGGTGGATGCCGGTGATATTACAGCAGATGAGCTGACACGGACAGCAAACGGGGCATCAATGGAACTGCTGCTTCACATTCAGAATGAATCTTCGCTTGGTGAAGAATCCAGAACGCAGATACAGAAAAAAGCAGCAGAAAAAGGTTATACACCGGGAACCTGCTTTAAACTCAGTCTGAAAAAGTATATGACCGAAAACGGTACGACAGATCAGGGAACTGTGATTTCGCAGAACGGTAAAATAAAGCTTATCCTACAGATTCCGGAAAGTCTTCAGAATCAGAACAGTAAGAAAGACCGTACTTATTTTATTCTGTGCAGCAAGAATGGAAATGTGGAAGCATTAAACGGCACTTATGATGCAAAAGCAAAAACCATTACCTTTGAAGCAGAAGATTATGCCGATTATGCGTTGGTATATCAGGAGACAGATAAGCCTGATAATGGAGGCGGAAATGATCAGGAACCAGAAACGGATGATAACACAAAGAAAGATGATAATAAGCAGAACGGTAATAAAGACAATAACAAGAACAACAACAACAATAAAAACAATAACAAAAACAATAATAACAACAACCAGAACAATCCGCAAAATAACAATGGAAATGGCAGTCAGAAGTCAGGCATCACAACTACTGCTTCCGGAACTTCAGCGACAACTGCGGGCAGCACTGTAAAGGCCGCAAATACGGCGGACAGTGCGAATGTTTTCGGAAATATCCTGGCATTTCTCGGAGCATGGATGATTCTGCTTGGAGCCTGGATCAGAAGAAAAACAACAAAATAATCTCAGTGAAATTTAAAGGGAATCCCTGCCGCATGCAGGGCAATGGGATATACTTGCAAGGGTAAAATGTGTATAAAAAGGAGCCTGAAGCTATTTGCTTCAGGCTCCTTTTGAGCCAAAGTTTATGCGTTGCCGCTGACCGTTACATTTGCAACGCCTCCCCAGTCAGTTGATTTTTGAGGATCTTTTGTTTCACGGGAACAGGCATATACTTGAATTTATTAAGCGTATATGATATATTGATTAAATCAACTGGATGTATATGTGAAGTAAAACGGATCAGATGAAAAAATCAAATGAAAGAAGGCTGCATATGGAAATGAAAGATGAATTTTTATTCAAAACACACATGCTCGATAAAAACGGAGAAAAGACCGGAGTAGATCAGATTGCGGATTATATGTTCCGGGCGGATATGATCTACAGAATGAAACTTGCATCGGACATGGGACTGCCGGTGCTTACCTTAATTGCACGGGAGCTGGAAGAGAAGTTTGATGAAAATTCCAGTTTCCCGGTGACAGCAACGAAAAATGATCCAAATGCACCACTATATCGCCAGAATGTCGGAAGGATCGCCAAGTTTATCATGGATAAGCTGGGGTATGTCCCGGCGACAGGGAGTGTTAGGCTTCCGGCGGTGTCAAAGTCGAGATATTTTTCGACAAGTGCGGTATATGAGAAAAAGAAAAAAGGAAGTTATGATTTTAAAATAACAGATTTTGTGATACACTTGCAGAAAACAAAATAACAGAAAAACGCCCAGAAAACTCCCCCTTTTTTCGAAATGTTATTTATAAATTATAATAGAAGATGGAAAGAGAATAAAACATATTTTCTTTCAGATCGGTGGCTTTCTGATGACGCAGCTCCGGGAAGTCACTGAAAAGAATAACACGAACAGGGTAGAAACGGAAAGGCGGGAAGTCATATGTCAGAAAAGATTTTTAAGGTGTCAGGGGAAGAATTCCGGAAACAGTACAAGGAAGCTTATGAAAGCGGAAGAGCATCACTTGCAGATAAAATGCCGGCGGAGTTCTTTGCGAGAACTGCCATTTCAGATGAGGTGGCAGTACTGCTTTTTCGGTATATGAGCTTTCTGGATGAGGCAGACAAAACAACCTGTCGTTACTTGCAGGAAGTAAAAAAACTGATCGAAAACGGAAAGTTCCAGCATTTGAAAGAGTGTGAAGGATTGAATCCACAGGTAATTGACATGATCGATACATTGTATGAAAAACGTCTAAGAGAATGCTGTGATGAACTGCTTTGTATTGCAATGACGATGTACCGCATTTTTAATATGCAGGAAAGACCATTGCAGAGGCCGGAATACAAAAGACGTACCGAAATGGCCTGGAGAGCAGTGAACAAAGCCAGAAAAGATAAGCTTATTGAGCTTTCTGAAAGGAAAAAAAGCTTAAAAGAGAGTCCGGCAGACAATATTCCACTGGCAGTGAAAGTGAAAGAACATTTTGACAGCAGTGGTATGCGTGGTCAGGAAGAGGCTAAAAAGATCGTGGCAATGAGCGTGCATAAATTTGTTATTAGTGAAGGAAAGGATCGAAATCCGATCCTTCTGGAAGGACCTACCGGTTCCGGAAAGACCTTTATGTTTCAGCTGCTTGAGGAAATGCCGGAATTGAAAGATCTGTGCTTTTTTAATTATTGTGCCTCTGATATGACACCGAATGGCTTCAGCGGGGATGACATTTCCAATGTTTTCTCAAAATATGAAAGAATGGCAAGACAAAAGATGAAGAAAGGTGAGAATGGCTTACAGATGCCGCTGGGAATTATTTTTCTTGACGAAATGGATAAGATCATCGGTATGTCAAACACAGACAGTAATGGTGAAGACTGCAATGCCATTGTGACAGCTCAGCTGCTGACTGCGATTGCCGGAACCCAGAACTATGGAAGTGTCGATACCAATAAAATCCTGTTCATCATGGCAGGTGCTTTTGAGGAGCTTGAAAACAGCAGAAAGAAAAAGCGGGAAGAACACGGTATTGGTTTTGCAGTAAATGCATCCGCAAAGGAGAAAGAGAACAGCATGACCGGATATGATCTTCAGGAAGAACTGGAAGAGATCGGTGTTTCAAAGCAGTTTCTCGGAAGGGTGCCTTACATTGTACATATGGACCGGCTGTCAAGAGCTCAGCTGCGTCAGATTCTGGTGGATAAGGAACATGGAGTATTTGGTAAGAAACAGAAGTGGTTCAAAAGAAACGGAAAAACGTTGACTTACGATGAGGATCTTGTGGAGGAGATTCTGGATCGTATGGAAGAACACGATATGGGAGCCAGAGGAGCGGCTGCAATGCTGGAGACATTGATCGGAACAGCAGAATACGATATGTTCGCAAACGGTTATAAGAATTTGCATCTGCACAAAGGAATGTTCTTCAGAGAGGAACCTGTTTTCGATGAACAGAAAGGTAAGAGTCGTGATAAATAGTATAAAGAAAATTTTTCTGATCATTAAATGGTTTTTTGTATGGGTTTACAGAAAAACAGAACAGTTCTGCAAAAGAGTATGGAGAAGACAGGATTTACTGTTATGTCTTGCAACTTTGACCATGATCGGTTATGCTACATTCTGGAGATATGACAATGAGATTTTTGATGGGAAAGAAGTCTGGTGGATGATATCCGTGATCGCCGGTCTGGTTGTGGCACTGATCATCGGGATCGTCGGTTACCGTATTTTTTTCAGATGTGCACCGCCGCTGTATCTTGTGTTTTCTGTGGTGCATCTTTTCCAGAGAAAACCGATGATCGAAAAAGAATTCGAGGCAACACTGAGAAATCTGTTTCTGAATGACCACAGGGCAGAAAGCACGGTTGAACTTGTACTGATGCTTCTGACAGCATTTGTGCTGGCGGCATTTGAAAGAAGAAACCGGGCACTGTTTCGAAAAGAAAGAGAACAGAAAGAGAGGGAAAAAAGTTTAACCGGAAGAAGAGCAAGAAGGATGAAGAAAAAGAGTCCGACAAAGCCGGATGAAGGCTTTTTGGGAAAGCATTTTCCGTGTATCATTACCGGGGCTATGATCCTGGTGATGATGTTCTCTTATCTGTTTTCCGGATTTGTGGTAAGAGTTGTGTGTATAACAGTGGCTGTTTTTACGTTGACTGTTTATACAGCTCCGCTGGTCCGGAAAGTCCGGGCGGTGCTCTTTGCCACGGCAGGATTTGTGTGCAGCTTCCATCATGAACTGTCAATCCTGAAATACAACAAAGCGAACGGGAGCTATTTCCTGAAGTGGATGGCGGAGCGTGGATCACTGCCGAATATCCTGATCTGGGAAAAATTCGGACTGATCGGATACTGTCTGGTTGTGGCAGCAGTCCTGAGTATTATCTGGTTTATCTGGAGAGCATGGAGATATGCAAATAAAAAAGGTAATGTTTGTGATGAAGTGATTTCCATTACCGCTTTTGTACATTTTGCTCTCGCAGGAACCTATTTTGTGGCAGAAATGGCATTTCCGGATGGAAATTATTTCTGGGGAAATAACCTTCCGTTTTTTACAGGAACTCTGGAAAATAATCTTTTGTATCTGGCAGAGCTGGGGATCGTGTATCGGATCCTGAGAAAAAGTATTGGAAAATAGCGGGCAGATGCCGGATGTCTGAAAAGGAGGCAGTGTATGAATCCAATTTGTTTGTCGATTAAGCAGGAAGAAACCGGAAAAAGAATCAAACAGCTGTTGCAGGATCACGGATACAAGGTAAAAGATATCCAGGGGGCGATGGGATTTGAAACGCCGCAGGCGGTATACAAATGGCTGTCGGGCAAGTCGCTTCCAAGCCTGGACAACTTCGTGATCCTGAGCAGATTGCTGAATACAAGCATTGAAGATATCCTCGTCATTGACGGGGATTCTTTTTTTGCCTTTGTTGCTGCGTTTTGTTGAAAAAATGGCTTTTTTGCTTTAAAGGGAGTATAATCGAAATGTATTAAATGATCTGGAAGCCGGCAAGGTGGATCTGCTGGGACCGCTCCTAAAGAATGAATATACAGAAGAGATTTATAATTTTCCGGAACAGGATTACGGCACGGTTTATACAACGCTCTCTGTGCACTGGAAACCGGAAATCTGCGTGAGGATAACGCTGCTTCTGTTGTGCCGCTGAAAGTAGGACTGTGGGAACAGGCAAAAACAAGAAATCAGGAAGTGATCTCAAATGTTTCTCTTGATCCGATTTCCGGAACCAGGATTATAGAGAGATTTGCACCAAGGCCGTATTATTTTGCATCTGAGGACGAGGATCTGCTGAAAGAAGTGGATGAGGCGATCAGCATCATCAAGCAGGTGCAGCCGAGCCTTCCGGATGTACTGTTTGATAAATATTTCCGCAATACAAGATATGTTTTCGCACCGACACAGCAGTAGAAAGACTATCTGAAATCGATGGATACGCTGGAAGTGCTGTGTGTGGAGCGAGATGCTCCTTATGTTTATCAGAAAGAGGGAAAACCGGCAGGAATGATGGTGGAAATCCTGAATAGTTTTGCAGAAGAGACCGGAGTTTCGATCAATTATACATTCTGCCAGAGCCGCGATGAGGCTGAACAGAAATTAAAAGAAGAATCTTATGACCTGATGATCGGTCTTTCTTTTGATTCAGAATACTGTGCACGTCTTGGATTTGTGCGAAGCAAGTCTATTATGGAGTCCAATCTGGCTTATCTGCATCGTTCGGAGAACAGCAGCCACAAAACGGTTGCGATTGAAAAAGGAATGGAAAGCCTGGTAGATACAACGGAATTTCAGGAAGTGATAAAATGTGATAATATCGTACAGTGCATGGAAGCGGTCACAAACGGAAGAGCAGATTATGCAGTCGGAGACCGTTCAGCCCTGGAATATTATATGTATGATACTTACAGCACACTGGTTACCGGCCTGATCTCGGGAAGTGCACAGAATATCTGTATTGCGATCGCAAGAGAAAGCAATCTGCAGTTTATAAGGCTTGTGAATGACTATATTTACAGCCTGTCGGATCTGCAGAAAACAACATTTCTGGAAGAAGGAAATATGCACTTGTATAAAACATCGCTGCGAGGCTATGTACGGATGCATCCGATCCAGACGATGCTGCTGTTTTCCGGACTGACTGCATTTATTGTGGTTGCATGTTCCATGATGTTTCACGCGAAACAAATGCATAAAAAGAATATGGAACTGGAAATGGCGAATCAGGCGAAAAGCGAATTTCTGACCAGAATGTCCCACGATATCCGCACGCCGATGAATGGTATCATCGGTATGCTGGATATTTCGGATAAATGTCTGGACAATCCGGAGGCGGTAAGAAAATATCATAAAAAGATCCGCGTGGCGTCGGAGTATCTGCTGTCGCTGATCAATGATGTTCTGGATATGAGCAAACTGGATTCGGGGGAAATGTATTTTGCGGAAGAATCCGTGTATCTGCGGGAAATGCTGGAAAACTGTAGGGATATCATGGAGACAAGAGCGGCAGAACATGGGATCGAACTGGAAACGCCGGGGCTTGAAAACTTTAACCCGCCGAGGGTTCTGACAAGTGAACTGCATATCCGCCAGATCGCCATGAATATCATCAGCAATGCGATCAAATACAATAAGCCAAACGGAAAGATCATAGCAACGGCGGAAGTCGTAAATCAGACAGAAGATTACGTTACCTGCAGATTTATGGTAAAAGATACCGGAATCGGCATGAGTGATGATTTTCAGAAAAATATGTTTGATCCATTCTCGCAGGAATACGGAAAAGACCGCAGTGAGTTTAGGGGAACCGAACTTGAACTTTCTATCGTGAAGCGGATTGTAGATCAGATGGGCGGCGAAATCCGGGTCGAGAGCAAAAAAGGAGTCGGAACTACCTTTACCTGGACGTTGACATTTAAAACAGATAAAGAATACCGGGAAGAAAAAGTGGCGGCAAACCAGCAGGACTTCAGTCTGGCTGGGAAAAAGATCCTGGCAGCAGAAGATAATACCTTAAATGCAGAAATTCTGATATTCCTGCTGGATGATATGGGAGCGGACACGGTGCTTGTGGAAAACGGAAAACAGGTTGTAGAGGCATTTAAAGAATCCGACTGGGATGAATATGACTGCATTCTTATGGACGTTATGATGCCGATCATGGACGGTTACACGGCAACTCGCAGAATCCGAGGTCTGTCAAGGCCGGATGCACAGAGCATACCGATCATCGCCCTGACAGCAAATGCATTTGCAGAAGACAGAAAGAAAGCAATGGAAGCCGGTATGAATGACCACGTCGCAAAACCGGTCGATATGAAGGTACTGACAGCAGTGCTGCAAAAGTATCTGGAGAAATAAAAACAATATCATAGAAGAGAGAGCAAAAGAACATGAAAATGCATCTCTGTACAGAGACAAGCTGGAGAAATAAAAAAGCAATATAGAAACAGAAAGGGCATAATATCTGAGATATGGGACATTTTTATTTTGTACGACATGGACAGACCATCTGGAATGTGGAAAATAAAATCTGCGGTGCGACCGACATTGCACTGACAGAATTCGGACATCAGCAGGCGATCGAAACCGGAAGAAAGATTCTGGCAGAAGGCATTAAGGCAGATGAGATTTTATATTCTCCGCTGATCAGAGCGGCGGATACTGCCAGACATATTTCGGAGATCACCGGAATACCGGCAAGAGTCGAGCCGCGTCTGACAGAACAGCGTTTTGGAAAGTGGGAAGCTACCGCAAGAAACGGCGAAGCATTTAAGAAAGCAAAAGAATGTTTCGCGTGCAGCCACGAAGGAGGAGAATCTACTCTGCATCTGGCACAGCGGATCTATAATCTGCTGGATGAGATCAAACAGGAATCGGACGAAAAAACCTATATTCTTGTGGCACACAATGGAATTGCGAGAGTGGTGCAGTCCTATTTCTACGATATGACAAACGAAGAATACGCTGCTTTCGGAGTGAAAAACTGTGCGGTAGTACGGTATGATTTTTAAAATAGTTTTGGAAAAGCTCTGCAAAAAGCAAACGTGGGAGTTCAGGAATCGGTTATGAGAGATATAGTGTATGCAGGTGTTGTGGGGTGTGTTATGGATGGAAATATTGCATAAATATACAGCAAAATTGAGTTGGAGGGGAAAGGGACATGAAGAAATATCAGTTTTACGGCTGGGAACAGGCAGATGTTCCGGCAACTTCAAAAACATATGAAAAAATAAAAAATCCAAAAGAATTATATGATATATTATCAGAAATTTGGTGTGCGGATACCTGTGCACCGAGAATGAGGGAAAGATGGAGCAAAGAGAATCAAACATTAGGACAATGTTCTATTACGGCATTTCTGGCACAGGATATCTTTGGCGGAAAAGTGTATGGGATTCTCAGACCGGGCGGAAATTATCATTGTTATAATGTGGTGGGGGATTGTTGCTTTGATCTGACAAGCGAACAGTTTGGCGATGAAATTCTTGATTACAGAGAGAATCCGGAGCAGTTCCGCGAGGTACATTTCCAGAAAGAAGAGAAAAGGCAGAGATACGAGTATCTGAAAAAAGAACTGGAAACATATCTCGGCAGGGCATCGGAGCAGACGAAACAGCTTTACAAAGTATTATTAAGCAAAGGTTACCCCAAAGAACTTTGTGCGGAGATAGCCTACAAAAATATGAACACAGACTATACGGCGACCAGGATGTTAGGTTATCTGTACCGCGTGACAAATCCAAGGATTGAAGATTTAGTAGATGAAATGCTGGCAATTCTGAGTGACAGGGAAGCAATCATACAAAAGAAGGAACTGGAGCACGCACAGGCAGTGATAAATGATATGTATAAAAATGGACTGTAAAAACATGGTTCACGTGAAAAAATCCGGTTGAGAAAAGAGTTTAACGAAAGAACTTAGCCGGATTTTTTTGTATATAACAGTAAAAGAATATTATAAGCGGTTATTACGAAAAAGGATGGATAAAAAATGGTCAGAACAATCGTAAAAGATATTTTCTTTCTGGGACAGAAATCCGAGCCGGCAACAAAGTCGGATATTTCTGTAGGGAAAGATCTTCAGGATACACTGGAAGTCAACCGTGCCGGCTGCGTGGGAATGGCAGCAAATATGATCGGAATCAAAAAGAGAGTGATCATTGTAAATATAGGGCTGGTTGATGTTGTGATGTTTAATCCGGTAATGCTGCGAAAAGATACTCCATATGAAACAGAAGAAGGATGTCTTTCGCTTACAGGTGTGAGAAAAACAACACGATACGAAAACATAGAAGTAGAGTACTATGATATGGACTGGAAAAAGCAGAAGATGAAACTCAGCGGATGGCCGGCACAGATCTGTCAGCATGAGATGGATCATCTCGAAGGGATTTTGATTTAAAAAATTGCGGCGGAGGTTTTCTTAATGTGTAAATGAACGAATTCCCGAAGGGCACGTAAAAGTGCCTTCTTGGGAATTGTTCATTTTGCACATTTCCAAAAACTCCTGGCTTGCCGGGGATTGCTGAAGCGGAAAGCTCTTTCTTGCCGAGGTATAAAAGCTGAGATGAAAGGGACAGAAGCACAGTGATGGAAATTTATCTTAGTCGAAGAAGACTCCCACTTCTATAAAGTGGCGAGCAACAAATTTGTCTTAGTGAGAGTTCAATCTCCGACTAAGATAAACGCTCCGCGAGGGCACACATTGTCCAGTGGACAATGGTTTTGTGCCGACCGGAACGAAGTGTAGAATGCACAGCGATTCTGTTAGGTAAATGTCAGCAAAGCTGACCAGAATCGCGTGCCAAGTCTCACGTGCGTTCGACTTGAATATCGTCACTGTGCTTTTTATATATTTAGTTTCACGTGAAACATAGCGATGTGAAACGCAAAATGTGGTTGTTTTATAGAAAAGAGAAGACAAAGAGAAAACAACTGTACTTTTTATTGGACATGTTGTACTGTATAATGAAGTATAGAAGACGTGGAAAGGAAGGTATGGGGAATGGAGAATGAGAAAAAAATCAAAAAAGTCTATTTTACGTTGACGGGTACGAAGTATCATTATGGAATGGATTTTCTGGAAAAGGGTATGAAATTATATCTGGAAAAGGAACCGGATAATAAATATGATAAAGAAGCAATTATGGTAAAAAAAGAAGGACTTGGATTGATTGGTTATGTGGCAAACAGTACATATACAGTAATCGGAGAAAGTATGAGTGCAGGTCGTTTATATGATAAGATTGGAAAGAAAGCAACAGCGAAAGTTGTTATGCTGACAAATGCAGGTGTTATCTGCAAAATCTGTAAAAAAAGTCTGCTGGAGTATCAGCAGCAAAATAAAGAAATCGAGAAAAGCGAAGAGCCGGTTAAACAGAATTAAAAGAGTTTCACAACGTTTTCACTCTATATGTTATACTGATTTCAACAATGAAAAAGGGAGAAAGGTATATGCCTAAAGGTACAAATCAAAAGTTTAAATTGTACAGACTTGCACAGATTATGCAGGAGAATACAGATGACAGCCATTATATGACAATGCCGGAAATTATGGTTGAGCTGAAAAAATATGGAATAACAGCAGAAAGAAAAAGTATTTACAGTGATCTGAAAGATCTGGAACAGATGGGCATAGAAGTTCAGGGGGAAAAGACAGGAAAATATTATCAGTACCATGTTGTAAATCGCCCTTTTGAACTTGCAGAACTGAAACTTCTGGTAGATGCAATTCAGTCATCGAAATTTATTACAGAGAGAAAAAGCAATGCACTGATTAAGAAAATAGAGAAAATGGTCAGCAAATATGAGGCAATGACACTGCAAAGACAGGTTTATGTTTCCGGGAGAATTAAAACGATGAATGAAAGTATCTACTATACGGTAGATGCTATTCACAATGCAATATCTGAAAATCGAAAAATTAAGTTTCAATATTTTCAATGGACGGAAAAGAAAGAAATGAAATTGCGACATGGCGGAAAGTATTATCATATCAGTCCGTGGGGGCTTTCGTGGGAAGGACAAAACTATTATCTCGTAGGTTATGATTCTGAAGCAGAAAAAATAAAGCATTATCGGGTGGATAAGATGCTACATATCCAGGTGTCAGAAGAAAAGAGGGAAGGTGAACAGCATTTTCAGCAGCTTGACATGGCTGATTATGCAAAAAAGAGTTTTGGAATGTATGGGGGAAAAGAACAGCTAGAGCGTGTTTGAAAAAAATCAGAAATTGTTTATTTTAACCAAATCAATATGGA
>ENA-UONS01001993-UONS01001993.1-human-gut-metagenome-genome-assembly--contig:-CS19-NODE-1993-length-17208-cov-5.917624_pt1 | contig 17208 bp, 10 predicted proteins | sample MGYA00242458_ERZ724005 | MGnify/ENA metagenome assembly ERZ724005
AGCGCCACTGATCGCCCTGCAGCTTCCAGTCAGAGCGGATCAGACCGTGGCGGGAGCGATAGGAGCAGGAAAGCCAGCCGAGGCGTTTGTCGGGAAGCGGGGAGACAGAAATTTTTTCGTAGCCGGGACAGTCGTCCAGCGGGCGGATTCCGGCAGCGTTTCCGTATACCCAGTCAGCGACTGCACCGTAAGCGTAATGGTTGTAGGAATTCATGTCGCGGGTCCAGAAATCACCGTTTTCCATAATGCCGTCCCAGTGCTCCCAGATAGTTGTAGCTCCCTTGGTGACCGGATAGAGCCAGGAAGGATAGTTTTCCCGCAGCAGAAGCGACCAGGCGAGGGAGGCATAGCCGTAATCGGAAAGCACATGGAGCAGATAAGGCGTGCCGACAAATCCGGTCTTTAACTGGATGCCGCAGTCTGTTACGAGCTTTGCAAGCTGGTCTGCCGCAGCCTGACAGTCTTTTGCCAGATGGAAATGTGCGGCGAGGATACATTCGGTCTGCGTGTGGTAAACCGGCCAGGTTTGCTGGAAAGCGGTGACGATATCGGCATAAAGCGCTTCATATTCGGAAACATCTTCGCCAAGCACTTTACCGGCTGCAATGACCAGTTCTGTGGAATGTGCATAAAAAGCCGAAGCGATCAGGTCTTCGTCAGAAGAGCCCTTGTAGCTGCCGGACGGCGCGTCCAGACCGAGCCAGTCTCCGTAATGTTCGCCTCCGGTCCAGAGATTCTTTGTTGTTGTGGAAGAGGTGATGTAGCCAACCCACTTTTTCATGCTGTTAAACTGACTGCGCAGAATGTCTGCGTCGCCGAATGCCTGATAAAGCTCCCACGGGCAGACGCAGGCTGCGTCGCCCCAGGCTGCGCTGGTCTTTTGATTTTCCAGGATGGCGGGGATAACATGGTCTACGTGACCGTCCGGATACTGGTCAGCGGCAAGGTCTGCGAGCCATTTACGGTAAAAGGTTTCCGTATCGAAATTGTAGCAGGCGGTACGGATGAAGACCTGCGCATCTCCGGTCCAACCGAGACGTTCATCGCGCTGTGGGCAGTCGGTCGGAACATCGACAAAGTTGCCTTTCTGTCCCCAGATGATGTTGTCGAACAGTTTATTTAACAGCGGATTTGAACTGGAAAGAAAACCGGTGCGCTGCAGGTCGGAGCAAACGACAACTGCGGTAAAATTGTCCGGACGTACTGCTTTTGCCCCGCCGGGAAACTGATCGACACGGATATAGCGGAAGCCAAAGAAGGTCAGCTTCGGATGCCAGGTCTGGAATCCTTCTTTACAGAAATATAAAAATTTCGCTTTGGCAGCGCGATAGTTTTCTGTATAAAAGTTTCCGTGTTTGTCAAGAACTTCCGCATGGGAAAGCTCAACACAGTCGCCTGCGTGGGCGTCTAAAGAAACTTCGACATAACCGGTAATTTCCTGACCGAAGTCGATGACAGTTTCCCCGACGGGCGTAGTGAAGATCCGCGCAGGCACGATACGCTCCTGTTCGGTGATTTTTTCGCCCTGCTGGGCAATCAGTGTGTCGGACGGCCCGTCAAACTCGGCGATTGCGATCGGGGCAGAGGACGGATCGAACGCTGCGTCATAGGTTTCGCCATCATAAATTTCGCTGAAACGGACATTGCTTTCATACGCCGACCAGTCTGCACCGGTCGGAAGAAGCTGCGTGCTGCCGTCCGTATAGGTGATCGTCAAAAGTGCGATCAGTCCGGCGGGAATCTGCGCTTTTTCCTGACGGTGCGCTTCATCGGGCCAGGCGAGCGGACTGCGATACCACCCTTTTCCGACGATGATGGAAAGTTCATTTTCCGAAGAAAGGAGATCGGTGATATCATAAGTCTGTACCTGCAGGCGGTGGCGATAGGACGTCCAGCCGGGCGCAAGGACGAAATCGCCGATGCGTTTTCCATTTAAGGACGCTTCATAAACGCCCATCGCAGTAACGGAAAGTGTTGCGTGTGCAACAGAAGATAAATTCTGATCGGGAGAAAACTGTTTGGAATAGACCGGGCAGACGTCCCCTGTTGTCTGTGCCGGGCGAATCCATTTTGCATTTAGAACCATAAACATACCCTCCTTGTTTTTGTTCGTCTTGACTTTTATGATAACAGATAGTAGCCTAAAGAAAAGCACCTGATTTTGACTGAAAATGGGGGTGAACTTGTCTTTATGTTCCGTGGGGAGATTACAGAATTTCAGCTATATCAGAACAGGAAAGCGGAAAAACTCATTATGATGCCGTTTTGTCAGGAAGATCTAGCGATGCACGGCCATAATTTTTTTGAGCTGGCATATATTACTGGTGGGACGGCGGAGCATACGCTGGAAACAGAGGTCAAAACGATTTCTGCAGGCGATTATTTTATCGTGGATTATGGCTGCCTCCACGGTTTTCAGAACTGTAAAAATCTGACGCTGATCAATTGTCTGTTTCTGCCGGAGACGGTGGATGAAACGCTGCAGGGCTGCCGGAGCTTTTCCCAGCTGCTGCAGGGCTGCCTGTTAAAATATTACCGGATGTCTCTGGGGAAGGCGAAGCTTGCAAGGGTGTTTCACGACCGGAATGGACAGGTCGGACGGCTGATGCAGGAAATGCTTCTGGAATATCAGGAGCAAAAAGTCGGCTGTTATCCGCTGCTTCGGCTAAAGCTTTTGGAAATCCTGCTTTTGACGCTGCGGGGCATGATCGAACTGGAAATAGACCGCCCTTACAGCACGTCGGTGCAGGAGGTGCTGGAATACGTAAACGGAAACTATCAGGACAGTCTGACGCTCGGGACTTTCTGCGAACAAAAGCACTACAGCGTTGCTTACATCAGCAGGCGTTTCAAGCAGGAAACCGGAGTGACATTGCGGGAATATGTCCAGAAAATCCGCATCGAAAAAAGCTGCGAGCTGCTGGAGGACAGCGATCTAAGGGTGGTGGAAATCGCCCGCAGAGTCGGTTATGAGGATATTAAATTTTTTAACCAGATTTTTAAGCGGCGGATGCAGGTATCCCCGCGGGAGTACCGCAAAATCTGCATGAACCGCGCCGCAGACGGATAATTCACGCACAGGAGGAAAGATTGATAAATAAAATTTTTCAATCGTGAGATTTGTGTCTGCGCGCACTTGACACAAACTCGACATGCGTAAAAAGCGTGCGTAGAAATGAGAGGAAAGTATGGAACCGAAGGTAAGCATTATTGTTCCTGTATACAATGCACAGGAATATTTGAAACGCTGTGTGGACAGCATTTTAAGTCAGGATTACCGCGACTTTGAGCTGCTTTTGATGGATGACGGCAGTAAGGATGCATCCGGCGAAATCTGCGACGCCTATGCACAGCAGGATGGCCGCGTGCGCGTAATCCATAAAGAAAATTCCGGCGTGTCGGATACGAGAAATCAGGCACTGGAGCTGGCGCGGGGAACGTTTCTTCAGTTTTTGGACAGTGACGACTGGATCGTGCCGGAGGCGACAAGGCTTCTGGTGCGTTCGATGGAGGAATATAACTGCGACATGGTCATTTCCGACTTTTACCGGGTTTCCGGGGAAAGGCTGGCGCAGAAGGGCGACATCGAAGAGGACAAGGTGATGAGCCGTCAGGAGTTTGCTTCCTATATGATTGAAAATCCGGCGGATTTTTATTACGGCGTACTCTGGAACAAAATGTACCGCAGGAGCATCATCGAAGAATATCATATCCGGATGGATACCTCCATCAGCTGGTGTGAGGACTTTTTGTTTAATCTGGAATATATCCGCCATGCGGAGAGCTTTTTTGCCCTGCAGGTACCGATTTATTATTATCTGAAGCGCCGCGGCAGCCTGGTCAGCCAGGGAGCGAGCATCACGAATACGGTGCGGATGAAGAGCAACATTTTCGAGTATTATAACGAGTTTTATAAAGACGTTTACGAGGATAAAGATTATGCCGATATCCGGCTGCAGGTCTACAGCTTTTTATGGGCTGCGGCAAAGGACGGCAGCGTGCTTGCGGGAAGCAAGAAGCTGGGGGAAGAGCGCAGGCGGATTACCCGGGAAGAAGTGGAAGGAAACGGCGCAGTGATCGGGCAGTACCGGTTCCGCAGGCTGTATGAATATGAGCTGGATCTGGCGGCGCAGAAAAATATGCTGACGTTGGATGAGGCGCTTTTGCTGTGTGCCCTCGCCCAGTGCAGCGCCTGCTACAGCGCACGCAAGCTCGGGGAAATCGCCGGAGTCGGACAGCCGAGGCTGTTTCTTGCGATGCAGAAGCTGGAACGCAAAAAGCTGATCGCGCCGGAAAAGCCGGTTAAGGAAAAGAGTGCAAAGGAAAAGCCCGCCGACAGGATAGAAAGCACAGCGGAGAAAAAAGAGCGCACGGCGGACAAAAAGGAAAAAAGCAGCGAAAAGAAAGAAAAGAACCGCTTGCTCCTGACAGAGGAAGGCAGGAAGCTTTCCGGAGAGCTGCTGCGCGTGGAAAAAGACCTATACAGCGTCTGCATGGAAGGTATTTCGGACGAGGAACAGAAGCGGATGGAAAAGCTGATGGGCAAAATTCAGGAAAACATGATTCGATTCATGGTGAAAGAAGTGCCGGAGGACGAACCGGGTTTGGAGACAGAGGAAGCGGGTGAACGGAAACAATAATCTTGCGCAGTTTACGCGCCTGGTTTATGATAAGGATAAATCATGAATTAAAGTGAGGAATATTATGAATCTGCCGTCCGCGTTTTTGACGCGCATGCAGGAAATGCTGGGAGAGGAATACGAAGCATTTCTGCAGAGCTATGAATCCGGTCATTATCAGTCGCTGCGGCTCAATCCGCGCAAAACGGACCGGGAGGAATTTACAGAAAAATCGCCGTTTCATCTGACGCCGGTCGCATGGGAGAAAAACGGTTTTTATTACAGCGAAGAGGATACACCGGGCAAGCACCCGTATCACGAGGCTGGTGTTTATTATATTCAGGAAGCGAGCGCGATGGCGCCTGTCGGATATCTGGACGTACAACCGGGGGATTATGTGCTGGATCTGTGCGCTGCCCCCGGCGGGAAAAGCACCCAGATCGGTGCTGCGATGCAGGGAAAAGGTATTTTAGTCTGCAATGAGATCCATCCGGCGCGGGCAAAAATTCTTTCGGAAAATGTGGAGCGGATGGGACTGACCAATGCAGTTGTGACGAACGAAAGCCCGGAGCGACTGTTCGCTTATTTCCCGGAATATTTCGATAAAATTTTGGTGGACGCCCCATGCTCCGGTGAGGGGATGTTCCGAAAGCACGAGGAAGCCTGCAGCGAATGGAGTCCCGAAAACGTGGAGCTGTGTGCAAAGCGGCAGGACAGCGTGCTGGACGAAGCTGCCGCAATGCTGAAAAAAGGCGGCAGGCTGGTATATTCGACCTGTACGTTTGCGATGCAGGAGGATGAAGGCAGTGTTGCACGATTCCTTTTGCGGCATCCGGAATTTTCCATAAAAGAGACGCACCGTTATGACGGTATGGAGCCGGGCAGACCGGACTGGGCGGGAACCGAACCCGTCCCGGACGGAATGGAAAAGACCATTCGTCTCTGGCCCCATAAGCTGCATGGAGAGGGACATTTTCTCGCCGTGTTTGAAAAAAGTGGAGAAGTGCCGGAGGGATACCGGGCGCGCAGCCTTTACGGCGTCCAGAAAGGGATTGCGCCCAAAGACTATGCCGCCTGGAAAGAATTTGAGCGCGAAAGCCTGACCAGGACGTTTGACGGAACCTTTTTGCTGTTCGGTGACCAGCTCTATCTGGCGCCGGCGGATATGCCGGCTTTAAAAGGCTTAAAAGTGCTGCGTCCGGGACTGCATCTGGGCACGATGAAAAAAGGGCGGTTTGAACCGGCACATGCGCTGGCCCTTTCCCTTTCGCCCAAAGATGCAGTGCATTGCTGCAACCTTTCCGGTGACAGCCAGGAGGCAAGGCAGTGGATCAACGGCATGACGCTTTCCAAAGACGGGGAAAAGGGCTGGCAGCTGGTCTGCGTAGATGGATACAGCCTCGGCTGGGGAAAGCTGGCAGGCGGGATTTTAAAAAATCATTATCCCAAAGGGCTGCGCAAAACAATGTGACAGATGTGCTGTCTGTGCAAACCGCCGCAGGCGGAGCAGGACTCTGTTTTACATATGCAGGAACCAAAAAAATGGAGGAAAGCATTATGAGATTTACACTGGATTACGATCAGTACGCTGCCCTTGCAAGACAGACGGCAGCAGAGGGATGTGTTCTTTTAAAAAATGAGAAGGAGGCACTTCCGATCCGAAAAGGAGAGACAGTTTCCGTGTTTGGACGGATTGCCTTTACCTATTATAAGAGCGGAACCGGATCGGGCGGTATGGTAAATGCTCCCTATGTGACAAATATCCTGGATAGCTTAAAGGAATGCAAGGATATTTCTGTCAACGAAGAGCTGGAAGCGGTTTATCAGGACTGGATCCGGGAAAATCCCTTTGATATGGGAGAAGGCTGGGCGCAGGAGCCCTGGAGCCAGAAGGAAATGCCGGTCAGCGAGGCGCTTGCACAGAAAGCGGCGGCATCCTCTGACCTTGCTGTTGTTGTGCTGGGCAGAACAGCAGGCGAGGACATGGACAACAGCGCAGAGCCGGGAAGCTATCTGCTGACAGCAGAGGAGGAGGCGCTGATCAAAACCGTCTGCAGCGCATTTAAACGGACCGCCGTTGTGTTAAACGTCGGCAATATCATCGATATGAAATGGGTGGACCGCTACCAGCCCCAGGCAGTTTTGTATGTATGGCAGGGCGGTCAGGAGGGCGGACACGCGGCGGCAGATATCCTGACCGGCGCAGTGAACCCCTGTGGTAAGCTGAGCGATACGATCGCAGCAGATATTTCGGATTATCCGTCTACGGATAATTTTGGAGATGCTGTATGCAATGTGTATGCAGAGGATATTTACGTTGGCTACCGTTATTTTGAAACCTTTGCAAAGGAAAAAGTAAGCTATCCCTTCGGCTTTGGTCTGTCTTATACGGATTTTTCCGTGGAGGTTTTGAATACAAGAACGGACGGTACGAAAGCAGAACTTACCGTTTTGGTTAAAAACATCGGAAAGACTGCCGGAAAAGAAGTCGTGCAGGTGTATGTCTGCCCGCCTCAGGGAAAGCTTGGCAAGCCTGTCCGGAATCTAAACAGCTTTTACAAGACGCAGCTGCTTACACCAGGAGAGGGGGAGGAGGTAAATCTCGTCGTTTCCCTGGAAAAAAGTGCATCCTATGATGACAGCGGCGTAACCGGGGAGAAATCCTGTTGGGTGCTGGAAGCGGGCGCTTATGGCATTTATGTCGGAACGGATGTCCGCAGCGCGAAAAAGGTTTGCGAGGTGCAGTTAGACGAGCTGTGCGTCATTTCCAGACTGGAAGAGGCGCTTGCACCGGTACAGCCATATGAGCGTCTGGTTCCGGTCGAAACGGGCAAAAAGGGCACAGACGGAGAGCCGGTTCTGGAAATCGGAAAACAGGCAGCGCCTCTGCGGAGCGTCGATCTGGCAGAAAGAATCCGGACAGAACGCCCGGAGGCAGAGGCCTGCATCGGCGATCAGGGCTGGAAGTTAGCGGATGTTTGTGATAAAAAGGTGACGCTGGAACAGTTTTTATCCCAGTTATCGGACGAAGATCTGGCATGCCTGGTCCGGGGAGAGGGCATGTGCTCTCCGAAGGCAACACCTGGCATTGCATCTGCATTCGGCGGTGTGACGGATTCCTTAAAGGCATTTGGAATCCCGGTTGCGGGCTGCTCGGATGGACCCTCCGGAATCCGTATGGACTGCGGAACCATCGCCTTTTCCCTGCCAAACGGCACACTGTTTGCCTGCACCTTTAATCCGGAGCTGGTGGAACAGCTTTATGAGATGGAAGGAATGGAGCTGCGCAAGAATCAGATTGACACGCTGCTGGGGCCCGGCATGAACATTCATCGCAATCCGTTAAACGGCAGAAACTTTGAATATTTTTCGGAAGACCCCTGTGTGGCAGGTACGATGGCTGCAGCTCAGTTAAAGGGCATGGGAAAATACGGTGTGACCGGAACGATTAAACACTTTGCGGGAAATAACCAGGAATTTAAGCGGCACGATGCAAACGGCGTTGTTTCCGAACGTGCGCTGCGCGAGATCTATTTAAAAGGCTTTGAAATCGCAGTAAAAGAAGGACATGCCTACAGCATTATGTCTACCTACGGACCGATCAACGGAATCTGGACAGCAGGCAACTACGACCTGCTGACGACGATTTTGCGGAAAGACTGGGGCTACCAGGGCGTGGTAATGACCGACTGGTGGGCGAAGATGAACGAGGAAGGCGAGGAAGGCTCCCAGAGCAATACGATTCCGATGGTACGCGCCCAGAACGACGTTTACATGGTTGTTTCGGATTCTGCTTCGAACTCTGCAAATGACAACACGATGGAGGGCCTGGCAGATGGACGGCTCACAAGGGGACAGCTGGTCAGAAATGCAAAGAATATCTGTCATTTTCTGATGCGTTCTCCGGTGATGAACCGTTTCTGTGATCGGGAATTTGATGTATGTGAAGAAATTAACAATCCGGCAAAGGATGCGATGGCAGGAAATTTGATCGCAAGCCAGAAAGTAGAAAAAGAGACAAAGCTCGATCTGACAAAGCTGAGCACCCAGAAGGGCGTGCGCGCCGGGTATCTGCTGGACGTCTCCAAAGCAGGCAGCTATCAGATGATTTTTAAAATGCATTCCGGGGAAAATCCGTTTGCGCAGCTGCCGGTTTCCATCTTTGTCAACGGCGTCCTGCAGCAGACGACGACCTTTAACGGAACCGACAACAAGATCATAGAGCGTGCGGTAACGATAAGCTTCCTGGAAAGCGGGGAAAACCAGCTGACGCTGTTCTTTGGCGAGAGCGGGATCCGCATGGATGAAATTCTTCTGGTGCAGGAATAAAACGGCATACAGGGGCTTTGCGTACGGACTGGAGGAAACGTGAAGAAAGAGAAACAAAAAGACAGAGAGGATAGACAGATCTGCATTGTGTTCGCGACGGCGCTTCTGGCGTGCGCGCTCCTTACCGGCTGCGGTGCTGCGAAGGAGGATAATCTTTCGCAGGGAATTGCGCTGGTGGAGCAGATGGACTATGAGGGCGCGCTGACCTGCTTCGAGGCGGCAGCCCTGAATAAAGAGGATATGCGTCAGGTTTACAGAGGGCAGGGGCTGGCTTACATGGGCATGACGGATTATGAGAATGCAGCGGCGAGCTTTGAAAAGGCGCTGGGGCAGAGCAGCCCGCGTCCGGATGCGATGGATTATGACATCAACTATTATCTGGCGACCGCCTATTATCGGAACGGACAGGTCGACAAAGCGATCCATGTTTATCAGGCAATCACGGATCTGAAGCCCGGGGAAAAGACCGCCTGGTACTTAAAAGGAACCATGGAGCTGGAGCAGGGCAGTACGGACGCTGCGAAAGCCGATTTTGATAAGGCGGTTGAGGCTGCGCCGAACGATTACGACATCCGGATTGATATTTTCTGCAGCTGCAGCAAATACGGACAGGACGATCTTGGAAAATCCTATCTGGAAAATGTTCTGGACGGCGACAGGAAGCGGATTTCGGATTTCGATCTCGGCAGAATCAGCTACTACCTGGGCGATTATGAGCAGGCCCGTACCTCTTTGGAAAAGGCGCAGGAAAACGGCGGTGCGGAAGCAGCGTCCCTGCTCGGTCAGACCTATGAGGCACTCGGTGACTACAATTATGCGGCGAGTGTCTATAACACCTACCTGCAGAACAAAACGCCGGACGCGTCTTTGTACAATCAGCTCGGGCTTTGCAAATTAAAGGGCGGCGATTATGAAGCGGCGCTTGCAGCGTTCCAGGCGGGGCTGGAAGTAGAGGGCAATACGGCGACGCAGTCGCTGATGTTCAACGAACTGGTAGCGTATGAATACCTTGGGCAGTACGATAAAGCGAAGCTTGCGATGGATCAGTACCTTGCTTTGTATCCGGACGATGAAAAGGCACAGCGGGAAGCGGTATTTCTGCAGACGCGGTAGCTCCACACACACGGACAGGACAGTATAGTCGCATGGCTGCTTAGAAAGAAATGTAGGGAATGACTATGGAGAAACGTGTAAAAATCAGAAAAATGGTTTTTGGCGGCGCGATCGCCCGTATCTGCTGTCTGGCATTGTGCCTTTGTCTCGGATTGTCGATATCGATGACGGCACAGGCAGCATCCGGAAAAAAAGTGACGCCGGTTACGATGGCAGCAGTCGTCGGGGAAGAAAAAACGGTGACGCAGCAGGCGGATAAAACCTCTGCAGCACTTGGTATTTTACCGGCCGGCACGACGGTCAACGTATGCGGGCAGACCGGCAGCGGGAAAAGTGACATGTACCAGATTGTCTATGGAAATGCGATCGGCTATATCACACAGACAGCCTGTCAGCAGGTCTGCGTAGATGCGGCGATGACAGCAGCGCTTGCTGCACAGGCGGAAGCGGTGAAACAGCAGGTGGCACAGGCCCAAGCAGCAGCGGCGGCACTGGCAGCGCAGCAGGCGGCACTGGCGCAGCAGGCAGCAATGCAGCAGGCAGCAGTACAGCAGGCGGCACTGGCTCAGGCGCAGGCTGAGCAGAAAGCCCCCATTCCGGCGGGCAGCGGCAACGTCATCTTCGTCGGGGACTCCCGCACGGGACAGATGGCGAATGCAGTCGGTGGAACGGCAGCATGGCCTGGTACGGCCTTTGTGGCATGCTTTGGAGGTGGCGTGGACTGGCTTTCCACCGCCCAGGCGAAAAAGGATGTCGACCAGTATGTGACACCCGGCTCAGTGATTATTCTCAATTACGGCGTCAATGATTTATCACGACACAACGATTACATTACGACGATTAACCGATATGCACAGGATTGGATTTCGAAAGGTGCGACGGTGTACTTCGCCTCGGTCGGTCCGGTCGGGGAAAACGAATACGGAAAACGCAACTGGGCGGTAGAATATTTTAACAACCAGTTAAACAACCGGCTGGATGCCAGAATCGGACGACTGAATCTGTATGTGTTTCTGACGGGCAGCGGATATACCACGCAGGCAGACGGACTGCATTATGATGGTGCAACCTACGCAGCGATGTTCCGGTTTTTGATGCAGAGCATTGGAAGAATATGAAACAAAAATACGAACACATTCAGCTTCTGAGGGCGCTCGCCTGTATCGGAGTGTTTATTACCCACCTTGCACCGAGGCTGGGAGCGACGGGAAAAGCCGCGTGGCTTGCCAATCAGGGAGCGGCGGGTGTGTATCTCTTTTTTGTCCTCAGCGGCTATCTCGCCTGCTGTGACAGAAAGCTCCCGACGGCTGGAAAAAAAGAACTGCTGACCTATTATAAAAAACGTCTGGTGCGGATTCTTCCGCTGTATTATGGGGTGATTCTTTATAACATCCTGCTGCACGGGCTGATTTTAAAGGATATTCCGGCAGACCCGCAGGGCCTGTACTGGCTTCGGTATTTTTTCCTGACAAACAGCGTGATCCCTGCGCCGAATGATTTTTGGGGAAACCTGAGCGCAACGTGGACGATCAGCCTGTTTATGGCATTTTATCTGCTTGTGCCGGTCTTTGTGCGCCTGATCCGCGGCTGTACGAGCGCGTTTTTCTGCTATGTACTGGCATTGATTCTGCGGTATTTGTGGGTAAAAACTGGATACGGTGATTACATGATGATTTTTTACTACCTGCATTATTTTCTGCTCGGTATGCTGGTCTGGGAGATCCATCAGGCGGGAAGGCGTATCGGCGCGCAGCTGCTTGTCTATATCGGCATGATTGCGGCAGCAGGTGCGGGTTTGGCCCTTGGCAGGGCGCAGACGGATTCGTTTATTTGGTGGTCGTGGTGCTTTGGCATGTTACTGCTTGCAGGCAGCGGCTTTCGGTTCTGCAGGAAAGGAATCGGCGGTCGGATTTCGGACGCTGTGCTGTGGACGGATCGGTATTCGTATGAGATTTATCTGGTGCATGCCGTCATTTTAGAAGGGCTCGGCATGGTGCGGGTACAGATCGGACTGCCGAACGCAGCGTTTCTGATTCTGGCGTTGCTTCTGACGGGCGCAGGTGCGGTACTTTCCAAAAAACTGATCGAAGACCCCATCGCCGGACTTGTTGCCCGAAGCAGAATGTGATACCATAGCAGAAGCTTGGAAAACTGACGCAAGCCAGGAAAACAAAAAGGAGAAAAAGATATGATTGACCAGTTAATTGCAAATATCAAAAAGACAAATGCTCCAATCGTTGTCGGACTGGACCCGATGATGAAATTTATTCCGGAGCAGATTCAGAAAGCTGCTTTTGCGGAATACGGCGAGACGTTAAATGGCGCTGCAGAAGCGATCTGGCAGTACAATAAGGGCATCGTGGATGCAGTAGCGGATCTGATTCCGGCAGTAAAGCCGCAGATCGCCATGTATGAGCAGTTCGGCGTAGCAGGTCTGATCGCATTCCAGAAGACCGTCGCATACTGCAAAGAGAAAGGTCTGGTTGTCATCGGCGATGTAAAACGCGGCGATATCGGCTCCACTTCTGAGGCTTATGCGGTTGCCCATCTCGGAAAAGTAGTAGTGGGAGAAAAGAGCTATGCACCCTTTGACGAGGATTTTGCAACGGTGAATCCGTATCTGGGTTCCGACGGCATCAATCCGTTCATAAAGGTCTGCAAAGAAGAAAATAAGGGCATTTTTGTGCTGGTAAAAACTTCCAACCCCAGCAGTGGTGAGTTCCAGGATCGTCTGGTGGACGGCAGACCGTTGTATGAAATCGTCGGTGAAAAGGTTGCCGAATGGGGCAGCGAGTGCATGGGCAGCGAATATAGCAATGTTGGTGCGGTTGTTGGCGCAACCTATCCTGAAATGGGCAAGGCGCTGCGCAAGGTGATGCCGAAGTCCTACATTCTCGTGCCCGGCTACGGCGCACAGGGCGGCAAGGGCGCTGATCTGGTCCACTTTTTCAATGAAGACGGACTTGGCGCGATTGTCAACTCTTCCCGCGGCATTATTGCAGCATATCAGCAGGAAAAATATGCACAGTTTGGTGCGACTAACTATGCAGACGCATCCAGACAGGCGGTTATCGATATGAGAGAAGATATCGCACAGGCGCTGCAGGGACGCAAATAAAAATTACCCTTCGCAGGCGGGAACGGTTGTCCGGAAGGTCAATCAGAATATAGAAAAAATCGGGTGGAAGCTGTCAGGTGTCTGGCGCTTCCGCCTTTTTTGTGTCATAGGAAACTTCGTCCTATGACACAAAAACGCTCCGCGAGGATGCGCACTCGGCGCAGGGGTAGATGGTTGCTGAAGCAACCGCGCCTCGGCGCGAGAATGTGCCAAGGCACATTCTTTTTCATGTAGGAAACTTCGTCCTATGACACAAAAACGCTCCGCGAGAACCATAAGCGGTGGAGAGGAAGGCGGTCGCTTACGCAACCCTCTACAGACGTAAAAATCTTGCGGAGCAGATCGCCAGGCGGCTACGTTTATTGTGAGAATAGAGCACGCGGGGATGGACAAGTCGAAAAAAACGCAATATAATAAATGAAATGCAGTAACTGTGAGGGTATGGAACAGTTACGAAATGTAATAGATTGATGTCGGGGTCAAAAGCCCCCGACCTTGATGCCTACGGATTGTTCCGTGCTGCGCACTCCCACAATCCTGCCCGATAGTCGCATATCGTGGGATTATCATCCCACTTTTATGCTCCTATCGGGGCGGGCCATGAGGTCTTTCACCCACCTATGAGCAAGCTCATGTGGGCTTAGACCTTGTGACCCTGGCATCATAGATCGCAGCGAGGAAAAAAGAATGGATCAGAAAGTCAGCATAACAAAAGAACAGGTTCAGGAAGAAATGAAATGTTTCCGCAGGCTTTTTCCGATCGTGAGGCTCCTGGACGGGGAAAAGCTGTTGCGAAGAAACGATGGCATGGAAGCAGAACCGTTGGAGACCGATGCACCGGAAGTCTGCCATTGTTATGATCTGTGGAAACACTCGGCTCCCTGTAAGTATTGCATTGCACTGGAGGCAGTCAGAAGCAGAAAAGAAAAGTGCAAGCTGGAGATTATGGAGAATGACATCTATCAGGTGATCGCAAGATATCTGGAAATAGATGGAAAGCCTTGCGTAATGGAGCTGGTGCACCGTCTGGATGAGGATGCGCTGACGGATCTGGAGGAAAAGCAATATCTGATTGATCAGCTGGCAGGCTATAACGAGAAGCTCTATCGAGACGTGCTGACAGGTGTACTCAACCGCCGTTATTACGAAGAAAAAATCAAAAATATGCGGGGCCCTGTGGGCATTGCCATGATGGATCTGGATAATTTTAAATATTATAACGATTCCTACGGACACAATGTGGGGGATCTTGCACTCAATAGCGCTGTGAAAGTGATCTTATCCCATATCCGAAAAACAGATGTTCTGATCCGCTACGGTGGGGACGAATTTTTGCTGATACTGCCCGGAATCCGGAAGGACGCCTTTGACAAAAAGCTCAACCAGATCCAGAAACAGCTTCATCAGACCACGGTGGAGGGCTATCCGGGTATCTCCCTTTCTGTAAGCATCGGAGGAGTAACGACGGTAGAAGAAACTGTGGGGACTGCCTTGGAGCGTGCAGATCGGCTGATGTATCAGGCAAAGAAGCATAGAAATCAGGTTGTGACAGAAAGCAGTACGGAGGGAATCCGTCAGGAGGTCGGAGAAAGGCTGGAACGGGACCGCAGCAGAGAGCTTGTTCTCATTGTGGATGATGCCGAGATCAACCGGGAGATTCTCTTCGAAATGCTCAAGGATAGGTTTGACATTATAGAAGCATCCAGCGGCGAAGAGTGTCTGGAGCTGCTGCATCAATACGGGACAGAAATATCGATCGTTTTACTGGATTTCATCATGTCGGGAATAGACGGACTCGGTGTTTTGAATGTGATGAATAAAGAACATCTCATCGAAGATATTCCGGTCATCATGATTTCCAGCGAAGACTCGGCTCTGCATATCCGCCAGGCATACGAAATGGGCGTATCAGACTATATCAGCAGACCCTTTGATACAAACGTCGTCCGCCAACGGGTATATAATACCATCAAGTTGTATGCAAAGCAGCGCAAGCTGATCGATCTGGTTGCAGGCCAGATGCAGGAAAAAGAGAAAAACAACCAGATTATGGTCAATATCCTGAGTCATATCGTAGAATGCCGAAACGGAGAGAGCGGACAGCATGTCCGGAATATCGGAATACTGACGAAGCTTCTTTTGAAAAAGCTGATGCAGAAAACGGATCGATACCAGATGACATGGGGAGACTTAAACCGGATCGCCCTGGCGTCGGCACTTCATGATATCGGCAAAATCGGCATTGAGGAAGCAATCTTAAATAAGCCCGGAAAACTGATGCAGGAAGAATACGAAAAAATGAAAAAGCATACCGTGATCGGGTGGTCGATGCTGCAAAATCTGAAACAGTATCAGGAGGAACCGCTGGTGCGGATTGCAGAACAGATCTGTCGCTGGCATCACGAGCGCTACGATGGAAAAGGCTATCCGGACGGCTTAAAGGGGGACGAGATCCCGATTTCAGCACAGGTGGTTTCCCTTGCAGATGTATATGATGCACTGACCAACGAGCGTGTATACAAAAAGGCCATTCCACATGAAAAGGCCATCGAAATGATCGTCACAGGAGAATGCGGACAGTTCAATCCGATGCTGATAGAATGTCTGCTGGAGATAAAGGAGGATATCCCGATTCAGCTGATGAATGCTGAGTACAGAAATAGCTGGACACCTCTGGATGTGTGGGGGGGGGGTAACGCCCTCATGACGAGTTTGAAGACGGAAGGATAGAGGATAAGGGAAAAGGAGAGAAAAAATGACAGTCAGAGAATGCTATGAAAAAATCGGATCTGATTTTGATAAAGTGCTGGAACGTATGGGCAGCGAAGCACTGGTAAAACGGTTTGCAATAAAATTCCTGGAGGATAAAAGCTTTGAGGAGCTGACCGAGTCCCTGAAAGAAAAGGACGGAGAGTGCGCATTCCGCGCCGCACACACCTTAAAGGGCGTCTGCGCCAATCTTGGGCTGGACAGATTATACGAAGCAGACAGCGAGCTGACTGAAAAGCTGCGCGGACGTCAGACCGAGGGCAGCGAGGAGCTGTATCAGAAAGTGGCAGAAGTGTACGAAACCACAGTAACCGTGCTAAAGGAGCTGGATAATTTCTGAAAATCTTTACAGATCGTGAAGATTGATCTAAACTCATGGGGAGAAATCTAAAATAGCGGGGAACAGAGGAAGAAATCTGCGTCTTGGGGAAAGGGACGCAGCAGAATCAGAGGATACGTGGTAGTTGGGTAATGCATGTTAAGATTCTGTTAAGAAAAAGTGAGAACGATATCACAAAGGGGACATTCTTCTTCTGAAAAAATACAAATGAAAGGGAAGACACAGATGAAAATTGCAATGATAGGACATAAAGATTTCCCTTCGCGCTCCGGAGGCGTAGAGGTGGTAGTTTATGAACTTTCCACCAGACTTGCTGCCAGAGGGCATGAGGTAACCGTGTACAACAGAGGCAGGCAAAAGGGACATAATGTTTATCAGGAACGAAACGTCAGGGTCAAGCGGATTTTTACATTTAAAAAGCAGATTTTGAATGCGATGGTCTATTCTTTTCTGGCGACATTTGATACAATATTCCATGATTTTGATGTCATCCATTATCATGCGATTGGACCCTCCGTTCCATTGTTTCTTGCAAAGCTGTTTGGCAAGCATACGGTATGCACGGTGCATGGCCTGAACTGGAGAAGTGATAAGTGGGGCGGTTTCGCTTCCTTCTATCTCCGTCTGGGAGAAAAGGTTGCCGCCCGTTTTGCAGATGAAGTAATCGTTCTTTCCGAAGAGGAGAAACAATATTTTCTGCAGAAGTATAATCGGGACTCTATTCTGATCCACAATGCAGTGGAACGGATCACACCGGTTCCCTGTAATGTTATCCGGGAAAAATATGGTCTGGAAAAAGACAGCTATATTCTGTATGTCGGACGGATCTCTCCGGAAAAGGGACCCCAGGATTTGCTGGAGGCGTATCAAAAGCTCCGGTTGCAGGAACGATTGGTGTTGGCAGGTCCGATCCCGGAAAC
>ENA-UONS01001997-UONS01001997.1-human-gut-metagenome-genome-assembly--contig:-CS19-NODE-1997-length-17175-cov-26.429264_pt1 | contig 17175 bp, 21 predicted proteins | sample MGYA00242458_ERZ724005 | MGnify/ENA metagenome assembly ERZ724005
AGGAGGTGAGGTTATGTCTTCAAAAAGAATAAGCGTAGCTGAGGCGGCAAAGATAATGGGCGTTAGCCCACAATTTATAAGAATAGGCTTGCAAAGAAATTTGTTGCCTTTTGGTTTTGCAACTAATATGGGTGGTGGTTGTAGATATACATACTACATAAACCCAAAGGAATTTCAAGAATATCTTGGATTGAGTAAATCATAAGGAGAAAACAGATGGAAAAATACCTCAAAGAACTCATTAACGAAAAAGGATTGAATGAAGCCTATAAGGAGTGTGTGCGTATGATTGAAAGTTTAACGCACAACTGCCATGACTCGGATATTGACAAACTCAACAAAATAAAGCAGCTTATCGTGATTATCATCGAAGAGGAGTTAAAGAGCATGATAGTTGGGGGTGATAAAAAATGAGCTATATAAAAGTCCGAACTGAAAACGGCGTGAGGTTTGAGGCTCCGCTTAGCTCAAAAGCTGATTATCAACGAGTGATAAGGTTTTTAGAGCAAGAAATGGCAATGTTAAATCAGCCGAACACAAAAGCAAAGAAGCAAATGATGCCCAAGTCGAGAGGAGGCAATGAGAATTGCGAGGCATAGTAATAGTAATTGGCGGAATAGCTCACACAATCCCTGAATGGGCAGAAATATCTGGTTTAGGACCTAAAACGATTTCACGCCGCATAGATAGGGGATTTAATGGTGCTGAAATAATCGCACCAACAGAGCATCTACTCAGAAAAAGAGCAATGATTCACGAAGTTTGGAAAGGTGGTAATTTTATATGGATAAAAGAATAAAAAAAGTCCGCCCTCAGAGCTGCAACTCCGAGAGCGGAAAAAGGAAAACATTTACTGTTAAGAGTATAGCACGCAAAGCGGAGAAAATCAAGATTGTTATTCAACAACCAGGCGAGATTTCGCAAATAATCGAGATTCCGAATACCATCAAAGCTTTTCAACAGGCTGTTGGCGGTTACATCGAAGTCATTAATCTTGGCAACGGACTTATTGGAGTAATCGATGAAGAAGGCAGAATTAAAGACAAGAAAGCTAACATTGATTACTACGGTAGTGATATAAGAGGCACAGTAGTCATTACAGCGGCAGACGGTGAGAGTTTTCGCAGTCTTACAACATCAGAGATACAATCAGCGAGAATATATCTCATGAAAAATTCGCTAGAATAACGAAAACGGAGGTAGAAAGATGAAAGAAGAAGGCAGAATCATTTTGAAAGCACCGAAGCGCTATGGCAGCCTTTCAGGCGTTGTAAGAATTTCACCGGAAGCAGAGATTATTCTTCAAAAACTTTCTGATAAAACAGGTCTTTCAATGAGAGTTGTTGCAAGTCAAATGATAATTCAAGGCGAAGCTCTTGTGTCTATAGAAGAGGAATAGCCTATGTTTGTTGAATACAGTTGCTCGGATGAGCATATATGCGATTGTAACTGTCCGAATATGGACTGTATACATAATAGAAATATTAGAAAGGATGTTAATTATGACAGTAAATCTTACACTCAACGAGATTACAGCAGAGGGGGCTATGGAGGTTTTAAAGCTTATTCAGAAGAATATTGCTGAGCCATCAATGAAGCTCGAACCTAAGAAAGAATCCCCCGCCATTCCTACTGCACCCGTTGCTTCAACAGTTATGCCATTGCAAACTGTTCCAACAAATGCTGTTGCTTCAACAGCAATGCCGATGCCAATGCCAGTACCTACTACTGTGCCTACATCAGCTCCTACAGCTGTGCCAAACAGCGTTCCTGTTCAGCCGTCAAATGTACCAAACTACACTATTGAGCAGCTACAGACAGCTATCGCACCGCTTCTTGACGCAGGTAAGGTCGCCCAGATACAAGCACTTGTACAAAGCTTTGGTGTTGCTACACTTATGGATATTCCACCTGCAAGATATGGTGAATTTGCTAACGGTCTTAGAAATCTTGGAGGTGTGCTTTAATGCCAGATAAACACGCACTTCTATCTGCAAGCTCTGCGGCAAGATGGCTTAATTGCCCACCATCTGTAAGGCTTACAGAAAATATGCCTGACACAGAAAGCATTTATGCAAAAGAGGGTACTCTCGCGCATGAGATGTGCGAAATCAAACTCTCTGGATTTATAGCCCCAGTACCTAAGAGAACGATTACAACAAAGCTTAATAAGTTGAAAAAGAGTGAGCTTTACCAGCCTGAGATGGATACATATACAGATGTTTATGTTAACTACGTGAAAAAACTTGCGATGAGTTTTGATTCGCGCCCAGGAATGTTTGTTGAAAAACAAGTTGATTACAGCAACTATGCTCCAGATGGTTTTGGTACATCTGATTGTATTATAGTTTGCGGTGAGAATTTACATATTATTGACTTTAAATACGGTAAAGGCGTACCTGTGTCCGCAGAGGACAACCCACAGATGAAGCTGTATGCTCTTGGAGCCGTTAATTTATACCAAATGTTCTACCCCATAAAGCAGATACACCTTTCAATTATCCAGCCAAGACTTGATAATATATCGGAATGGAAGATTTCACTTGAGGATTTGCTCTCCTGGGGTGAAAGCGTTAAACCTATTGCACAGCTTGCTTATGACGGTAAGGGCGAATTTAAGTCAGGTGCGCATTGTAAATTTTGCAAAATAGCTTCAACTTGCAGAAAACGAGCTGAAGAAAATTTACAGCTTGCGCAATATGAGTTTGCCAAGCCTGCCTCAACCGCAAAGGAAGGAGAGGCCACTTTAAGTGATAGTGAGGTTGGCCAAGTATTGAGCCAAGCGCAAGACCTAAAAAAATGGGTTGAGGACCTTGAAAAATATGCACTTGAAGCGGTACTAAACGGTAACAAAATTGATGGCTGGAAAGCAGTTGAGGGCAGAGGTTCAAGAAGTTGGTCATCAGATTCAGAAGAAATAGAACATAGACTTAGTTCACTCGGCTACCCCTCTTCACTTGCATATGAAAGAAAAACACTTTCAGTAGCACAGCTTGAAAAACTCATAGGTAAAGAATATTTTGGAGATTTTTCAGACTTATTTCAAAGGTCTAAAGGTAAGCCCACTCTCGTTCCGGAGAGTGATAAACGCCCAGAATATGTGCAGGGTACAACTGCAACAGAAGATTTTAAATAAAAGGAGATTTATATTATGTCAGATACAATAGTAACAGGTGAAGTAAGACTTTCTTATGTTAACATTTTTAATGCGATTTCAAGAGACGGTAATGACCCTAAATATTCGGTCACCATACTTGTACCAAAAACAGATGTTGTAACTAAGCAGGCAATAGATAATGCTATCCAACAGGCTATGCAGGAAGCGATAAACAATGGTATACAGCTTCCGCCTAATCCAGCAACCCCAGTACATGACGGTGATGGCATAAGACAAAACGGGGAGGAATTTGGTCCCGAATGCAAAGGTCACTGGGTATTTACGGCTTCTTCAAAGAATAAGCCGGAGGTTGTGGATAAAAATGTTCAGCCTATTCTTTCTCCAACTGCCGTTTATAGTGGCTGCTATGGAAGAGTTTCAATAAGGTTCTATCCATATAACAGTCATGGAAGGAAAGGAATTGGCTGCGGTCTTGGTAATGTGCAAAAACTTCGTGACGGTGAGCCTCTTGGCGGTGGCACAACTGCGAAACAAGATTTCGGTGCACCGGTACAGTCAACGACTTATCCTCAGCAGGCTCAACAACCGACGGTTTATCCGCAGCAATCAGTAGGCTATCCACAGACACAGCAGCCAATAGCGTACCCTCAGCAGGGCAACGGCTATAGCTTTTTAGGTATGTAATATGAAAAATTTGTCGATTGATATTGAAACATATTCAAGCGTCGACATAAGAAAATCGGGGCTGTACAAATATGTGCAGTCCCCTGATTTTCAGATATTGCTTTTTGCATATAAAGTCGATAATGAAGATGTAAAAATTGTAGACCTGACAGCCGGTGAAAAAATTCCAGATACAATATTGTACGTCTTATTTGATGAAGATGTTGTTAAGCACGCCTATAATGCAGCGTTCGAATGGTACTGCTTAAGTAAATTTTTTATGCTTAAGCCGGATAAACGAGATGAATGGCTAAAGCAGTGGCAGTGTACAATGCTTCATGGTATGTACTTAGGTTATCCTGCGGGACTTGATGCACTTGGCAGAGCTTTAAATCTGCCACAGGATAAACGAAAAATGGGAGTAGGTAAATCCTTAATAAACTATTTTTGTAAGCCCTGTAAACCTACAAAGAGCAACGGCAATCGTATCCGAAATATGTCATACCATGAGCCTGAAAAATGGCAGATTTTTAAAACTTATTGCATGCAGGATGTTGTAACGGAGAATACCATACTTAATAAGCTTTCAAATTTTCCTGTACCGGATGATGTTCAAAAACAGTGGCAGCTTGATATGAGAATGAACGCCTACGGAGTAAGACTTGATACAGAACTTATTGACGGTGCTTTATATTGCAACGATGTTATTACCAATGAGCTTATGAATGAAGCTATTGGATTAACAGGCATTGAAAATCCGAAATCTGTAGCACAAGTAAAAAATTGGCTCGAAAAAGAAATCGGTGAGGACATTACATCTCTTAGTAAAGCCGATGTTCAAGAACTTAAGGAGAAAACAATTAATCAAGAAAATGTAAATAGAGTTCTTGCAATTAGGCAGGAACTTGGAAAGTCATCGGTCACAAAGTACGAAACGATGAGGCAGTGTATATGTGAAGATGACAGAGCAAGAGGTCTTTTACAGTTTTACGGAGCGAACCGTACAGGCCGATGGGCTGGCAGATTTGTTCAGGTTCAAAATTTGCCAAGGAACTATATTGAAACTCTTGATATAGCCCGAAAATATGTTAAAGAAAAAAACGTGGAAGCCTTAAAGCTTTTATATGGTAATGTTCCCGATACACTTTCACAACTTATCAGAACCGCATTTATCCCATCGGAAAATAATAAGTTCGTTGTTGCTGATTTCTCTGCCATTGAGGCAAGAGTTATAGCATGGCTTGCGGGTGAGCAGTGGAGGCTTGATGTTTTTAACACCCATGGAAAAATTTACGAAGCGTCGGCGTCATCAATGTTCGGAGTTCCTATCGAAAAGATTAAGAAAGGAAATCCTGAATACGCGCTCAGAGCTAAAGGAAAAGTTGCGGAGCTTGCTCTTGGCTATCAGGGTTCTGCGGGTGCTCTTATAGCTATGGGTGCTTTGAATATGGGACTTACTGAGAGTGAACTGCCTGACATTGTGTCCCGTTGGCGAAAATCAAACCCGAGAATAAAAGACTTGTGGTATTCATGTGAAAACGCTGCTCTTGAAGTTATGAGAACAGGTCATTCAGTTGGAATAAATAAAGGAATTATATTTGCAAGAGAATATGACATTGCAAACGGTCTTGATTTTTTCACTGTCAGACTGTCAAGCGGGCGAAAGTTATATTATCCTCATCCGTTCTTAGCTGAAAATGATTTTGGTAAAGAAGCACTGCATTATTATGGTGTAAGTCAGCAAAGCAAGAGCTTTTCCGAGCAAAGTACCTATGGAGGCAAGCTAACAGAAAATATCGTACAGGCAATCGCTCGTGACTGCCTTGCAATAACGCTCAGAAGACTTGATGATATAGGTCTAAAAGTTGTAATGCACATACATGATGAAGTTGTAATAGATTGCCCTATGGGGGCTATATCGCATGAAAGCGCTTGTAAATTGATGGGTGAACCTATTGAGTGGGCCGAGGGTTTACCGCTTAAAGCCGCAGGATTTGAAGGGCAATATTATATGAAAGACTAGGGGTGAAGCTAAATATGTTTAATGACAGAGTGATTACAATAACAACAGGTGCGAGCAGAAAGTCAAAAGTTTGGAATCCGCAAAAACTATTGTGGTCGGAATTTGTTGAAAAACTGCACACCCCTGTAAGAAGTACAGAAAAATTAAGCGAATACCTTTCCTTTTCGAAAGCTAAGCAAGACGAGCTAAAAGATGTTGGAGGCTTTGTTGGTGGTGTTTTTAAAACATCTCATAGAAAAGCTGACAGTGTAACAGGCAGGGATTTAATCACACTCGACCTCGATAGTATCCCAGCAGGTGGAACAACCTCAGTGCTTCAGAGAATCTCAGCCCTTGGCTGTGGTTATGCGGTCTATTCAACGAGAAAGCACGAAGAGGCAAAACCAAGATTGAGGGCTATATTTCCGCTTGATAGAACTTGTACGGCTGATGAGTACGAGCCTATCGCAAGAAAGCTTGCACAGCTTATCGGGATAGAATTTTGCGACCCAACTACTTTTCAAGCCTCAAGGCTTATGTACTGGCCGTCAGTTTCATCCGACAGTCAATATGTGTGTGAATTTGCAGATAAGTCGTTTCTATCCTCTGACGGTATGCTTGCTATGTATGTGGACTGGAGAAATATTGCAGAATGGCCGGAAGTGCCAAATGCACCGCAAACAAGACTTAAACTTGCCAAAAAACAGGGTGAGCCAACAGAAAAGCAAGGTGTTGTAGGTGCTTTTTGTCGTACATACAATGTTTATTCTGCGATAGATAAATTCTTGCCCGGAGTTTATCTGCCTTGTGATGATGAGAGCCGTTTTACATACTCAGAGGGTTCTACAACTGGCGGTGCGGTGGTCTACGAAGATGGCAGCTTCCTGTATTCACATCACGCTACAGACCCGATAAGCGGTCGTTTGTGCAATGCTTTTGACCTTGTAAGGCTTCATAAGTTCGGTGAACTTGATGATGAAGCAAAAGAAGGAACCCCAACAAATAAACTGCCCAGCTATGTTGAAATGTGTAAGCTTGCAGTATCAGATGTGGCGGTATCTTCGCTTCTGAATAAAGAGAGATATGACAAAGCTACTTCTGAATTTAATCAGCCTGTTCAAGATACCGGCGATTGGATGACAAAGTTAAGCATATCGCCGCAAAGTGGTGTACCTGTTAAGACTACTGATAATATTCTTATCATACTTGAGAATGACCCAATGCTGAAAAAGCGAATCCTATATGATGAATTTTCAGGTTTGGTAATAGTTAATGGTTCGCTGCCGTGGGATAACAGAGAAACTAAACGCAGGTGGAGTGATACGGACGATGCAGGGCTTAGACATTATCTTGAAAAGACATACACAATTACGGGCAAGGATAGAATTTATGATGCATTATCCTTGGTCGTTCAAAATAACAGCATAAATGAGGTTAAGGATTTTCTTGAAAGTCTCGAATGGGACGGAACGAAACGGCTTGAAACACTTTTTATTGATTTCCTTGGTGCAGAAGATACACCTTATGTGAGAGCCTGCACACGAAAGTTTTTCACAGCGGCAGTTGCAAGAGCAATGACACCGGGTTGTAAATATGACACAATGCCTGTACTCGGTGGTCCTCAAGGCTTAGGAAAGAGCACACTTATACTCATAATGGGAAACGGTTGGTATTCTGACAGCCTTGATTCATTCGAGGGGAAAGATGCGTCAGAAATGCTCAGAGGTGTATGGATAAACGAAATAGGTGAACTTTCCGGTATGAATACATCTGAGCTTAATTCAGTTAAGCGTTTTCTTACGAGGGTAGAGGATATTTATAGAGAACCATTTGGCCGTAGGACAAGTAGTTATCCTCGCAGATGTGTTTTTATTGGTACGACTAATGACAGTGAATATCTGCGTGATAGGACTGGAAACCGTCGATTTTGGCCTATAGATTGCAACATAAATAAGCCGTCTAAGTCTGTATTTACAGAGCTTAAACCGCTTGTACCTCAATTATGGGCGGAAGCCGTTGTTTATTGGAAGTTAGGTGAAAAACTATATCTTGATGGAGCTGTCAAGGATTACGCCGTTAAGGAGCAAGCGGCTCATATGGAAGTAAGTGCAAGGGAAGGAATCATAAAAGAATTTGTGTCAAGAAAAGTGCCTTCTGACTGGAATAAGCGTAGTTTACAGCAGCGCAGAGCATTTTGGGCAAATGAATTTGGAAGAGCCGATGAAGCCGAGAACCTCGTATCTCGTGACAAAATTTGTGCACTTGAAGTGTGGTGTGAGGCTTTCGGCGGTGATATTAAACAGCTGCGCAAGTCTGATACAAGAGAGATTAACGATATACTCTCGTCAATAAACGGGCTGAAAAAGGCAGATAAGCCATTGAGATTTGGAGCTGATTATGGTCTCCAAAGAGGCTATTTATTCTCGTTACATTCTGTCGTTACATTCTAAAATATCGAAAATTTGGCTTGTTACATTTTTTTGGAATGTAACAGAATGTAACAAGCGAATGTAACGCCCCAAACCCGCATAAAATCTATATTTTTTCTCTTTTATATACATTGTTACATTTATTATATATAAAATAAGAAATAGAGAGATTAGAGAGTATATATACGCCTACGCGCCTATACGCGTATATATATAGGGAAAAGCTGTAAAATGTAACGAATGAAAAAAAATTAAGGAGGTAAAATCAGTGGAAAGTGAAAAGACAACAGAAAAATATCTCAGAGATGAGGTTCGCAAAATTGGCGGAAGAGCATATAAGTTCGTGTCACCTGGAAATACAGGGGCGCCAGATAGATTGGTTTGCTTACCGGGGGGTAAAGCTGTTTTTGTAGAACTGAAGTCCGAGGGGAAACATAGTACACCAATGCAGGGACGGCAGCAGAATATTTTAAGAGCATTAGGTTTTACTGTTTATGCCGATGTAGATACAAAAGCCAAGGTGAACGCGCTGATTGGAGAGCTGAAAAATGAAATACAAACCGCATGAATATCAAAGTTATTGTATACAACGAATAATCAATGATAAGGCAGTAGGCTTATTTCTTGATATGGGCTTGGGTAAAACAGTAATAACTCTTACAGCAGTAAACGATTTGAAATACAACAGGTTTGAGATTCAAAGATGCCTTGTTATTGCACCGAAAAAAGTTGCAGAAGCAACCTGGAGTAAAGAAGCAGAAAAATGGGACCACTTAAAGCACCTAAGAATTTCAAAAATTCTCGGGACAGAATCAAAACGAATCAGGGCTGTAAATACTCCGGCAGATGTTTATGTGGTAAACCGTGAAAATGTTCCTTGGCTGGTTGACCATTACAGAAATGATTGGAAATTCGATATGGTTGTAGTCGATGAACTTTCAAGCTTTAAGAGTAATAAAGCAAAGAGATTTAAGTGCCTGACATGGGTCAGACCTCACATCAAAAAATTTGTAGGCCTGACAGGAACTCCGGCGCCCAACGGTATGATGGATTTATGGGCACAGGTTTATTTACTTGACAATGGAGAAAGATTAGGTAAAACGATTACTGCGTACAGGCAGGCGTACTTCATTCAGAATACACATGGAGGAAATTTTTCAACTTTTGAAGAGAAGCAGGAAGCCGCCGAAGAAATCAGGCAGAGAATATCAGACATCTGCATTTCAATGAAAGCAGAAGACTACATAAAGCTGCCAGATAGAACAGATGTGGTTGTACCTGTGGAGCTTGACAGCAAAGCACGAAAAATGTATGACAAATTTGAAAAAGAGATGTTCCTTCAGATTGATGAAGACAATCTTGATGCGGGAACGGCTGCAGTTTTATCGAATAAACTTCTGCAAATGTGCAACGGAGCTGTTTATGGAGAGAGCAGTGTTATCGAAATTCATAATTGCAAAATAGAGGCCTTTATGGAACTTGTAGAAGCAGCGCAAGGCCAGCCAATGCTTGTATTTTATAATTTTAAGCATGACCTTGATAGACTAAAGCTTGCACTTGCTAAAACGAAGTTGACAGTTGGAGAACTAAAATCGCCAAAGGATATAGACAAATGGAATAACAAAGAACTTAACATACTGCTTGCCCACCCAGCAAGTGCAGCTTATGGTCTTAATCTTCAAGCTGGTGGAAATCACATAGTTTGGTTTGGGCTTAACTGGAGTTTAGAACTTTATCAGCAGGCGAACGCAAGACTTTATAGGCAAGGTCAAAAAGATAAGGTGATAATACACCATCTGGTTGTTGATGACAGTACAGACGAGCTTGTTATGAATGCGCTGAAAGAAAAAAGTGGTACACAGGAGGCTTTGCTGTCGGCATTGAAAGCAAAGATTAAGGAGGTTAAAAATGGAGACTTTAAAACTTGATTGGCATAATGACACACACGGAAGTATGATTATTGCGATGGACAGATTCTTTCCTTGCACCAAAGCGAAAATGAAGAGGTTTTTGAAACTTATAAATGCTTCAAATTGTTCGCAAGATTTAATCAAACAAATTTCAGACTTTCTTCAGTTACAATTACCAGAGCTTAAATCACAAACTGAGCAGTATTCAAGCGATTATTTTAAATATCGTCAGAATGTAATTGATTTAAGTGAAATCATAGAATCGGGAAGACAAACGAACGGCTTTCCAATAAGACAAAACAAACTTACAGAACTAAAGCGAAATCTGTGTCAGGAAAAATTAAATATGAATAAAGCTTTAAGAGCTTTTAAGCATGCTAAAAAATTATATGAGCAGTGCAAAATGAATATTGAAGTAGTTGGGCAAGCTCTTTGAAAGTCAGGAGGAATAGCATTGAATAACAACGATAATGTAAATCACCCTATGCATTACGAAACAGGCAAGTTTGAGTGCATAGAGGTAATGCTTGAAACGCAGGGCATAGAGGCGGTGCAGGATTTCTGCATCTGTAATGCTTTCAAGTATCTTTACAGGCACAAAAACAAAAATGCCGATGAGGATATTGAAAAAGCAATTTGGTACTTGAATAGGTATCTTGAGTTAAGGAGTGACTGGAGTGACGGCGAAGGAATATTTACTACAAGTAAAAGATATGAATATGGTAATAAATTCAAAAATTAGAGAACTTAAGGGTCTAAAAAATGATATTGAAAGTTTAAAATCACCTATACCGTGTGAAAAAATTAAAACATCACAATCAAGTGACACCAGTCAGAAGATGATAGAAAAGATAATTGATATGCAACGCTTGATAAATGATGAGATTGATACTTTTGTTAATTTGAAGTTTGAGGTGAGAGAAAAAATATCCTGTCTTGCTGATAATAGATATGCAAGCATACTAACAGACTACTACATCAATGGATTGTCATTTGAGGAAATTGCCGAGAACACGCATTATAGCGTAAAACAAACCCATAGATTACATAGACTTGCGCTTGAAAAATTTAAAGAAATGCATAAGATGTCCTAAAATGTCCCGAAATGTCCTTTAATGTCCCTTCGATAAGTGCTAAAATGGTATTGTGAGATGAGGGCGGAAGAGAGTGTGCAGCTGCTATGCTAAGCACTCCACCGCCAACAACTTGCGTACTTCTTTCTATATGTTATACGATACGCACCGCCAATGCGGTGCAATACGGCAGCTGTACAGTACAACTCAAAATCCGAGTGAGAGTGCAAGCCTCTAAGCTGCCACCAGTAACTTTGTTGTAGCTATCCGGATAGCTTAGCGTGCATAAGACGATGACAACGACACCCTTATGCCATAATCGCAGATGTACAGCACTTAACCTCAGAGGCTTACTGCGATAGAGGTGACCGCATGAGAGTATGCCGCCCGTCAGAGCGTTATCTGACCCACTTGACTATTACATAGCAATATTAGTGTGAGCCTTAATGTTGTGAGCTTGATATTGCTTTCGTAGTGACGCACTTGTTGATTGTGCCGAATATAAAATATTATAAATCAACCGCCCACCAGGGCGTTACCTGGTCCAAGTGCGAGTTTGCATTTTTGTACCTCCTTAGTTATTTTGCATGAGAGCCGTCCAATAGGGCGGCTTTTGTGTTGTTACGAAAAGAGATGAGTTTATGCTTAAATCTTGTCAATACTGTGGCAGAATACATAAACAAGGGGAGGAATGTAAGTTAAAGCCAAAACCAAAGCGAAAATACTATAAGAAAAAACTTACAGAAGAGAATAAAGAGATACAAAGATTCAGGTGGTCTAAACAATGGCAACATAAGCGTGAATATATAAAAAAGCGTGATAATTATATGTGTGTTGCGTGTTTATTAGGGCTTAGGAATACTGCTAAGAGATTGAATACTGTTGGGCTGTCTGTACATCATATCATACCGATTGTTGTTGATTTTGATAAGCGACTTGATGATGATAATTTAATTACCTTATGCTCACTACATCATCGTATGGCTGATAATGGGGAAATAGAAGCAGATGTCCTTATTAAAGCAATTACTTAGAACTCCCCCCCCCAAGGGGTTTGAACTTAAATCTCATATAACGGAACACCTAACGCGGAGCCAACAACACACAAACAATTCCCAAAATGAAATTTTGAAAGGAGGCGGTCTGATGGCAAGACCTGCAAAGTCGATAAAAACACAAAGCAGACACAATACAAAAGCTGAAACAAAAGAGCGTGAAGAAGCCGAAAACCGCCTCAAAGGTAATTCAAATATTGAAATTCCTGCGTATCTTACAGAAAATCAGAAAGTCATTTTTGAGTATATAAAGAGTGTCCTCGATAGTGATGGGGCAGATATTCTCGGCCAGCTTGATGTATATATTCTGTCTCAAACAGCTATTACAATAGACAGACTTCGCACTATTGATGAGCAAATAAACTCAATTCCTACATTGATGACAGATAAAGACATCATTTCAGCAAGAAAAGCTTATACACAAGAATTTTTTCGATGTTGCAACGAGCTGAGCCTATCTCCTCAAGCAAGAGCAAAAATAGGAAGCCTTAACCTTAGTAAGAAAAAGGAACAGACGGACCCACTCTTGCAGATTTTGAAAAGAGCTGATAGCTCGTGAAAATTCGGGAACATCAAAGCTATAAATACGCCAGTGAGGTTTGCAAGGGTGAAATTATTGCTCCTAAATATGTAATAATTCAGTGCAAAGAATTTTTGAAAATTGCTGACGGAAAATCGAAAAAATACTGCATCAACGAAGATACAGTAGATTTAATTGATAATATTTTGAAATTGCTTGTAATGGCAAGAGGTTTGAAAGCACAGCAAACAATCTATGAAGCCTTTGCAGGATTTCAATTCTTTCTGATAATCGCCGTACTTTGCACTGTTTATAAAGACAATAAAAATCATAGACGATATGAAACAGCTATATTGGAGATATGCCGAAAAAACGGCAAAACCTTCCTTGTAGCTGTTATTTTTATAATTCTGTTTTTTATAGAGCCGAAATTTTCAAAGTTTTATAGTGTTGCTCCTGATGGTTCACTTTCGAGAGAAGTACAGACAGCTATCAGAGAGATTATTCAGAGCAGTTCTGCACTTGACGGAAAGTTCAAGATTCGCAGAGATGATATACTTTGCCTGCTTAATCAAAATGATTACTTTCCGCTAAATTTCTCTGCATCAAGGCTTGACGGTAAATTGCCGAATGCGTTTGTTGCTGATGAAGTCGGAGCGTTGACAAGTAATTATCCTCTTGAAGCTATGCGTTCAGGTCAGCTTATGATACTCAATAAGCTTGGCTGTATCATCAGCACAAAGTATCCAACGATAAACAATCCATTTGAAGATGAAGTTGCTTATGCAAAAAAGGTCCTTGATGGAATTATTCAAGATGATAGTGTTTTCTCATTGTTATATGAACCTGATGAGCCTAAGAACTGGATGTCAGATGATAAGGTGATAAAGCAAGGCAATCCGCTTGCTATGGTTGTTTCTGAGGTTATGGAAGACCTTGTAAAAAAGAGGGCTGTCGCAATAGAAAGCCCGCTGAAAAGAGAAAATTTCTTAACTAAGCACTGCAATATAATCTATCAGGGCATAGGAACAGAAACATATATCCCTGTCGATGAGGTGCAAAAATGCAAGGTTGACAAAATAGACTGGCAAGGTCGGCGTGTGTATTTGGGCGTTGACCTTGCGGAAACAACAGATAACTGTGCTGTGGCTGTGGTTTCGCTTGACGATTACGGCAATATTCTTGCTGATGTGCTTGCTTTTATCCCAGAGGGCAGGATTGATATTAAAAATCGCAGTGAAAAGATTGATTACAGAGCATTTATTGAGGCTGGAAAGTGCATAGCTTGCGGAGATAATGTTGTTGACTATGCAGTTATTGAGCAATTTGTTTTGGACATTGAAGATACATATGGCGTTGAGGTTTGCGGAATTGCATTCGATAGATACAACGCTATGTCATCTGCTCAAAAATGGGAACAAAAATATACCAATCTTACTGTAGAGGTTAAGCAACATTCGAGCGTACTGCATCCAGCAACAAAGCTTTTGCGTGAAAAGATAATTGATGGTCAGTTTCAATATGAAGAGAATAAATTGCTTGAAATAAATTTTCAAAATGCCAAATGTGTAGAAGACACAAATAAAAATAAGTATGTAAACAAAAAGAAATCAAATGGCAAAGTTGATATGGTTGTGGCTTTGATAAATGCAGTATATTTGCTGAATGAATTTGAAATTTTAAGCGACAGTGCTTGGTCAGTACAAATTTAAAGGTGGTGAAAAAAGTGGGATTATTTCAAAGAATAAGAGAAAAGCGAATGCTTGACAGCAATTCTCTTGCAACCACATTAACATCAATAATCGGAGCTGAAAAGATAACAGAAACGGAAGCAATGAATATTCCGTCCTTAGCTGCCTGCGTTGAGTTTATTTCAAGCAAAATTGCAGAATTGCCAATCAAGTTATATTGCGAATGTGACGATGAAACACAGGAACTTACTGATGATAAGCGAGTGAGCCTGCTCAATGATTCCACAGGAGATTTACTTGATTGTTATCAGCTTAAAAAAGCAGTTATAAGAGATTATTTGCTTTTCGGAAACGGTTATATTTATCCGGAGAGGCGTAGAAACCAATTTGTATCTTTAAGATATGTTAAGCAAAATAATGTACATTGCGTGAAAAATTCGGACCCTATTTTTAAAAAGGCCGATTTTATGATTTATGATAGAAAGTTTCGTGATGATGAGCTTATTCGTGTTTTAAGAAGCTCGACAGATGGAGTTACTGGAACAGGCGTTATTGATGAGGCTAACGAATTGCTCACCGTAATTTATAAAACAATGATTTTTGAAAAATATCTTGTTGTAAATGGTGGCAACAAAAAAGGCTTTTTGAAATCTGCACGAAAACTAAGTGATGAGGCAATGGAAAGCCTGAGAAACGCTTGGAATAAGCTATATAGTAACAATGGAAATAATATGATGCTCCTGAATGACGGCATAGATTTTAAGGAATCCTCGAATACAAGCGTTGAAATGCAGTTGAACGAAAACAAGAAAGCAAACAATGATTATGTATGCGAGATTTTCAATCTATCGCACTCTGTCGTAGCTGGAACAGCGAACGATGAATCTTATACCACTGCGATTAAAACGGCTGTAATGCCTGTTATAAGGGCTTTTGAAACAGCTTTGAATCAGGGCTTGCTTTTAGAAAGCGAAAGGCACAGACACTATTTTGCTTTTGATACAACAGAACTTCTCAAGGGAGATATACTTAAACGCTATCAGGCATATCAAATAGGTTTAGCAAATAATTTCTTACAGGCTGATGAGGTTCGATATAAAGAAGACCTAAAACCACTTGGCTTTAATTTCATACGCTTGGGCTTGCAAGATGTTCTTCTCGACCCGAAAACAAACACAATCTATACTCCGAACACAAATCAAACAACAATGTTTGGTCAGAATGTAAATCAACAGGTTGCTGATAGTATGATTGAGGAAACAGAGCAACGCTGGGACGGTCAACGGCGAGAAAGCAACGGGCAGTTCGGAAAAGGGAAAAATCCACGCTCGGCACATAAGTCTGAAAAGCAGAAAAATAAACAAAGCAAGAATAATCAAGAAAAAAGTATTGATAAATCCTCAAAAAATGGTATAATAGAGCATAAAGGCAGTACAAAGAGTAGGAAAGGCAAAGGTACTGTCAAGCTTTCAAAAAAGGAATACAGAAAAGTGGTAAGCGAGATTAACACGGTTTACCATAGCAGATACGAAGGGAAAAGGGTTTGCTATCATCCGACATTGTGGAGAGATAAGTATTATACTTACAGGTTCAAAAATCATGGCTTTGATGATTATGAATTTGAAGAAAGGAAAAAAAATTGATATGGAAGAATTAAAGAAGCTTTTGGAAAATGTCAGCGATAGTTATCCTGGCTTTGTGCGTGGAGTTATGGGAGAAGCGAGAGATTGTCCCGAAAAACTTGACGAATTAAAGGAATACATCAAAGAAAATCCCGATGCATCGTCTTCTGACATAGGTGAGTGGACAGGAATAAATATGCTTGGCTTAGACCCTGACAATCCACCCGAATTGATACTTACGGACGATGACGAAGACGAGGAATAAACCAGACCGCTCCACAGAGGCATTTATACAATGTTCAAACCTGATAAAGGAAGGAATTGAAACTGATGAATGACAGAGATAATAGAAGCGATTTATGCCCTATTTGCGGAAAATATCGTTTTCCTGAGCCTAACACTTATGAGATGTGTCAAGTCTGTGGTTGGTTTGACGACCCACTCCAATATGAACAACCTGATTATACGGGGGGAAATAACAAATTAAGCCAAAATGAATACCGCAAAAGGTGGCAAAACGGTGAACTTCCACCGCCGATACTTGATTAAACCTAACCGCTCCTTGAGGGCGGTTTTTCTATGCTATAATTTAAGAAAGGATTTAAAAATGAAAATTAAACATAAAAAGATACTGGTATGTGGGCTATCATTAGCTGTGTTTGTTGGTATGATTTGTGGTTGTACAGAGGCAGACAGAGCGAAAAGAAATGTTCAACAAGAAGCAGATAATTTTAATGTTGAGCGTAGACTTAGTGTTATTAATATGCGTTCTGATAAACCAATATTAGAATTGACAGGCTATTTCTCATTATCTAACAATAGTAATAATGAGCTTGAGGTTACTATTGAAGTTGAAAATGGGAAATACAAGGTTGATTATATATACTTGAATGATTGGACAATGTATACCGTTGAAGATATTTCAGGTGCACATGTTGATAAATATCATTATGAAATAAATTTCTTACCTGAACAAATTATTCCGTATACATTTAAATCAAAAGATTAAGTAGAAAGTAGGTGAAACAATGGACTTCCGAGAATTTATAGAAGAAAGATTCATAAAAAGAAACTAAGCACTTTGAGAAATCA
>ENA-UONS01002004-UONS01002004.1-human-gut-metagenome-genome-assembly--contig:-CS19-NODE-2004-length-17153-cov-32.867353_pt1 | contig 17153 bp, 14 predicted proteins | sample MGYA00242458_ERZ724005 | MGnify/ENA metagenome assembly ERZ724005
ATAGGATATTTAACCGAATCAACTGCAAAATCTTTGTGAAAACGCAAATACCGTTCTCTCACAGGATTCATATTACCCCACCTTTCCTCTTGACCATACGTATCAAGAGGAAAGTAAAACAGCAGCATAATGATCCAAAATACAACAAATGCTGCAAAATTAATTAATGTAGTCACCTTTCTATACATATTAATTGTCATCATTATGCCCAAAGCATGAAAATAAAAGCATAACACACAAGGGCCGTAAATAAATCTACTGTCAATTCACATTTCTGCGATATTTATTTAAATGATTAATCAGATTTTTGCACAATCTTTTTACACAATCCTTTAACAGATAGTATAAACAGGAAAACTATTACGAAGCATTTTGTATAATATTCCTGTTCGAATAAATCAACAAGCAGTGGGATTATAATGAATGTTGATAGACAAAAGATCATTATCAGAGTGCTTTTTTTCATGTTTTAGCAAAAAGTAGTAACTCCTACTAAGGCTCCGCTCCACCCACCTAAAGCAGTTCCCGATACTGTACCGATAACAGGTAGTGTGACAGTACCAACTCCTGCACCACCAACCGCACCTAATCCCGCGGATCCTGCAGTTCCTGCAACACATTTCACTACTTTCCATGCCGTCCCCCAAAATCCTCTCGTTGTAGCTTTAGGAGCTTCTAACTCCATAGCATAATAAATAGCTTCAACAGCTATATCTACAGAATTCATTAGAATATTGTATTCTTGGGAGTTTGAAGATAGAGTACTATTTTGCACAATTTCTTTGAGCTGAAACCTTAGAGTTTCAGGGGAAGCCTCTGTATCAACTTTTATGTTTTTCATACTCTCTATTACTTCCATTACTTCAGGGGATATTCTCTCAACATAATCGTCTTCATTGATAGCTCTGGAGATAGGTTTAATATCCTGTATCAAACTATTTGCATAAGCAGCAGCTTCTTCTACTGATTTAAATCCCTTACTTTCAAAGGCACTTTTTATTTGAGAGATTTCGCTAACTTCATCCAATTCCTTTTTGAAATCATTTATTACTTCTTCTGAATCATTACTGCAACCAACAACAATCAACAGCAAGAAAAAAGAAAAAACATACTGTAAATCTTCATAAGGCTTTTCTTTTTGATTAAACATATACTAAAAAATACAATTATTATTCTTTTATAATTCTAATATTATCTGGTGTAGGTTCTTCATCTTGTTCTATTTTTACTAAAATAGAATCATCGAATGTAAGACTTGTTGTTAAGATATATTCGTATCGAGCTACAACCATAGGTTCTTTATAATAAAGAACTTCTAATGTTTTGTTTCCATTATTATATGAATTAATTTTAAAAGGAGGACCATATTTCTTTAAAACCAATTCTTTTGGAGAGCCAATTTTCACAGGATCAGTGGTGAAACGACTAACCCTATATCCGGCACAAGAGCCACAGAATAAAACTATTAAAAATAAAAGGGATATTTTCATGTTATTGAATTTTTATGGGCATTCTTGAATTCAGCATATTTTCTGAAATCACAACACGTGTAGTGGGACCACCATTCAGAGGGGTAAATTCTGTACTGGCTTCTGTCTCGACAACATCTACCCCCGTCCACCTTCCTTTTATTTCCAGTTTTTTCCCAGATGTTACACCTCTACATGTTGCCACATACTCAACATCCATGTTGTATTTTAATAGAACGAGTTTAAGCTCTGCCTTATAGTTAGCAGGGACAACAACTGGATATTCTCTATTAATGGCAATAGTATGTTCATCGCTTTCCCCATATACGAATTCTTGCCCAAACTCTGTTGATACATTTATTTCAGCAGAAGCTACCAGAGGAACTTTTACTTTTGTGGTAGCACTCACTTTCACATCATAAGATGTTTTTCTACTGAAATTGGATGTTTCTTTATATGTTTCGGATATTACAAATTTGTGCGTTTGCTCTATAGGCCCCTTATTTATATACCTGTCAACAAAAACAATGTCCGGCATTTCTTTTAGAGCGTCAGCGGCATCAATATTATATTTTATAGATTCTATTGTAAACTCCTCAGCGGGAACTATAGCGAATTCTTGACGAGGAGAGTTGTTGTATTTACTAAATGAAATTTTAGAATCCTCAACAGTTATCACTGGATAATAAATATCCATCCAATTTCCACTGCTTCCTTGTTGTGGGTAGTCTTGTGCTGATATAACAAACGAGTTCGGAGTATATTCTCCCTTCTCAAAGTCCCAAGAAGCTCCAAATGTTCCTCCATTATTATCTTTATCTGCATAAAGCACTTTGGTTGCTGGATTGCTTGTATAAGCACCTATTTTTAAGGGAGTATTTGTCTTTTTAGAATAGATTAAATATGGGATTCCTACAATAGAAGAAGGTATTTTTATGTAAAATTGTTGATTTATGTCTCCACTATATTCTGCAATAGTAGCTTCCGTTCCTGCATCTGTTACATTGAGAAATTGTTTTGATGTGGAATTGCCTTGAATTTTAAGGAAAATAGGAACATCTTCTAATTGAGACAGTTCTTCTTGTATGTTTGTGGATGATCTGGTTTGAGGCGGTCTTTTAAGGGTATCCCTATTGCCCTCGAGTGGAATAATGGTATCGTTTAGAATTTCAGACTTCACAAGCGCTTTTGACTTATCTATAGCGGTTGTTGTAAACACTTCATCTTCCGAACAGGCGTAAAGCCCTCCTAATAATAGGACTGTACAATAAAAGAATAGTTTTTTCATGATTTTGTTTTTTATAGGTCGTTTATATTTATCATCATATTTTATGTATGCAAATCTATAGAATTCTACTTATTAAGGAAATACCAATTAATTGGTATTTTAAAAAAAAGTATATTTTAACAATTAACCAACTTAAAATTAGTCGTATGAAAACATTATGTTTTACCTCTTTTATGGGTTCAGAAGTACTTCTGCAGCAAAGAGTTTTCCCGGAAATTACAGATGGGCATCAAGCCTTTAATGTGATATCAGGTCATACAATCCCCATTGAATGGGTGGTTATCGCATTTTTCTTCTTTCTAGGAGCATATATGATACTTCGGTGCCACAAGCGGTTGTCCATTCAAGAACAATTCAGACTTGCCACCGAGATGGCCTATTGGATCCATGCTTCATTGCTGTTGTTGCGAAACAGCCTGGAGGAAATTATGGAGGGTACTGTGTCCGGAGACAGCTTTCAGATGTTAGAATCGGTGCTGGAATATGCCGAATGTGTCATTGCTTGTCACCGAAACATTATCCGGCTTAACAAGGGTGACTGGAAGACATTATCCGAAATCCGCATTACCCAGGTGGAAATACATCATTACATCCAACTAGAGTTGGAGCGCTGCAAGCCATACGCTGTTTCGCATCATGTCCGTATGGAAGTCAGTCATAATGAAGGAAGAATTTGTTGCGGGCTTAACGAGGGATTGATGGCGATGGCTATCCATTATCTTGTACATCGAATGATTGATGACACAGCTCCTGAAAGCTACATATATGCAGCCGTCTCCCATGATACGGAATTTTGGAAGTTGCAAATCTCCAATGACAAGAATATAAAAAATGGCACCAACAGCCATATATTTCACCTGGTGGTGGACAGCGGCCTACGGGCTATGGGGAAGATTATCCGTCTGCATAATGGTAAAATGAGGGTTCACAGACACAGAAACTCGATTGTATGTAGGATTATTGTACCGATAAACTGTCATGGCCGGCAAAATACGGGATCGGATTCCAATATTTTATTCCGCAGGTACGGGTGTTGCGGGGAAGTTACGACTACCGATAAAAAAGACTATACTTCAAGAATAGACCGACATCCGTATATTCTGTTGGTGACGGCAGATAATATATTCGGAAACTACCTGCAAAAGGCTTTGTCCGGAGAGTTCAATATTAAGCTTCAGAGCGCTCTTGATATACGTGAGCTGGTTGAGCCAAAAGAGGTCCCGGAGGCAATCATTGTGGACGAGTATGTGGAAGGGACATGCGGGGATGAACTTTGTTCACATATTAAGGCCGATGAAACGACGTCATCCATACCGCTCGTTCTTCTGGCAGAACACGGTGACGGCATAAGTTATCTATCCCATGCCGGAAGTGGTGCCGACCGGCTGGTGCTACGTACGGCAGGCATATGTAATCTGAAAGCAGATATTCGCATGCTTATAAACAGCTGTAATTTATTGCGGGAGAAGGTGGTTCGTCGCTCGGAAACTGTCACTCCTGTCTCTGTCGAAACAGGAGAAAGAGATGATGCGAAAATGTTGTTTATAAGCAAGGTACGCCAGCTTATCGGAGAGCATCTGGACATACAGGGGTATACGATAGATATGTTATGTGCAGACATGGGAATGAGCCGTACCGGCTTTTATAACAAGATGAAGGAATTCACAGGCAAATATCCTACAGAATACGTGGTGGAGTTCAAAATGGCAAGAGCAAAGTTGCTGCTGGAAACTGGACACTATAGCGTCACGGAAACCGCAGAAATGTTGGGATATTGTGATGCCAAATATTTTGGGAAGAAATTTAAAGATTTCTATCATGTCTGCCCGACAAAGTTTATAAGAGAAAACCTGGCAAAACAATAATATGATACAATGATGTCAGGGGAGGTCACCCCTTCAGTTTTTTAATCATGCCGTGCTATTTCCTATACGATAGCGATAATGCATAGAGCTGTCTAACATTGTAAGAAATATCATTCGTATATCAAGCAAAAGAAATATCGCCGGCTAAACTGTGGATATATAACGATACGGTACGGTATAAAAACGTTCCCGTATCGTTAGCAGGCGGCACTTCTGTTCACCTCCGATGTTTGAACCTTCCGTTATACCGCTTACTCCGTTTGTTTTCCTGCTTCATCACATATAAGCAGAATATTATATAGAGTAATATCGTTATCAGCAGTCTCATTTTTAGTTTACTAAATACGCGTTGTCTTTCTTACAGATAGAATATCAGTACCTGTCAGAATCCTTTCATTGCTTTTTGCACCGGATGGGATGCCAGGTGTAAAGCAATGAAAGGGAAGCGGATGGACAAATTGAATGGAAGATATGCAGGATACCAGCCTGCCTTCATACAAAGAGAGGCTGTTGCCTTAAAATCCGGTCTCACCCGATGATACCCCTTGAACACATAAACAGCAGGATCAAGACAGCTATAAAGGGCCCCCACAGACCGACAACCAGACCGAGCATAGCTGTTCTGACTTGTTTTTTGCTATATTTTACGTCGTCAAGCACATTGGCCTGCAACTTCTTTTCAACATTTACAACCATAATTATTCTGTTTTTTATTCATTGTTTGATAAAATTATTCTTAAAATCGCAGCTCAGAAACTATAATAGATACGAGCACTAAGTACTGTGAAGCTTCCGTTACCGTTCCTGATATACTGGAAAGTGGGCTGGATGGACAGCGATTCATTGAGTGCCTGATTCCAAGTCAATTCCACTGAATGCTCTATACCCTGAAAAAAATGGGCATATTGACCCGACAACCCGATCCGGCTGCTGCCTCCAGAATATACACAGCCGAGCTCCCCATACCGGTAACAACCGTTCTGCCTGCATGTGTTTTCCGAATACTGTACCATCAGGGAAACTTTTTTCTCATCACCGATCCATACGGGCTGTTCACCATAGACCCACCAGGCACAACTCGCTTTCTTTAATGATTCCTCCATAGAAGACATTTTACCTTTTTCGTCAACGGGACACTGACGGCTGTGTACAGCAACCCCAGCAAAGTAGTACCCGCTTTTATAATCATATTCCAGTTGCGCCATGTCGAAAACACCATCCTGTTGCGGACGGACCAAGAAAGGATTGTCATGACGGGTCCAACCATTATAACCTGAGCCATTGTACAGGCTGTTCCTGAAGGTCCATCCGCCAAAACTGACATCAAAATAGACCGTCAGTCCCGACAAGGGATAATTGGCTATCGGGTAGCTTGCCGAAATCGTAGGGAAAATACCACACGAACTACCGGTAAAGAGGGATGTAAGGTCAGATGTGAAAAAATCCTCGTTCACATTGCGTATACCCGCAAAAAGACGGACATGCTTCCACATGTGCATATACCCCAGAACAGCGATGGCTGCAAAATCATTTTCTCCCTCGATATTGGAAAAGGCCTGCCAGTCATCAATGATGCATGTGTTTGTCTTTGCAACATGAATCGTGGCAGCCTCCAGAGAACCCTTCCACAGAGGGAGGGTCAGATCCAGCCTGAGAAGGTTTACCCAGTTCGTTGTTTTCTTCATGTTCCATTGCCATTCTGTGGTATATCGGCCACTGAAACTCTGTGCATAACACATGCAGGGAATCGTACAGCCCATGAAGAAAAGTATTGTCTTTAATTTCATAATCACGGTTTTTATCTGCGGAACATTGGGTTATATCTAACGAATGTTCCGTAGAGTTGCTTTTTATTTTATTACAATCATTCCAGCAACCGACAATACAGTTGCCAACGTTTTCTCTTATAAAGGTTCCTCATACTCTTTTACAGCCAACGTTGAAACGCACGTATATAGAACACCTTCAGACCCTGCGTCAGGATACAGTAGGTCAGCAGGATACCGACAAGCCAAGGGAAATAGGTCCATGGAAGTGGCATCAGACCGATTGAGGCACCGAATGAAGAGAACGGGACGCAGATACCAACAGCCATTATGGAGAAGGTCATTAACAATACCGGCCAGGATGCGGTGCTCTGGAGGAAGGGAACCTTGCGCGTACGGATCATATGCACAATCAGTGTCTGTGAAAGCAACCCTTCAATGAACCAACCGGACTGGAACAGGGATTGGGCTTCGGGACTCTGACAACTGAAGAACCACCACATTACAACATAAGTCGCAATATCGAAAATAGAACTTATGGGGCCGATCCAGATCATAAAGCGACTAAGATCCGAAGAATCCCAGATACGGGGCTTACGAAGGTATTCCGGGTCCATACGGTCGAAAGGAATAGTAGTCTGGGAGATATCATAGAGAAGGTTCTGGATCAGGATGTGGATAGGCAGCATCGGCAGGAAGGGCAGAAAGGCACTGGCGGCCAATACGCTGAACATATTACCGAAGTTGGAACTGGCGGTCATCTTCACATATTTGATAATGTTACCGAACGTCTTACGTCCTTCGAGCACACCGTTTTCCAAAACCATCAGATCCTTTTCGAGCAGGATGATATCAGCACTTTCCTTAGCGATGTCAACAGCAGAATCTACGGAAATACCTATATCCGATTCACGCAGTGCAGCCGCATCGTTGATACCGTCTCCTAAGAAGCCGACCGTATTCTTCTGTATTTGCAGAAGCTGAATGATCTCTACCTTCTGCATCGGGGTTAGTTTGGAGAAGATGTTACCCTTTGCGACAGCCTTCATCTTGTCTTCCTCGCTCATCTTTTCCAATTCGGGACCCGTGACAGCTGTAGAGGTGTCAATTCCGACCTGACGAGAGATGGTCTTCACTACTGCATCGTTGTCACCGGAAAGTACTTTGACTTCTACACCGTGTTCATGCAGCTGTCTGATGGCCTGTGCTGCGGATTCCTTGGGGGGATCAAGAAAGGCCAGATAACCGATCAGTACCATTTCCTGTTCATCCTCAACGGAAAAATTGTTCTCCTTGCTAAGAAAGCTCTTATGAGCCAGGGCCAGCACACGCATGCCCTGGTTGTTCATCTCCTCGACAAACTTTTGTGCTTTCACCCGTATATCTTTGGCAAGTGGACGAACCTCACCCCCAAATTCAGCATAGGTACAGATTCCAAGCATCTCCTCCACGGCCCCTTTGGTGATAATCTGTCGTTTGCCATTGTTGTCCTCCACCACGACTGACATACGCCGACGAGTAAAATCAAAAGGAATTTCATCTACCTTCTTGTAAGAGTTGCTCAGAGATTCGAGACCGAGTTCCTTCACGTGTGAGAGGACAGCACGGTCCATCAGATTTTTTAGTCCGGTCTGGAAATAACTGTTAAAGTAAGCATGTCGTAAGATACGGTTTTCCTTATCCTCAGTACCGTCCGCATTCACGTGGCGTTCCAGCACGATGTGGTCTTGTGTCAGAGTGCCTGTTTTGTCCGTACAGAGAATGTTCATGGCTCCGAAGTTCTGGATGGCGTTCAGGTCCTTCACAATGGTCTTCTTACGTGACATAGCCATGGCACCCTTTGAAAGGTTGGCAGTCACGATCATTGGCAACATTTCAGGTGTCAGACCCACTGCAACTGAAATCGCAAAGATGAAAGCTTCCATCCAATCTCCTTTCGTAATACCGTTTACAAGGAATACTATAGGAACCATGATCAGCATGAAACGGATAAGCAATAAGCTCACTTTAGTAATACCCTTGTCAAAGGCAGTGGCGGCACGGTGACCGGCAATACTTTTGGCAATCGTTCCCAGATAAGTATTATTTCCTGTCTCGAAAACGATACCTTTGGCTGATCCGCTCACTACATTGGAACCCATATAGCAGATGTTGTCAAGTTCAACCACACTGCCCTTATGATATTTCTTCCCCATTACCTTGGGGGATTTCTCTATCGAGTCGGATTCACCTGTCAAGCTGGATTGACTGATAAACAAGTCTTTAGATTCGATAATGCGAAGATCGGCAGGAATCATATCACCGGCCGCAAGCATCACGATATCTCCAGGCACCAATTCTCCAATACTGATTTCACCCTCTGGAACTCCTGCACGCTTTACGTAGCAGGTATTCGTCACCATCTTCTGTAGGGCCTCGCTTGAACGGTTGGCCTTCCATTCCTGACTGAAACGCAGGATCGCACTCAGGACAATCATTGTTGTGACGATTGCAATGGAGGTCCAGTCCTGGTCACCAGGACTGGCCATCAGGACGTCCATCACAAAGGAGATAGCAACTAGTGCCGTCAGTACACCTACGAAAGGGTTAATGAAGGCCTTGGCAAACATAATGAGCGGCTTTTTCCTTTTTTCATGTACAACCTCGTTCTTCCCGAAAAGGGATTGTCTTTTTTCTACTTCTTCCGAAGTCAGTCCCATAGGAGTAGTCTGGCAATAATTGAAGACTGATTCGAGAGGTTGTCCGGCTGCCAGAAATACCTTCTCGGCATTAAAGGCAAATTGTTCTTTACTCTTTTTGCTCTTCCACATGTTACTTTTCTTTAATGGATTAAACACTCTGTTTTGTCTTTCGCGCCGCAAAAGTAAGAATCACTTCCATGAAGGAGTGTTAGAAAACTATTAGAACGCTATTAGAAAACTATTAGAGTTTTTTCTAATAAAATTCTAATACCACTCTAATAAATTTCTAATACTACTCAATCTGGAATGAACCTACCTTTACCGGAAAAAAACTATGATTCTGTTGATTGATTATCTGGCAAGAATAGGGTGTGCTTTTCTTATGGGTACACTTATCGGGGTGGAACGGCAATACCGTCAACGTAATGCCGGACTGCGTACCAACATTCTCGTTTCTGTAGGGGCAGCTGCATTTACAGTATTGTCCTACTCCATGACATCCGGCAATGGAGATCCCTCCCGCATGGCGGCACAGATTGTTTCCGGAATAGGTTTTTTGGGTGGAGGACTGATATTAAAGGACGGGGTTACCGTAAGGGGACTGAATACGGCAGCCACGATCTGGTGTTCTGCTGCCTGCGGTACACTTTCGGGGGTGGGATTATATAAGGAATCAGCTATTTTGGTGGCATGTGTATTGGTGACACATTGTCTTTTCCGTCCCCTATGCACATTCCTTGAAAAAAGGACGGCCGGAGTGTTCCATTATTCTGTCCGTGCCGAATGCCAGAGGGATATGTCAGACAATATACAGCAGCTCATCATGGATACGCTCGCTTTTGATCAGGATGTAAGGCTGAATTCCCTCTTCTACAAGGGAGATGAAGAGCGTGTTGTCGTATGTTGCGACATGGAAACATTGGGAGAGCACAAAGTCCTGCTCGATCTGGTAGTATCGCGTCTACGTTCCCGTCCAGGTGTATTCAGCGCCGGATGGGAGAAACAGGTATCTCCACAGGAGGACTTTTAAGCAGTGTGATTATAATCAGATATGGGGAAGCTCCACTACAAATGTAGTACCTTTCCCTCGTTCTGAATGTACGGCAATATTCCCCCCGTGCAAATGAATAACCTTTTGGGATAAAGCCATACCAATACCGTGTCCCTTTACTACTTTTTCATCTTCTCCTCTATAAAATAAAGTGAAAAGATTCTGCTTGTCGATTTCCGACATACCGATACCGTTATCCGACAGGCGGACAACTGTCCATTTATCCCAAAATGAAATCTGAATGGTTGAGGAATGATTGGCAGAGTATTTGCAGTTATTCTCTATCAGATTGGAAAAGGCAATATTCAGTAAATAGGGGTTTCCCATTGTGGTAATCAAACGGTCGTCATCCGCCTCCTCTTGTCCGAAAAGCAGTTCTATACTATATTCCGGATGTGCCCTCAGTATCAGTTCCCTTACGTCCAGCAGTAGTTCATCCAACCGGACCTCCCGCATACTGATTTCTTCTTTCCGGTAATCGGCCTTAGCAAGATTCAACAGTCCGTCGATCAGCCGGGTCATCCGCCTGGCATCCTGTAGTATATTTTGCATTGCATAGCGGTATTGCTCTGTTGTACGCTCTTTTTGCAGGGACAGATCCAGCTCTGCGACTAGAGCGGCCAACGGTGTACGTAGCTCATGAGAGACGTTGCTGACAAACATCTTTTGCGAATTGAAGGAAATCTCCAACCGGTTAAGCAATGCATTGAAGGCTGTACTGAGTTCGCCCAGTTCATCTTTTTCATTCTTTACTGGAAGACGCCGGTCTATCTGTGAGGCGGTAATCGTTTCCGCCTCATTTACTATATTGCGTATCGGCTGTAATGAGATCCTGGCCAAAAAGTAACCAGCGGCAAACAGCAGGGATAATCCTACAATAAACAAGGCAAACAAAGTCCTCTGCAATCCGACCAGGTTGTCATAGCCATAACCGTCATAAGCAGCTGCAGTGACTATATATTCTTTTCCTCTAAAGAGGTAAACCATACCAATCCCCTGATACTTGCCGATATGGAATTCAATCTCCTTTTTCCGCAGAATATCGTCTATCATTTTCTGCGTTTCCTTAATAATGTCGTTCTGTATAGCATCATGGTAAAGCATCTGGAAATCAGTTGTATATACAGCCACCTCCACTTCGTTGATAAACTTTTTGTTATTCAGATAGACGGACTGCATAGTCTGGGCATCTACCTGGTCTGCAAGAAACAGGTGGGCCTTGGTGATCCCCTCGCTTTTCAAATCTCTGAAAAAGGTTTTGTCGCGCGTTTGTTCACTGACCAGGTAAATCAGGACCATGCACAACAAGAAGATGGTGGCAGTTACACCAGTATTCTTTAATGTGAGTGCTGTTCTTATTTTCATAACTTGTCTGTCAGGATAAAGCCTACTCCCGGCTTGGTATGGATAAGTTTGATATCGAAATCCTTGTCTATTTTCTTACGCAAATAGTTGATGTACACATCGATGAAGTTGGTTCCCGTATCAAAATGGGTATTCCATACCTTCTCTGCTATTTCTATGCGGCTAATAACCTTTTCCGCATTCTCAACCATATACACCAGCAAATTGTATTCCTTTGGGGAGAGTTTGATATAGATATTGTTCCGTGTGACTTCCTGCCGCTCCAGATTGATAAATAAATCCGCATAAGTGATCTGTTTTACAAGAGCATCGTCTGATATTGCATGCCTTTTCAGCAAAACCTTGACTCTTGCTGTCAGTTCCCTAAAATCAAAAGGTTTCACCATATAGTCATCCGCTCCGACATCGAAGCCCTCCAGTTTGTCGTCAGCGGCCCCCAAAGCGGTCAGCATCAGAATCGGAACACGGTCGTCCATTTTACGGATTTCCCGACATAACTCGAAGCCATTCATTTTGGGCAGAATGATATCCGAGATAACCAGCTGAAAAGTGTTTGACTGGAAAAGACGTAATCCCATGGTACCATCATAAGCTACCATAGCCTGATAACCATTCTCCTCCAAACCAATTTTCAACAAATCAGCCACTCTCTTTTCATCTTCCACTATCAATATTCTCTGCATATTACTTAATTTTAAGGAATAAAAAATCAAACTCTCGTATATATGACAAAATTACAAATCAACCGTATCTATATGCCTGCAATATCATTTTTTATATATTTCTTTAACAATAGAATGTGTTTATCGGTATGGAGCGTGCCAAAATGAGGATGTCCGTCTTTTATGTAAAAGAATGAGATTATATTAAAACGTTTTGATACAATCTCATAATTCCGAAATGTTGCAATATTGATTATTTCCTCCAATATAATCTTTTTGTGTTTGGCTTTCGGTATAATCAACGAGTCGAGTTTTATTCTTACGTTATCTCCTATTCGGGATAGCGTGGATGAATAATTGATGTACATCTATTTACCATTCCTCTCTATAAACTAGGAGGTGTTGCAATATCCTTTGAGCGAAGATACGACCTCTGCGCCAACAACAGTTGCATACTTGGATATTTATTGGATTAAAACCATCTAAAAATTGCGGTATTTTTTTGAAACATAAGTGCCAGCATCCGCAAGGATAGTAGCTTCCCATTTGGTATAAAATTTTTGTGCTATATTCTTAATGTCGGTTTTTGTAAATATATTTCTTTACTTTTCTTTATCAAAGGTTAATTTGTTCATTTCTCAATCGTATTCAACTTCCGGCATATCGGAATAAAGGAAATATATGGTATAGCTTATCTATCTGTAGGAGCAATGCAGCGGTATGACGCAAATCTCCTGATCACAATAAGGCTGTGGCGTTTTTAACAACCTCAAAAAGAGAGCCGATTCTCACAGAGAGGCCCTCCATAAACGAAAAAATGTTTTAACAAAAGTATTATGTGAGATGTAGCATAACCTTTGTATGCCGATTGGCCTCATTGGGTGCATAATCGGAAATGCCGCCTTGGTGAGTTTTGGTTATCTTGTCGCCCGATACCCCACGTTTGATTAGTTTTTCAGCGATATAATCGGCTCTTGATGCACTCAAAACATTGTTTACGGATACTGTTCCGCTCATACTGTCAGCTGCACCAATAACACTTACCGATAACCCGTACTTCTTTGCCACTCTCGCCAACTCGTCGAGATTAAGCGTCTGGGAGGTATCCGTGAGGCGTGCCGTATTGAGTTGGAAGAAGAAATACACGGGTGAGCCGATACACTCTTTTCCGTTCTGCATACGAGCCAAATATTGCGTACAAAGCGTGTCCTGACCTGCGAAAACGGAAATCGTGTCGGCAGATTGCGTTCCGTTCCCGTCCAGAGGGGATTTTCCATTCCATTTCCGGTTCTTGAGTCTCGCCCGAAGCGAGTTCAGGCCACTGTAATTGTTCTTAGGATAACGGTTGCCGTCGAATGTATCGTCGTCATCAAAAAGATGGCTGTACGTGTCGAGCAATCCTTCGATTTCCAAAATCTTTTTCAGCTCGGCGAGTGACCGCCGGTCTCTGTCATGCTGCTCTGCATAGAAGCGGTTTTCTTCCAACAAAGCATTTACACGCTCGACAAGCCACTGATCGCGGCGGATATAGGAACTTGAGGCTATGACCCGTTTCCAACCGATCCTACCGATATGAAAAGAGAATCCGGCGGTAAGCGAAAGCATGTGGTCGCCGGGACGGTTCGCCTTGCCGTATCCGTCGAAATCTTGGAAGGTGGTCATGTCGGAGAGTTCCACAAAAGTACTCACCCGTTTGGAAATGCGATATTGTCCCTGCAAGCCATAGGAAATGGCAAACGGATTATGCCCATTGGTTGCGTGATGCAGCAACCCGATTCCGACAAAGGGAGCGACCGTCCATCGTACTCGTTCCTGTCTGGCATAATTGCCACCAAGCACATTCCACAACAAATCCGCATGGAGATGGTGGTACTCCTTCACGGCCAGCATGCCGTCCTTGAACTGCAATCCATTGTAATTTATACGTGCACCGATCGAGGGCGTAAACCACTTTCCGACAGCGATACTGTACGAGGGTTTGAGCCGTCCGAACAAGTCTCCGCAGCCGAGCGGCGTGCCGAGAAAGGCAGTTGTACCTCCGGCGATACTGACGAACCAGTTGCCGTTCCCCCGTGCCGGGACGACCACTCCGTCAAGGTATGAGGGTTGTAACGGCTGCAACAGTTCAGTGTCATCGTAGCGATATGTGCAGCGTACAGTGTCCCTTTCCGTGGGTTGTACATCCGCACGGGCTTGCAGCGAACAAAACGCCGCAAAAATGAAAATGATATTTTTCGTCATATTCTTATGTCCTTAATTTGTTGTTTATCCGATTCTTTATTAAAAACCTTGCCATTTAACGCTTGGGCTTCTTGCCGATGGAAGGCCGCATCATGCGGCTCGCCATCCTTATGCAGCGAAGCGCCCATGCCCGGTTGTCCTCGTCTTCATCGCGTCCCCATTTGAGGTCGTTTCCGCCACCTCCTCCGCCATGCGTTTCGGCAAACGTGGTGGCATCATCGACCATACCAAGAAAAAGCATCGTGGCGCAGTGCATGACTTCCGTTCCCCGCTCCGCCACGGAGCGCACGAGCGTGCCATCGAACAGTTGCCGTTCGGAAGGCTTCATCCGTGCCGACAGTTCCCGCCATTCATCAACCATATTTTCCAACATGGCGTCCTTGAGCAGGCTGTCCACTTTGGAGTGGACATCACGGGAGTATTCGTAGGCTTCCTCCTTGAGCTGTTCCGTGCGTTCCTCAATGGCATCCATGTTTGCCTTGAGGTCGGAAAGCTGTCGGTCGGCGGTTTGTAGCTTCTCCTGTTTGTCTGCCAGTTTCCCTTGGATAGCAGTCAGCTCTTTTTCGAGCTTTTCTTTCTCGGCAGATAGGGTCAAAGCATCACCTTTCCGGGTATCCATATCATTTTCGAGTGCCGACAGTTGAGCCTCTTTTTCGCTCTTCTCCCTTTTCAAGTTTTCCACCATCGAGGTCAAACCTTTGACTCTGCGCTCTGCCAGCCGAATGTCCGAATGGAGGGCGGACAGGACTTCCTGATGTCGGCCAATCTGTTGCTCAATGGTGGTACATTCTTCCGAGAGCATACGGCGGTATTCTTCCGTCGTCCTGTGCCGTGCGCCGGTCTCGGCGACGCTCCGGCCTCTCTCCATTCCCCACTTCGTGTTGACCTCGGCGAAAAAGTCCGTATGGAGCTGTTTCATCCTCGCGCTATATTCGAACTTGTCCTTTCCGGCGAATATCTCCTTGTACGCAAACCTCCCGTCTTTGATTGGCAGAAGCGTACAATGCACGTGCGGATTTAATTCGTCGAGGTGTACAATGAAGGCGGCTATATTCTGCTCGCCGTATCTGCCGCAAACGAATGCATAGACATCCTTCGCCCAACGTTCGATGTCGCTCTTCCTTTTGATGCGGGTATTGTCCGCACCTTTTTCAAAATCCACCTTCTGCGTGCCGAAAGCGAGTTCGTGCATCCGCTTCCGCGAACCGCCGAAAATGATGTTTACCACCGTGCGGTATTTCGGTTCAACCAATCCCTCGTTGGGGTCTTTGATCCCGCGACGGCCCAATATGTCCGCTATCCGTTCCGGGATATTGCGGCTCGTGTCGATGGGGCGAACCTTGCCTCCGGGCACAATCTCGAAGTTCAGATGTTTGCGGGTGGGGTCGTAGTTGCCCTTGCTCATGGCGTACTTCTCCGCCTCTTCGCTGCGATTACGCAGGTGTTCGTTGCCTTGGGCGGCGGTGATCCCTTTCGATACCTGAACATCGAGAACCTGTTTTGCATTTGCCATACTGTTTTCGTGTTGTTTCGGACAATTCCCCGTGTCCCAGCTTGCTGCTTGCTTGGACACTTCTCCCTGCGACGTCAGTCAGCAGGGGTATTAGGCTCCCCCTTCCCTTTGTTCAGTGGCAGACGGGCAAGCCCGGATGCCTGCTATAACTGGAAGGATATTTGAACCTGAACCGGGGAGAATTGCCCGTGGTTATACAATCTCTGTCCGCGAATCCCCGTTCAGCTTTCCTCCTGCGCCTTCGCCAGAAGCGATAAAAAGGGTTTGCGAAGCGATTCAAGGCGTTCCGTCTCTTCGTCCGTACCGAAGCCTGTCCCGTCCGGTTTTCCGTCGATAACAAGCTCTGCAAGCTCTTTCGAGGCCTCGATGAACGCCGCCCATTCCCCGCTGAGGTCGAGCCGGAAGAACTGCACGAGCGGCGAGCCGTCGTCGAACCTCGATTTACGCAGAACCCGCCAGAGGGCGGCATGGGCAATACATTCCAAGACGGTCTCACACAGCTGTTCTTCCGACCGGACGGTCTGTGCCGATGCCGTGTCGGAATGACTGTCCGGATAGATACGACTGTCCCGTCCGGCTATCTCCGTCAAGGTCTGGCGCATGATTTGTCCACATGATTTACCCACATCGAAAGAGGTTGCTTTGCCGATTATCCAGTCGTACAATGCTTCCTGTATTCTTGTGGCAAAGTCCGCTTCTTCCCGTCCGCTGTCCGGCATGGCAGGCGTGCCGGTCCGCAGGGGCATGGTAATGACGACGCTTTTTGCCAGCCGGATGCGTTCTAACTGTCCGAGCGCTTCGAGCGTGTCCAGAAACGAGCGGACAGTAGCCCGATGCCAATGCCACTCCGATGCAAGGTCGGAAACGGTTACATGGCACTGGCAGGGAGAGAGGTCGTAGTCCTGCCTTCTTAAAAACGGGGAGACGAAACCTGCCAGCGATTTATCCAACAAATCGCAGTAGGCTTCCGTTCTCGTTTTCCGCTCGCCGACTTTTTCTTTCAGGTAGTCGAACACTTCCACGTTCGCCAGTATGGCGGCGGGCGCTTCATTTCTATTTCTCATTTTCGTTCTGTTTTTGATAGTTCATAATGTGCGGATAGTTTCAGGTTGCCATTATCCGCATTATCGTGGCAGCCCCGCATGATGATATTATGATAACTGTCGGCTAATGCTCCGGGATATTCCAGCCATTCGGGGAATTTGCGCATGTCTGTCCTTTCGGACATGACCCTTGCCGACGGGTAGAACAG
>ENA-UONS01002018-UONS01002018.1-human-gut-metagenome-genome-assembly--contig:-CS19-NODE-2018-length-17039-cov-12.193535_pt1 | contig 17039 bp, 12 predicted proteins | sample MGYA00242458_ERZ724005 | MGnify/ENA metagenome assembly ERZ724005
ACTTCATCCAGCCGCTGGACCTGAACGACAACACCGGCGAGCAGAACAGCCTGTGTGACGCCATCGGCTTCTTCAACCCCGTGTGGGACTCCAAGGAGGATCAGGACGCCTGCTTTTTCCAGGCTGTGGCGGTGGCAAAGCAGATCCTGGAACACCAGATCGACGCCGCCAACGCCGTGAACCGTGCCGACGAGAAGGTGCAGCAGGCCTACCGGAACTCCCGCGACGGCATTGTGGTGCTGCCCTGCTATCTGCCGTGGAAAAACGGCCTGTACAAGACCGACGCCCTGTTTGTGGTGTACCCCAGCCAGCGCGGCGGGTGGAGCGCCCAGTGCGTGACCGACCACAAGACCAAGCGCTCCAAGCTGCCCTTCCCCCAGAGCTGGGCCGGCCAGCCGCAGGAGGTCATCGAGCAGAAGAGCGGCATCCCCGGCATCAGCTTCTGCCACGCAAGCCGCTTCCTCATCACGGCCAAGGACAAGGATACCGCCATTGCCGCCTGCCGTCAGGTGCTGCGCAACAATGGCCGCATCTGATCGCACGGCGCGGCCCAAGGCCGCCTTTGTGTATATGGTGCGCTGCACCGGCGGCCAGCTGTACACCGGCTGGACCAACGACCCCGCCGCCCGCCTGCGGGCCCACCGCAGCGGCAGGGGCGCGCGCTACACCCGCGCCCATGGGGCCGAGGGCTTTGCCTATCTGGAACGCTGCGCCGACCGCTGTGCCGCCCTGCGCCGGGAAGCCGCCCTTAAAAAGCTGCCCAAGGCGCAAAAGGAGCTTTTGTGCACGGCGTGGCAGGCCGCCGGACGCCCCTTTGCGGAGCACGGCGCGGGCAGTGCGGATTAAGTCTGGTCCTAAATTGTAAATTCCGGCCGGAACGTTGCTCTTTTGCTTGATTTGTGTTGCAATTTTGTTTGAAATGTGATAGACATTAAGTGTAGACGTATCTGTTTTCTGGGGCGGTGGGCATGGCTCCGCGCTCCACAAAATTAAAGGAGGATGGAACGTGAGAAAATTCAACAAACTGGGCAGACGTGCGGCCGCTCTGGTGCTGGCCGTTGGTCTTACCCTGTCCATGGCGGCTCCCGTGCTGGCAGCGGACGCCGACGAGGTGCAGACCCCGGCGGCCCAGACCGAGCAGCAGGAAACCGACACGGAGGCTGACGAAGCCGATGTCGATACCGAGGCTGACGAAGCTGCCCTGCCGGAACTGTCCGAGGACCGGGAAGTAGCAGAGGAGGACGAGGCCGCTGCTCTGCCGGAACTGGACGAGGATTGGGCTGTAGACGAGGCTGCCTTGTTAAAGGGACATAAGCATAAATGGAAGAAAGAAAAAACAGTTGCCCCTACTTGCACGGAGCAGGGATATACCCTTTACAAGTGTGAGTATAACCTCTTCGGGATCGGCTGCACGGCAACAAAAAAGGATAATTATGTTCCTGCCCTGGACCACAACATGAGTGATTGGATCGTGGTGGAGGCTACCTGCACCACTGCCGGAGAAAAGTACAAGGTCTGCCAGCGCAGCGGCTGCAACCACAAGGTGGTAGAGGAGGGCTATGCAGAAGCCCATCCTGCCCTGGACCATGATTTTGAGGGTGCAGAGTGGGTGATTGAAGCCCCCACCTGCACCACCCCTGGCCAGCGGTATCAGGTCTGCAAACGGGATGGCTGCAACCAGAAGAACATTGACGAGGCTTATGCAGAAGCCCACCCTGCCCTGGGCCATGTCTGGGGCAAGTATGTAGACGACGACAAGCCCGGCTGCCAGCAGCAGACCGAGACGGCCCACTGCACCCGGGAGGGCTGCACCGCTACGGACACGGAAGACCGGGCCAACTTTGGCCCCGGCGGCAACCCCCTGCCCCACAAGTACACCACTTATAAGGGCCTCGATGAGATTCTGGGCGTTCCCACCAAGTACAAGAGCACCTGCGACTATGGCTGCGGCACTACCAAGGAATTTGGCGCACTCGACAAGGACGTGGTGGTAGATAAGACTACCCAGGGGGCCATGGACACTGTGAAGGTGGACGACATGACCGCTGACGAGCGTGCCAACCAGATCATCGACGACGCCCTGAAGGCTGCCCAGGAGGCAGTAAAGCAGGCCAAGACCAAGAAAGAAGCCATTGCGGCCCTGGACCAGATCTCTGCTACGGTAAAGAGCGAGCTGTCCAGTATGAAGATCAGTGTAGGCAAGCTGAACAAGGATGTGAGTATCGACCCGAAGGACCTGGAAAACATCCTGAAGCCTCTGGATACTACCATTGACAGCCTGAAGGGTAGCCTGGACGACAGCTTCCTGTCCCAGGAGACCATTACCAGCCTGGTGAACAAGCTGGCTACCGATGTGCCTGCCAGCACCGCACCGGAGACCGGCATCAAAAAGCTGATCTACAATACGGTGTACGATGCCATTTATAACCTCACCGCAAAGGACGACGAGAAAAAGACCACCGACAGTATGCCGGATGTAAAGAACATGGTGCTGCAGCTGGTCAGCGACGTGGCGAAAAGTGACGAGGGCTGGAATACCATGACCGACGCCCTGGTGGACGACGCTGTGGAGCTGGCCCTGGACGAGGTCATGAAGGATAAGACCTACGCCATGCTGCTGAAGACCAAGCTGGGTGCCTCCACTGTGGAGGAGGTCCGGGCCGAGGTCAAAAAGCAGCTGGTCAACGACCCCACCTTTATGAACAGCGTCCGTGCCCAGGTCCAGAAAGCTGCCGACGAGGCCTCTAAGGGGGTCAGCCAGGGCTGGTCCGACCAGAAGGTGCTGGACCGTCTGCAGGCCAACCTGCTGCCCATCAGCGGCCTGGTGGCCAATAAGATCGACGAGCTGGGCAGCAGTGCCGGCAATATCGCCGATAACAAGGTGGACGATACCGTCCACAAGTTCCTGCCCGGCAAGCTGGGAGACTGGGTCAGTGATAAGGTGGGCAACAAGGTCAACAACATTGTCCAGAACAAGGTCAATGATCTGGGCGGCCAGGTCACCGACCTCATTGATTCCTTTATCAAGCAGTTCACCTGCGGTAAGCACGAGTATGGTGATTTCGAGATCCTGAAGAACCCCACCTGCACCGAGAAGGGCCAGAAGGGCAAGATCTGCAAGAAGTGCGGTAAGATCACCGAAAAGACGGACATCGACGCAGCCGGCCATACCCCGGTGACCGACCCCGCTGTGGCTCCCACCGAGACCACCGACGGCCTGACCGAGGGCAGCCACTGCGGCGTCTGCGGTGCCGTGCTCCAGGCTCAGGAAGTCATCCCCATGCTGGACCCCACCATTGATACTTGGTTCAGCCGTGCCGCTACCACCGAGGCCGACGCCAAGGCTGCCGGTTTTGACAGCGTGGACGCTGCCAATGCCGCTCTGGACGCCGCCCTCACCGCTGCAGGCTTTGACCCGGCCAACGCCGAGCACTTCACCGTGCAGGTCAACAGCAGCATCGGCGTGCTGCCCAACGACCGCTTCTCCGAAAGCGGCGTGACCGGTAAGCTCACCCTGCCGGAGGGCACCCGCGGCAAGACCGCACAGACCTACTATGCCGTGCAGATGTTCACCGCCGACACCCGGTTCCACAAGGCCGGTGACGTGGTGGTGACCCCCGTCAGCATCGACACTTACGCCAAGACGGGCCTGCAGTTCACCGTGTACAGCGAGGCTGTCATGGCCATTGCATGGAAGGCCCAGTAACCCCTTACATACCCCATAAAACCGCAGGGAGCGGCTCCTGAGACCGGGAGCCGCTCCCTTTTTGTGTGTTGGTCGGCGTGCTCGCCCTCTCAGCTTCGCATCCGCTCAGCAGCTCCCCCAAAGGGGGAGCCAAGGGCCTGACCGTAACGCCGACGGCGGCACCGACCCCTGAAACGGAACTTACCCTGAGCGCCGCCCGGCACACTGCCCGGCGGCGCTCGTCTGCGTTTTGGGCGGCCTGTCCAAAAGACCCGGCAGACTGCATGAGAATATACACCTGCATTGCATAATATGCGAATATATTCTCTTAAAATTGCATAAAGATGCAATTTGAACCAAAACGCCGTGCAAAGCCGCCCAAGGTTTGGCGGTTTTTAGCATTGACGAAAAATCCGCACGGTGTATAATAAAACCATCCAAAGCGAACCGCAGATAGAGGGTGCAAGAGGGACGCTTGCATCAGGGAACAAAAGTGTATTTTTATAAAGGAGCGTTCATTATGAAAAAGCAGGATATCAAAAAAGTAGTGCTGGCTTATTCCGGCGGTCTGGACACCTCCATCATCATTCCCTGGCTGAAGGAAAACTACAACAACTGCGAGGTCGTCGCTGTTTCCGGTGACGTGGGTCAGGGTACTGAGCTGGACGGTCTGGAAGAAAAGGCCAAGGCTACCGGCGCTTCCAAGCTGTATGTGCTGGACCTGAAGAAGGACTTTGTGGAGAACTACATCTTCCCCACCCTGAAGTTCGGCGCCAAGTACGAGGACTATCTGCTGGGCACCAGCTTTGCACGTCCCTGCATCGCCAAGGCTCTGGCCGACATCGCCATCAAGGAAGGCGCGGACGCCATCTGCCACGGCTGCACCGGCAAGGGCAACGACCAGGTGCGTTTTGAGCTGACCCTGAAGGCCCTGTGCCCCGATATGGCCATCATTGCTCCGTGGCGTGAGTGGGACATCAAGAGCCGTGACGAAGAGATCGACTACGCTGAGGCTCACCACATCCCCCTGAAGATCAACCGTGAGACCAACTACTCCAAGGACAAGAACCTGTGGCACCTGAGCCACGAGGGCCTGGATCTGGAATGCCCCGCCAACGAGCCCCAGTACAACAAGCCCGGCTTCCTGGAGCTGGGTGTCAGCCCGGAGCAGGCTCCCGACACCCCGACTTATGTGACCATCCACTTCGAGAAGGGCATCCCCACCGCCGTGGACGGCAAGGAAATGGGCGCTGTGGAGCTGGTGGAGTACCTGAACAAGCTGGGCGGCGCCAACGGCATCGGCCTGCTGGACATCGTTGAGAACCGTCTGGTCGGCATGAAGAGCCGCGGCGTGTACGAGACTCCCGGCGGTGCCATCCTGTACAAGGCCATCAACGTGCTGGAGACCATCACCCTGGACAAGGAGAGCTCTCACTTCAAGGCACAGCTGGCCCAGAAGTACGCCGACATCGTCTACAACGGCCAGTGGTTCACCCCGCTGCGTGAGGCTCTGGACGCCTTCGCCGACAGCCTGGAAAAGACCGTGACCGGCGATGTGAAGCTGAAGCTGTACAAGGGCAACATGATCAACGCCGGCGTCACCTCTCCGTACACCCTGTACGACGAGCAGACCGCCTCCTTTGGCGAGGACGAGGACTACAACCAGGCCGATGCTGCAGGCTTCATCAACCTGTTCGGCCTGTCCATCAAGGAGCGCGCAAAGCTGTCCAAGAACTGGCCGGAGGTCAAGTAAGTTTTAACATCTTCCCTTTCGTGTGTTTTCACACTTTCACACGAAAGTTAACCGGCATCGTTGCCGGCGGCACCGCCGCAGGAGCGTTTTCCCCTGCGGCGGCTTTGCCGTTTTTATAAGGAGTTTATTTTTATGGCAGAACAACTCTGGAAGGGCCGCTTTTCCAAGGCGGTGGACTCCCGCGTCAACGACTTCAACTCCTCCATCCGGTTCGACCAGCGCATGATCGCGCAGGATATGCGCGGCAGCGGTGTGCACGCTACCATGCTGGCCAAGCAGGGCATCATCTCGGAGAAGGATTGTGAGGATATCCTCAACGGTCTGGCCTCCATCGCAGATGACCTGGCCTCCGGCAAACTGGAGATCGACCCCAACGCCGAGGATGTGCACACCTTTGTGGAGCAGACCCTCACCGCCCGCATCGGCGATGCCGGCAAGCGCCTGCACACCGGCCGCAGCCGCAACGATCAGGTGGCACTGGACATCCGCCTGACCCTGCGGGACTACAGCCACACTCTGCAGGCCTACATCGTGGAGCTCATCAAGGTCATCTGCAGGAAGGCCAGCGAGAACACCACCTCGGTGATGCCGGGCTATACCCACCTGCAGCGCGCCCAGCCCATCACCTTCGGCCATGCGCTCATGGCCTACGCCTCCATGCTGCTGCGGGACCTGCAGCGTTTTGAGGATGCCACCGCCCGCATGGACGCCCAGTGCCCGCTGGGCTCCGGCGCACTGGCCGGCACTACCTACCCGCTGGACCGCCAGTTCACCGCCGAGAAGCTGGGCTTTGCTGCCCCCTGCGCCAACAGTCTGGACGGCGTGTCCGACCGTGATTTCTGCATCGAGCTGGCCAACGCCATCTCCATCTGCATGATGCACCTGTCCCGCCTTTCTGAGGAAATTATCCTGTGGTGCAGCTGGGAGTTCAAGTTCATCGAGCTGGATGACGCGTTCACCACCGGTTCGTCCATCATGCCCCAGAAGAAGAACCCCGACGTTACCGAGCTCATCCGCGGCAAGACCGGCCGCGTCTACGGCAACCTGAACACCCTGCTGGTCATGATGAAGGGCATCCCGCTGGCCTACAACAAGGACATGCAGGAAGACAAGGAAGCCATCTTTGACGCCGTGGACACGCTGGAACTGTGCCTGAAAACGGTGACCCCCATGCTGGACACCATGAAAACCATCCCGGCCAACATGCGCCGCGCCGCGGCCAAGGGCTTTATCAACGCCACCGACTGCGCCGACTACCTCACCAAGAAGGGCATGCCCTTCCGGGATGCCTACAAGCTCACCGGCTGCATGGTGTCGGACTGCATTGCCAAGGACAAGACGCTGGAAGAACTGACCCTGGACGAGTTCAAGGGCTACAGCGGCCTGTTCGAGGGCGATATCTACGAAGCCATTGATCTGGTCAAGTGCTGCGAGGGCCGCACCAGCTACGGCGGCCCCAGCGAAGCCAGCGTGAAAAACCAGATCGCACTGGCGGCTGCACAGCTGACCGCCTGGGAGGAAAAGAACGCATGAGCGTAAAAGTATTCATTGACGGCTCCTCCGGCACCACCGGCCTGCGCATCGCCGACCGGCTGGCTGCACGCCCGGAGATCGAGCTGCTGTCCATCTCGGCCGAGGGCCGTAAGGACGTGAACGAGCGGGCAAAGGTCATCAACTCGGCGGACCTTGCCTTCCTCTGCCTGCCGGATGCAGCTTCCAGAGAGGTCATGCCCCTGCTGCGCCCGGACGTGAAGGTGCTGGACACCTCCACCGCCTTCCGCACCGATGCCGCCTGGGACTACGGCTTCCCGGAGCTGAAGGGCCAGAAGGAAAAGATCAAGAATTCCGATCGTGTGGCGGTGCCCGGCTGCTATGCCAGCGGCTTTATCAGCATCGCCCGCCCGCTGGTGGAGCTGGGTCTGGCCCCGAAGGACTATCCCTTCAGCTGCACCGGCATTTCCGGCTATTCCGGCGGCGGCAAGAAAATGATCGCCGAGTATGAGAGCGCCGACCGCCCGGCCCACAGCAAGCTGGACGCGCCCAAGAGCTACGGCCTGGGCCTTGCCCACAAGCATCTGCCGGAGATGAAGGAGATCAGCGGGCTGGCTCATACGCCCATGTTCGTGCCGGTGGTGTGCGATTACTACTGCGGCATGCAGGTGCTGGTGCCGCTGGACCTGACCGTGGCCGGTACCACTGCCGAAGCCGTGGCCGCCGGTCTGGCAGACTACTATAAGGATGCCGCCACCGTGAAGGTGCACGCCCTGAACGAACCTCTGCCGGAAAACGGCCTGTACTCCAACGCCATGGCCGGCACCGACCGCATGGAGCTGTACCTGACCGTGAACGCCGCAGGCGACCAGATGATGCTGGTGTCCCTGTTCGACAATCTGGGCAAGGGCTCTTCCGGCGCAGCGGTCCAGTGCATGAACCTGATGCTGGGCCTGCCGGAGACCGAAGGACTGGAATAAAAAACTCCCTTCGTCTGCTCACGGTGTTCGCTTCCACCTCCCTCAAAGAGGGAGGCTTTTGCAGTTGATGGTTACGCAAAGGCTCCCTCCATGAGGGAGCTGGCACGGCGAATGCCGTGACTGAGGGAGTGTTTGTGGGAAAGGAGAATCTTTATGCAGTATAAAGAAGTTGCGGGCGGCATCTGCGCGCCCAAGGGTTTTGCAGCGGCTGGCGTGCATTGCGGCATCCGCGCAAATCATACCGAAAAATACGATCTGGCACTCATCAAGGCCGATGTGCGCTGTGCCGCTGCCGGTGTGTACACCACCAATAAGGTGTGCGGCGCACCCATCAAGGTGGACCGCGCCCATCTGGCCGACGGCTATGCCCAGGCCATCGTGGTGAACAGCGGCAACGCCAACACCTGCGCCGCCAACGGCGTGGCGCTGGCCGAGGAATGCTGTGAGCTGGTGGGCAAGGCACTGGACATCGACGCCATGGACGTTCTGCCCGCTTCCACCGGTGTTATCGGCCAGCCCATGGTCATCGACCCGTTTGCCCGGGGCATCCCTGCCGCCGCCGCCAAGCTGGCCGCCACCGAGCAGGGCAGTACCGATGCCGCCACCGCCATCATGACCACCGATACCCATAAAAAGGAGTACGCCATCCAGTTTGAGCTGGGCGGCAAGATGTGCACCGTGGGTGCCATCGGCAAGGGCAGCGGCATGATCGCCCCCAACATGGCCACCATGCTGGCCTTCTACACCACCGACGCGGCGGTGTCCCCCGTCCTGCTGGAAAAGGCCCTCAAGACCGTGGTGCCCGGCACCTACAACCAGATGAGCGTGGATCTGGACACCTCCACGAATGATACCCTCATCATCATGGCTTCCGGCCTTGCCGGGAATCCGGAGATCTGCGAGGAAAACGAGGATTACCATGCCTTTGTGGCGGCCCTGACCGCCATTGCAGAGCACATGTGCGCGGAGCACGCCGGTGACGGTGAGGGCGCTACCCACCTCATCACCTGCGAGGTGACCCACGCCCCCGACCTGAAAACCGCCCGTGCGGTGAGCCGCAGCGTGGTGTGCTCCAACCTGTTCAAGGCGGCGGTCTTTGGCCGCGACGCCAACTGGGGCCGCATCCTGTGTGCCATCGGCTACACCCCCGGTGATTTTTCCATCGACAAGGTGTGCGTCTGGCTGTCCAGCGCCGCCGGTGAGGTGTATGTGTGCGAGAATGCTGCCTACCACCCCTACAGCGAGGATGAGGCCGCCAAGGTGCTGGCCGAGCACGACGTGCTGGTCAAGGTGGATATGGGCACCGGCGACGCCAGCGCCAAGGCCTGGGGCTGCGACCTGACCTACGATTACGTCAAGATCAACGGCGATTACCGCACCTGATAGGAGCAGACACAGATGAAAAATGAAGAAATGGCGCGCCTGTTTTCCGAGGCCACCCCTTACATCCAGAAATATCACGGAAAGACCATGGTGGTGAAGTACGGCGGCAATGCCATGATCAACGAAGAACTCAAGAACGCCGTCATGAACGATCTGGTCACCCTTACCCTGCTGGGCGTGCGGGTGGTGCTGGTGCACGGCGGCGGCCCGGCCATCAATGAGATGCTCAAGAAGGTGGGCGTGGAGAGCCATTTCGCCAACGGTCTGCGCGTCACGGATGACGCCACCATGGAGATCGTGCAGCAGGTGCTGGCCGGTAAGGTGAATAAGGATCTGGTGGCAAAGCTGCGCGGCCGCGGCGTCGGCCTGTGCGGCATGGACGGCCAGATGCTGCGCTGCACCGAGCTGGACCCCCAGCTGGGCCATGTGGGCGAGATCGTCCATGTGGACGCCACCCTGATCGCCAGCCTGCTGGACGGCGGCTTCATCCCGGTGATCGCAACCGTCGGCATGGATGACCTGGGCCAGGCCTACAACGTCAATGCCGATACCGCAGCGGCTCAGATCGCCATTGCCCTCAAGGCCGAAAAGCTGGTGTCCATGACCGATATTGCGGGCCTGCTGCGGGACAAGGACGACGAGAGCACCCTCATCCCCGAGGTGGAAGTGTCCGAGATCGAGGGCTACAAGTCCGCCGGGATCATCGCAGGCGGCATGATCCCCAAGATCGGCGGCATGGCCGATGCCATCTATCAGGGCGTGCACGAGGCGGTCATCATCGACGGCCGCGTGCCCCATTCCATCCTGCTGGAGCTGTTCTCCAACCGCGGCTCCGGCACCCGCTTCTACCGCCGCAGCCACCGGGAATAAGCATTGCGGAAAACCGGAGATGGACTTATAATAAGAGAAAGAACGAACCCTCTTACTCCACCCGACAGGAGGTACACCAACATGGATTCTGAAAAAGTCATCAAGCGGGACAATGCCTACGTCCTGCACACCTATAACCGCAACCCCGTGGTGCTGGAAAAGGGCCACGGCCTGTATGCCGAGGGCCCCGAGGGCCAGAAGTATCTGGACTTCACCAGCGGCATCGGCGTCAACAGCCTGGGCTACTGTGACCTGGCCTGGGCCGAGGCCGTGTCCGACCAGGCCCACAAGCTGCAGCACACCTCCAACCTGTACTATACTGCCCCCTGCGGCAAGCTGGCCAAAAAGCTGTGCAAGCGCACCGGCATGAGCAAAGTGTTCTTCGGCAACTCCGGTGCCGAGGCCAACGAGGGTGCCATCAAGGCCGCCCGCAAGTACAGCGTGGACCACTACGGCAAGGACCGCACCACGGTCATCACGCTGGTCAACAGCTTCCATGGCCGCACCATCGCCACCCTGACCGCCACCGGTCAGGAGGTGTTCCACAACTATTTCGGCCCCTTCAATGAGGGGTTCCTGTACGCCCCGGCGGGGGATATCGAGGCGCTGCAGGAACTGGTGGACCGCAACACCTGCGCCGTCATGCTGGAACTCATCCAGGGCGAGGGCGGCGTCATGGCGCTGGACCCCGACTATGTGCAGGCTGTGCGTAAGCTCTGCGATGAAAAAGATCTGGTGCTCATTGTGGACGAGGTGCAGACCGGCGTGGGCCGCACCGGCACCTTCCTGTGCTGCGAGCACTACAACCTCAAGCCGGATATCGTTACCCTGGCCAAGGGCCTGGGCGGCGGCTTGCCCATCGGTGCCGTGCTGCTGAGCGAAAAGGTGGCCGGCGGCATGGGCCCCGGCACCCACGGCTCTACCTTCGGCGGCAACCCGGTGGTCTGCGCCGGTGCCAACGTGGTGGTGGACCGCATGGACACCAGCTTCCTGGCCAATGTCAACGACCGCGCCGTGCAGCTGCGTGCCGGCATCGCCAAGCTGCCCCATGTCAAGAGCATTTCCGGCATCGGCCTGATGGTGGGCATCGAGTTCTACGATGTGACCGCCGCCGATGTGCTGGCCGCCTGCCGCGAAAAGGGTCTGCTGGTGCTTACCGCCAAGACCCGCCTGCGCCTGCTGCCCCCGCTCACCCTCACCGCCCACGATGTGGACATGGCACTGGAGGTCCTGGCCGAGGTGCTGGGTGCAATGGAGCCGACGGCTCCGAAGGAGCAGGCATGAAAAATCTGCTGAAAATGAGCGATCTGACCCCCGGCGAGCTGACCCACATCCTGGATGTGGCCGACCAGCTCAAGGCACAGCAGAAACTGGGCGGCACCGCCCCCCTGCTGGCCGGTAAAACGGTGGCCATGCTGTTCTCCAAGGCGTCCACCCGCACCCGCACCAGCTTTGAGGTGGGTGTGTACCAGCTGGGCGGCCTGGGCAATTACATGAACACGTCCGAGCTGCAGGCCGGCCGGGGCGAGCCCCTCAAGGACACCGCCCGCGTGCTGGGCCGCTACTACGACTGCGTGGTCTGGCGCACCTACCGCCAGCGGGATCTGGAAGAATTGGCTGAGCTGGCCGGTGTGCCGGTGATCAACGGCCTGACCGACTATGCGCATCCCTGCCAGGTGCTGGCCGACCTGATGACCATCCGGGAGCGCCGCGGCACCCTGGCCGGGCGGAAGCTCTGCTTTGTGGGCGACGGCGGCAGCATGGCCAACAGCCTCATCGTGGGCGGCCTGCTGGCCGGGATGCAGGTCACCTGCGTCTGCCCGGAGGCTTACCGCCCCGCCGCCGACGTACTGATGCTTGCCCACAAGTACGGCAGCGCTTTCCACTTCACCTCCGACCCCGTCGAGGGCGTGCGGGACGCGGATGTGGTGGCCACTGCCGTGTGGAACACTGCCGCCCCCGGCACCGCCGAGAGCGAGCAGCGCCTGCGGGATTTTGTGGGCTTCCAGCTCACCGGCAAGCTGCTGGAAGCCGCCAAGTCCGACGCTATGGTGCTGCACTGCCTGCCCGCCCACCGGGGCGATGAGATCTCCACCGCCGTGTTCGAGCAGCACGCCGACGAGATCTTTGACGAAGCCGAGAACCGCCTGCATGTGCAGAAAGCCGTGCTGGCCATTCTTCTGGCGGGCAAGTAAAACCTTGAAAAAAAGCAGAACCCCCTTGGGTCATCGGGCCCGAGGGGGTTCTGTTATGAAAGGGTATCGAACTGCCGTGCTGCTTGCGGAACCACACGGCAGGCGGGGGTGGCTTTAGTTCATGCGGCGGTTCTTGCGGTCCAGCACAAAGCCTGCGGCCAGCAGGAACATGCCGCTGAGGGCACTGCCCACCACCGCCAGCCAGTTTGCACCGGTCTGGGGCAGAGCGGCGGCAGGAGCAGCGGCTTCCGGCTCTGCATTCTGCGCCACGTTCTGTGCGGTTGCGGTGGTGTCTGCGGCGGGCGTGTCAGCCGGTGCAGTGCCGTCCTGTGCAGGGGCATCCGGGGTCACGGCGGGGTCTGCCGGGGTCACCTCCGGGGTGGACGGGACGTCCGGGGTGCTGGGCGTGTCCGGGGTGTCGGGCGTATCCGGCTTGTTGGGGGTGTCCGGTTCACTGGGTTCCGGGGTCAGTTTGGGCAGCACCACATGCTTGGTCTGGCCGCACTTGTCAATGCTGCAGATGTAGTCGGCGTAGCCGTCCTTATCCAGCGTGGGCTCCACGACCTTGCCCACCAGCTTCCAGTCGTGCAGGTCCTCGTCCTTCAGGTCGCTGGTGTCAATCTTGGGGTTCTCGTCCATGTACTTGCGGTTGTGGACGACCTTGGTGAGAGTGCCGCCGGTGATGGTGTGGCGATACGGATGATCATCAGAAGCGTAAGGATCCATTGTGCTCGGCAGGTCAAGTTTTTCTTTGGCAACAGTACCATTATTATAGCAATTGACGATGGCGGAGTTGCGTTCGCCAAAGTTGGAGGAACCGTCTGCATTGTAGCTGACGCTGTCGGCAGGGACATTCTGGTACACATAGTCGTAGCGCTGTGTGATATCGTTATAAGTATCAGTGCAAATCATGGAACCAATCGCAGTACCGGAGCCTTTTCCATAAATGTATGCGTTGACAACGGTATCGCCGGTGCTGCTGTTGATGTTAACATTACAGGTGGCGCCATCCTCGTATTCGCTCTTGTAAATCTTGGCACCGATCGCAGGGCTGTGGTCGCCGGTTCCATCATGTAGATAAGAATACTCAGGATCGTCGGAGCCAAAGGAATTGATCGCATTTACGGTGCCGCCGGTAATGTTGATGGTTGTTGTACCGTCCGTACCGTAACGATTTCCAATCGCGGGACCGTCATAGGAACCGATGGCGGTAACGTTGGCATTTTCTTCAATATTGATCGTGAGATCCCCGGAATCGCCGTGCTGACCGGCACCGATGGCGCTGCCAGCTTGACTGGTTTCTGCATGTACGGTGGCATTCCCGGAGATCGTAATGGTTGTAGCAGAGCCATTCCCGCTGTACAGACCGCCATCACCAATGGCGGAACCCCAAGCACCGTAAGCATCAACAACGGCATGGTCCGTAATGGTGATGCTGTTTCCGCCGCTGGCACCGCCGCCGATTGCAGCGCCCTCTGCACCAGCAGCAGTAACATGGGCATTGCCCTTAATGCAGATGTTCTTGCCGGTACCGCCGGGTCTGCCGCCGCCGCCAATACCGCAGCCGCCATCGTTTCCGCCGATTGCCGTAATCTCACCGCCGGTGATGGTAATGTTGGATGTATCACAAAGATCTTTCCCGGCACCGCCGCCGATCGCGGCAGATTCATGGTAACCGCCTGCCAGAAGTTTGCCGGTAGTGTCCTCATCGGTACCGGTCTTTGCAGTACCGTTATCGTTCACATCGTCCTTGATGGTCAGGGTGCCCTTGCCGTATGTGTCCGCTTTTTCGATGGCGGCGTGTTCTTCACTCCACCCGTTTTCAACCAGAACGGTGTTGTCGCCGTTCAGCTCAAGGTTGGTGTCGCCATCGCCCTTTACTTCGATCGCACCGGACTTGGCTTCAGAAGTGTCAACTCTAATGTCCACATTCTTCAAGGTCACATTGGCGGTGTTGCCCTCTTTGGCGTCAATGGTGACGGTGTTGGAGGTGGGCTTGGTCTCGCCGGTGGTCTCGTCTTTGGTGGTCAGGGTGATGTCGGAATCTTCGCGATCACGAATTTCTTTTCCCTTGCCATCCTTCACGCAGAGGTTGTTGTCCTTATCCTCCCACTGGGTGATACGCTGTTCGCCGCCCTCGGCAACGATGTCCACACTGCCCTTGTTCAAATCGTAAGTGTCCGCAAACGCCGCTGTGGCGATGGACGAGACCATGGCCATCAGAGCCGCTGTGGACAGCACCCGCAAGGCAAGCTGTTGTTTCACATTTTTCCGCATTGCAAAACCCTCCAAACAAAAAAACTGACAGAGACGTGAACGTTACCGGGAACGATACCAAAAACCGGCAAAAACCGGATTTCAGGGCAGAAAAACACATAGCCGTGCATTTTCATGCCTGGCGTCTCTTTACGGCACAAGTATAGTGCTGTGCCGTGGAGAATGTCAAGGCAAAATGCTGAATTTTCGGGGGGGGGGTAGGCAATTTTGTGAAACGAGCACAAAATAAGCCGAAAATTTGCGACAGAATGACAGGGCAAACCTGCACAAAAATCCGGAAGCAGACGGAAAACAGGTCAAACCTGTACACAAAAAAGAACGACTTTACAGCAGTTTCAAAAGGTTTCGGGCAGGGGTTCGGGCGGAGCGGGCGAGGGCACCGCCCTGCGGAATGCAGGCAAGCGGAGGAGGGAGCATCTCCCGGCAAAACAAAAGAGCCTGCAAACGCACGCAGCACGTTTGCAGGCTCTGGAAGCAGCGGTTACACCCGCGCCGCACCCTGATCCAGAATTTTATCGAACCGGGCAAAGAAGGTGATGGTAGTAATGGTGGCCGCCAGAATGTCGCTGACCGGCTCTGCCAGGAACACGCCGAACACCGGGTCTGCCACGAGATGCGGCAGAATAAAGATGAGCGGGATCAGCAGGATGATCTTGCGCAGGCAGGCCAGCAGCAGGCTGACCTTGGCCTGCCCCAGTGCCATAAAGCTCTGCTGGCAGGCGATCTGGAAGCCCATGGCAAAAATGCCGGCCATGTAAATGCGCATGGCCCAGGTGGTGTAGGAAATGAGTGCGGAATCGGAGGTGAAGATGCCTGCCACGGCCCCGGGTACCAGCATCATAGCCAGCCAGAACAGGCAGGTGTATGCGCCGCACAGGGTCAGCTGGAACCGGAAAGCCTCCTTTACGCGGGGCTTTTTGCCGGCCCCGAAGTTGAAGCTCATCACCGGTTGGCCGCCCTGACACACGCCCTGAATGGGCAGGGTGCACAGCTGGGAGGCGCTGGTGATCACGGTCATGGCACCCACCGCCACGTCGCCGCCGTAGCGGGCCAGACTGGAGCTGAAGCTGATGGACAGCAGGCTTTCGGTGGAAAGCATCACAAAGGTGGAGATGCCCAGTGCCAGCACCGGCAGGATGACCTGCTTTTCCGGGCGCAGATAGTCCTTGCGCAGGCGCAGGATCGTCTTTTTGCCGGTGAGGAATTGCAGGATCCACGCCGCACCCACGGCCTGACTGAGCACGGTGGCAATGGCTGCGCCCTGCACGCCCAGCCCGAACCCGAAGATGAGGATGGGGTCCAGAATGATGTTGATCACGGCACCGATCACGGTGGTGAGCATGCTGGTCTTGGCAAAGCCTTGGGTGGTGATGAAGGGATTCATGCCCAGCACCAGCAGCACGAACACCGAGCCGAGAATGTAGAGGCGGCTGTAGCTCAACGCATACGGCAGGGTGGCGTCACTGGCACCGAACAGCCGCAGCAGCGCGGGCGCACCCGCATAAAAGCCGATGGTCAGCACCACTGCAAAGAGCATCAGTACCGTAAAGCTGTTGGAGATGATCTTTTCGGCCTGCTGCCGGTCCCCCTGCCCCAGTGCAATGGCGGTGCGCGGTGCGCCGCCCGCACCCACCAGCATGGCGAACGCGTTCAGCAGCATGAGGATGGGGGTGAACAGTCCCACGCCGGTGAGCGCGGCTGCGCCGATGCCCTCAATGTGCCCGATGTAAATGCGGTCTACGATGTTGTACAGCAGGTTCACCACCTGCGCCACCACGGCGGGGATCATCAGCTGCAGCATCAGCTTTTTTACGCTGCCGGACCCCATGTCCTGTTTTGCCTGTGCCATGGAACAAAAACTCCTTTTGCTTCAAATTTGAACTATATCCTCTATATTATACTCAAAAACCGCAAAAAAGCCAGCCCTTTTTTGCAAAAACCTCTGCACCTCGCAAAAAATACCCTCAAAAAGGCCCGGCCTGCGCTGCAGACCGGGCCCGGTACCGGGGAGAAAAGTGTTGACGGAAGGAGACTTTTTTGCTATACTATATAAGGTTTATTCTGGACCGGGGCTGCCTCCCAAGGCAGGACAAAGCCCCTACACAGTCCGGAATTTCCGGCAAAAACATAACGTGGAGTAGTACTCAAGTGGTCGAAGAGGCGTGACTCGAAATCCAAGTGGATGCTTCGCCGGATGTCTCCATATCACACGAGGGAACGTCAATTTTGATGTCCTGACAGGCTTCAAAGCCTGTCTGAACGATGCGTTTTCTAACAATATTCTAACAGCAACTGTTCCAAGTTTCAAGGCCGATTTGCGATATACAAATCGTAAATTTGCTATGAAAATATACTTGGAGATGTATCGAAGCGGTCGTAACGAGAACGACTCGAAATCGTTTTGT
>ENA-UONS01002019-UONS01002019.1-human-gut-metagenome-genome-assembly--contig:-CS19-NODE-2019-length-17034-cov-5.417103_pt1 | contig 17034 bp, 9 predicted proteins | sample MGYA00242458_ERZ724005 | MGnify/ENA metagenome assembly ERZ724005
CCCTGTCCCACTACTAGGCCCGGCATTTACTGATTTCGGTTTCGTTAAAATCATACTTTTTTACCCCATGTTCATCTGTTACTTCTTAGGTAACAGACAATACATACACGAAACGCATACTACAGTGAAAATAGAAATCACATACATGACAAAGGCGTAGAAAATGGAAAAGCCTAATATTCAATAAGAAAACTATTGAATTAGGCAATGAAAAAGTATAGAGCATGGAAATAAGATTATTTCATGTTCAGATAGTTTTTTGCTCTATGTTTCAGATAAAACGAAAAAAAGTGGAAGAATATTTGCTTACTATTTGTGTTTTTGTCTATCTTTGCGTCAAATTTAAGTTCTGTTACCTAAGAAGTAACACACACATTTTACTTCTGATTATCAATATTTTATATATCTACCATCTGTCTACACAACAGTTTCTCACGTAAGATAAATTCCCTTTATTTACCTCTGTACGTTCTTTAAGCCCGAAGCCTTTCAAATAGATTTGTGTGGTTTTTATAGATTTGTGTCCCAATGATTCACTAATCATTTCAATGGATACTCCACGATACTTCGCTGTCGTTGCCCAAGAATGGCGAAGTGTGTAAGAAGTGACAGGAGACTTCAAACGTAAAACTCTCGCTAAGTCCTTTAAACGGTTGTTGAATCGACGAAGGGCAGACTGGTATTCCCGATAAGCCCTTTCATCCGTCCGTTTCTTATCACTACTAAGAATATCAAACAGATAATCCGGAGAATCAGGATGAGAATCCTGGTTACTACGAAGCCGGTTGATCATTTCCTTTGCAGTATCAAGTATTTCCACACTCATCGGAGTTTTAGTCTTGATACGGTTATACCGTAACACATTCTGATCTAAAGCAGATTTCTCCAGATGAGCTAAATCCGCGAATGACATTCCACAGAATTGAAACATCAAGGCAGCAATAGCCTGCGTACGACGCAAACGCTCCGATTTGGGATCCTCATACAGAAGTCTACGTAATTCACCGATAGGCAAAGCTTTCTTTTGGCGAACATCTACTCCCGTATAAACATCATGAAACAACCGAGGCACATAAGGTGCACTACCTGCTTCCACTCCTCGATTATAAATACAACGAAGCATACGCATATACGTAGAAATCGTATTAGGCTTCAAGCCACACTCATAAAGATACTGCCCGTAACGTCGTAAACGCTCGCGGGTGACCTGTCTGAACGACACATTGGACGTGCCACAAAATTTGCTAAAAGAGAAGATAGCATTCTTATAGACATGCGCTGTAGAATGCCTTCCTTCCTTTCGCAAACGACCGATGTAGAACTCTGCACATCGGCTAAACCCATTTTTGTTCATCATTTGCATCACTAGTTATTTTATATATGCCATTTGGCAAGCGGCAAAAAAACAAATCTTTTTGCATACCTGACACGTACTTACTAGATGCAGTCCTATTTTTTATCATTTTTAACGTTATTACAATCAGCAAATTATGACAGTAAAAATGGTATCACTATCATTGCTGCGCTGACAAATAAACGGTAAAAGAACTAAAAAAATATCCGGATGCTCACAAAAAGAACATCCGGATATCACTCTCTTTTTACCTTCTGACTAATTACCTTTCTGAATAGTTTGCCAGATTGTAACATACCGGCTTAGTGCTATTACCTACACGGTAAATACCGAACTTGAAGTAATAACCATCATCGTCGTTACGTCCAATCATGATTTTTTCATTGTCTACAATGTGTTTACTAACCTTTTTCCCTTTTTCCTGATAGTCCATCTGCACATCGAGCATACCTGGTTTTACAATCGTTTCCGCCTCTTTGCCATAGACTGTCCAGTCGATATGAATGCGGAATGTAATCCAGCAGTCTTTCGGAAAATCGGCATAAGGCATTTTGTAAGCAATGGTCGATGCTTTATAGTCTGATGTTACAGGTTTCATGATCGGTGTTTTTTCGGGATTTGCGTTGCAACGGTCGTCTTTATCCGTCAGCCACTTACGGTCGGAATTTGCTTTGATATAGAACCATCCACCGGAGAACCCGAACGCCAATGGAGGATAGCCTCCTTGTTCCACGAGCCATCCGTTGGCCTTTCCGGCCTGATATACAGGATTCCCTTGTTTGTTTTTCACCGGATTACCTTGTTTATCCAGCTTGGCTACTTTCTCGTGCCCTTCATTCTTTTTAAAGATCGTAGTCTTTTCCAGTTCAACGAACTCGTCAATCGTAAGTTTCTTCACTTCTCCTTGTGGAGTTTGTACCAATGTACGATCCGGCATCCCATGCCATTGGGCAAAAATTGTCGAGACATCGCTACCCAATGAAGAAGGAATATATACGGCAAACTCATAGTCGCGGGAAGCTCCTTGCGGACAAATACCTTTCCCATGATGATATACAGTTTTGGTAATCTGTGCTTTCTGATAAACATCGGCAGGCAGGCCTTTGAAATCATCGGAAGTTGCATAACAATAAGAAAATTCCGCACGCCCTTTTGTTTCCCCTTTGGCATATCCTGACAGGGTGTTATCATCTTCCTTCAATTCAAAACGATAGGAAGGCTTACCGTTGAACATACGTGTGAAGTCGCGTTGAATTGCATGAGGCTTTTTAGTCCCTACTGCTACCCAGCAATCGTCTATAATTTGATTGACGCGTGCCGAATCCGCCTGCACGTTTACCCGTTCCGTAAGCGGAACCAACGTTTGTGTATCTTTGGTTTGAGCGGTCAGTGCCGTACATCCTACTGCTACCACACAGATAGCAAAAATGTTTTTCTTCATTCTATTCGGTATTAAGTTTGTTGACGGTGCAAAAATACGAAAGGCAACCTCATCGGCTGCCTTTCTTTTGTCTCAAATGTTCTCACATTTGTGTAATTTTACTGTCAACACCCGCCTACAAACTTAATTGGGGGCTTCATCGTCATAATCTTCTTCAAGTATATCTACTTTCTGTATACTCATTTTTCCATCGGCAGTGATCGTTATGGAAAGCGGCATATACAAATCAGTCTGCGGATAACAAACACTCGCTGCATACACAATTCCCTGCGGAGTGGTCTTGTCATATACAATGCCTTCCAATATAGACTTAGATAGGAAGTTCGCATCGACTACCGATGAAAAATCATTCTTGGTAAAGGTCTTGTTCAACACGGTTTCATTACCACGAGTCAGGTGCAACACTATTTTATTGTCGACATAGGTATCTCCCAGCTCGTTTGTCACATGGGGCAGATTTTCATCCGGAGTACGCGAAACGAGGGAATGATAATCTTTCCCCTTAAACTTAAAGTCGGTTTCGCTCTTAGACGTCTGCATACGCTGCAATCCGTGAGCATCCACACTGTCTATCATCGCCAATGTCGACGTATTATCTGAAGATCCTTTTTTACCGCCACATGCACTCACAGCCACTGCCAACGGCAATAAAAGCCAATAAATTAGTTTTCTCATACGTAAGTTTTCTGTTTATAAATAGATAGCAAAGGAACAAAAAGAGCGGGATATTTACAAGTGTAACCGACATTTTTCCTACATTTGCAGGAAAGAAGGAATACTTTTACAACAATTACAGATTTAAAAACCTGCAAACCTAACACCATGCGCGAACGAATTACAACAATTCTTTTTCTCATCCTTGCCTACTGTAGCAGTGGCAATGTGTATGGGCAAAAAGTAAATTATCAGCAATTCGACAACATCTATCTCGGGGCCGAAGCTTCGGTGATTAGTTGCTTCCTGCAAGATAGCGAGGGACTGATATGGGTGGGTTCCAACAAGGGGTTATTCAGTTATGACGGTTATTCCACACAACAGCATTTCACGTATGGAGAACGCACTAACACACGTATCTACTGCGGTATTATAGCAGATAACACTTATTTATATCTGGGAACAGATAACGGGATTCTTGTTTATAACTATCGAACAGACAAATATGAGCAACCGGATACTGATTTTCCAACGGATGTCCGTACCATGGTACTCCAGGGAGATACATTGTGGATAGGTTCGTTGAACGGATTATATACTTATCAGTTAAAAAGCCGTCAACTGAATCATTTCGACAGCAAACAGACCGGATTGCCTCATAACACCATCTATTCCATCATTCATACAAAAGATAATCAAATTTATATAGGTACTTACAACGGATTATGCCGCTATGTGCAGGCAAGTGGAAAATTTGAAAACATCCTTTTGCCAGTTAACCGGGGAGGCAGCAATTTGTTTGTCAATTCTCTGTTGGAAGATACCACCCGACAATGTATCTGGATCGGGATGGAAGGTTATCTCTTCCAATACAATCCCACTACAGGAGAGATGAAGGCGATAGAGGTATTTCATAACAACTCCATCAAATCACTGGCACTGGACGGAGATGAAAATTTGCTGGCAGGTACAGACAACGGGCTTTATGTGTACCAGAATGACAAAGAACCTTTGCAGCATATCATTCACGATTCACGCAATATCCAGTCACTAACCAACAATATTATCTGGAACATATTCTCGGATCAGGAACATAATATCTGGCTGGGAACAGATTATGGCATTTCCCTATCACGCTATAACAGTGCGCTGCAATTTGTACCGATTTCTCAAATCACAGGCACAGGAGACGGAAATCAGTTCTATTCCCTGTTCCGGGATTCCAAAGGATTCTATTGGTTCGGAGGTACAAACGGAGTGATCCGGTTCACCCATCCTGCAGGCAATAAACACGATGCTATCTGGTATAGAATGGGGGATAAAAACCATCCGTTATCCCACAACCGGATACGACACATCTACGAGGATAGAGAACAGCAGTTATGGATAGCCACAGACGGAAGTATCAACCGCTATGACTATAATACCCATCAATTTGTACACTACAACATCGTAGACAGTACAGGAACTTATAATACCAACTGGGCTTATTACCTGTTTGAAGATACTGACGGGAAGCTTTGGATCGCCACCTGTCTCGGAGGTATCTTTGTTGTGGACAAACATAAACTGATACAATCTGCCGGAAGATCGTATGTGGCCGATCAAAATTATTCCATTCATAATGGGCTGTCGGGGATGTTCATTAATCAGATTGTCCCTGATGCGGAAGGTAATGTATGGGTATTGTTATACAACAGCAAAGGAATAGACAAAATCAATGCCCGTACGCGGCAAGTGACAAAGCTGTTTGCCGATGAATTAAGTGGCGAGAAGAGCCCGAACTACCTTTTACGGGATGAAGACGGCATGCTTTGGGTAGGATTTCACGGAGGGGTGATGCGTATCAATCCCAAAGACTCGAGTCAGCAAAGTATCTCTTTCGGCAATTTCAGCAATAACGAGATTCTGTCTATGACCTCTGTAAAAGAACATATCTGGGTTTCCACCACTAACGGACTTTGGATCATTGACCGGAGAACAATGGATGCCCGCCAGCAAAGCCTGACGGATAAACGTTTCACCAGTCTCATGTTTGATCCGGAAGATGGAAATATCTATCTGGGAGGTGCAGACGGGTTCGGCATATCCCGTCCCGAAATACAAGCCATGAATCAGCCGGAACACTCCATTTTACTGACTGCCTTATATATCAACAATCAACTGATGTCTCCGCATACTAGAGAGAATATTCCCAACATCCGTTATACCGATGCTATCGAACTAAAATACGACCAGAACAACCTGGCTTTCGAACTTTCAGACCTCCCCTATTCGCTAGAAGAAAAACATGAATTCGTCTACCGGCTGGAAGGTATGGACAAAGAATGGAATTTCCTGCAATCCAACACGAATCGCATTACGTACAGTAATCTGGGTTATGGGGATTATCAGCTGGTAATCAGCAAAGTAGAAAAGAGCGGTTCTCCTTCCGAGCATCCATATATCCTGAATATTAAAATTCTCCCTCCATGGTATTACACACTTTGGGCAAAGATAATCTACATTCTTTTATTCTTGAGCCTCATTGCCTGGGTTATCAACTTTTTCCGTGTCAAGAACCGTCTAAAAATGGAACGGATGGAAAAAGAGAAGATTCTGGAACAATCACGCCAGAAAATGGCTTTCTTTACCAATTTGTCTAATGAATTAAAGACACCGCTTAGCCGGATTATCGCTCCTGTCAGTCAATTGCTCCCCGTTGCAGAAGAAGTGCATGAGAAACAGACACTGGAGGAGGTACAGCGTAATGCAATGAAAATAAACTCATTGATTCATCAGGTATTAAACTTCAACCGGATAGAGGATAATAAAGATTCGCTGCTGATTTTGTCGCGCATCGAACTTGTGTCATTCAGCCGTAGCCTGTTTTCCGTCTATGAGGAAAACAAACAGATCACATTCCATTTCGAGACGAATAAAGCCAAGATTTATGCTGATATGGATGCCATCAAACTTGGAGTGATTTTAGATAATCTGCTTTCAAATGCCGTCAAATTCACCCCGGATGGCGGAAGCGTCCGTCTGTCTCTTTTCTATCGTGAAGAAACGGGATTGTTGGATATCTGTGTTTCAGATACAGGAAGCGGAATCCCGCAACAAGATATTCCATATATCTTCCAGCGCTTTTTCCAGTCTCCACATTCCGGCAATAAGGAAGGTACAGGTATCGGACTTTATCTGGTCAAGACTTATACGGAACTTCATGGCGGTCACATCAACGGAGTCACCTCGAACGAAGGAAAAGGAACTTCCATTGGCCTGAATATCCCTGTCATCGCCGTAGAGAAAGAAGAGATTCCGGCGACACAGGTGAAAAAGCAGTTGGAATCGTTGCCTGTTCTTAAACCAATCGAAGCAGAATCTCAAGATGAGAAATTTCTGTCGAACATTATCCGCCTGATTGAGGACCATCTTTCTGAATCGGAATTGAATGTAAATGCACTTTGTGAATTATCCGGTATCAGCAATAAGCAGATTTACCGGAAAATCAAACAGCTGACCGGAATGTCTCCAGTGGAATACATCAAATCGATCCGGATGAAAAAGGCGGCCATGTTGTTGCAACAAAAGAAATTTACCGTTGCCGAAGTGATGTACATGGTAGGCTTTTCCAATCACTCTTACTTCTCCAAATGTTTTCAGGCAGAATTCGGAAAAACGCCACGCCAGTACCTTAATGAAGACCTGTAGAGGCATTTTGGGGCATTTCGTCCTATTTTTATCCTTATATGTCCAATCTGTGCTTTTATTGAAATGACCAATAAATTACTTTTGTTGCTGTCAATAAACCGATAAATTTGATAGCATGAAAAGACTGTTGATCCTTACCTTTATTTGTTTGATATCTGCCTTTGTCAAAGTGCAAGGCAAATCATCCTCTACACCTATTATATATATAGATGGAAATGGGGTGATGCGTTGGAGTGACACCCGCCGGGAGGCTTCCTTTTTCGGTGTTAATTATACGCTGCCTTTCGCCCATGCTTACCGTGCCATTGGATATTTGGAACTGGACCGCAAAGCTGCCATAGATAAAGATGTATATCATATCTCCCGTCTGGGACTGAATGCTTACCGTATTCATTTATGGGATGTGGAACTGACAGACGGACAGGGAAATCTCCTCGAAAACGAGCATCTCGACTTGATGGACTACCTGATTGCCAAACTCAAAGAACGCAATATTCATATTGTGATTACCGCGCAGACCAACTTCGGGAACGGATATCCCGAACGAAACATACAGACGGGCGGCTTCTCCTATAAATATGATAAATGCGATATGCATTCCCACCCGGAAGCTATCGCTGCACAAGAAACCTATCTTCATGGTTTGGTGAAGCACGTCAATCCATATACGGGGTTAGCTTATAAAGACGATCCCTCCATTGTTGGGTTCGAAATCAATAATGAACCTTGTCATTCCGGTACGAAGAAAGAGGTAAAAGCCTATATCAACCGGATGCTGAAAGCGATCAATAAAACAGGAAACCGCAAACCTGTATTCTATAATGTAAGCCACAACGGATATGTAGTAGAGGCTTATTACGAAACTGCCATTCAGGGAACTACTTATCAATGGTATCCCATCGGACTGGTATCCGGACAGACACAGCAGGGAAATTTCCTTCCCTATATAGACCGCTATGATATTCCCTTTTCCGATAAAGTGAAAGGATTCGATAAGAAAACACGGATGGTATATGAGTTCGATCCGGCAGATATCATGTATTCTTATATGTATCCGGCCATGGTACGCACTTTCCGTACAGCAGGTTTTCAATGGATTACCCAGTTTGCGTATGATCCGATGGATATCGCTTATGCCAATACGGAATATCAGACTCATTTCTTGAATCTTGCCTATACGCCTCATAAAGCCATCAGTATGAAGATAGCTGCCGAAGCTACACGCAGTCTGAAAAGAGGTGAATCATACGGCAGTTATCCACAGGACACTTTATTTGGTGACGGTTTTCGTGTCAGTTATACAGAGGACTTGAGCGAATTAAATAATGGAAAGAAATTCTATTATTCCAATCATACCAACACCCAGCCCAAAGATGCGTCACAACTTGTTTCCATTGCCGGTTGTGGCAGTTCTCCGATCATTCATTATGAGGGAACAGGTGCTTATTTCATGGATTGCCTCGAACCGGGAGTCTGGAGACTGGAAGTGATGCCGGACGCGGTAGTAGTGAACGATCCGTTTGCCAAACCGTCACTCGATAAAGAAGTGGTTACCATCGCTTATGGTGCTTGGGACATGGCTTTGCAAATACCTGATTTAGGGATGGAATTTACCTTTACGGCCCTCAATCAAGGAAATCAGCAGAAAGGAGATGTGACAGACGGGATTATCCGCGGACTTCGTCCGGGTACCTATCTGCTGAAACATAAAAACTGTACGCCCAAACAGAACTGGCAGGCAGACTCTCAATGGAATTCCATCCGCATCGGAGAGTATGTGGCTCCTGCTCCACGTGTGACGGATTATAAAGTCGTTCATACTCCATCGGCAACCACTGAAGCAAATAAAGATTTGACGATTAGTGCACAGGTGGTAGGAACCGAATTCCCGGATTCTGTGATTATCTACACCGATAAGATATCTTTTTGGAATGAGCATAATCCATATATCAAGATGAAACGTACAGGCGGATATACCTATCAGGCAACGATACCCGCTACAGAAATAAAGGATGATTGTTTCAGGTATAACATCATCGTATGCCGGGGCAACAGCACTCGCACTTATCCCACAGGAAATTCCGGTTACAGGAATTCATCATCGGGAATAAAGGGAAATCCACTGGACTGGAATTATACTTCCGGAGCCTATTGGACTACTCGTGTTATTGCCCCAGATAGTGCGATACCACTATTGACTATTACGGACGCAGATAGCCGGATAGAAGCATACACGCTTCCCGAATGGAATGATCTCCAACGTACTTTGGTTGATTCTTCTCCGGTGGAAAAACCTTTGCTCCGGTTCCGGTTTACTCCTAAAGGAGAAAATCCGCACTATTTCCTCCGCACGTTCGTAAAGAACCTGATTGAAGAAAGAAAAGAAAGAGTAAAGGATTGTAGCGTTCTCTGTATCCGGGTAAATCGCACGAAAGCACTTCCGGAAGGACTCAGTGCCGGTTTCGTAACGTCAGACGGATATACTTATAAAAGCCCTTGTCCTGCTCCATCATCGGAGGGAATCATACGGATACCGTTGAAAGATTTACGCCAGACAGACACGGCACTGCTGCCGATAGCTTATCCGACCTTCTTGAAACAGTATTTCCATCCGGAAACGGAAATCGCATTTTTACCGGAAAGGATTGAAAAGCTGGAGCTATCAATGTCAGGAAACAAGAAAGGTTTAGTTGAGATTGAACTAGGAAATATCTGGCTGGAATAATCGTTCTTAAAGTTCCCCGTTGTCGAAGCCTTTGTTCCTCGGTGAGGAAAGGGTCGTTCATCGGTGAGGAACAAGGTCTTCCTCGGTGAGGAACAAATCTTTCGTCTGAACCACGTCTGAAGCCTTCTGAAAAAGGGTAGCAAACGGAAGAGACAGAAAGGGAAAAGCCGCTGATTTTTAAATAAAAAGTAAAAATAAATCTATTATCAATAACACAGTAATTATGAACAGGAATATCTTAAATCTACGCCATCTGACTGTACTACTTATGTTGTGTACAGCCTTTTTAGGAGGCATCATTCCTGCCTTCGCCCAACAAGGAGGCAAGAAAATCACCGGACAAGTGATTGACGAGAACAAGGAACCGATGATCGGAGTAAGTATCCTCATTGTCGGTACTTCTACCGGAACAGTGACCGATTTCGACGGTAATTATACACTCAATGTGCCACAGGGCAGCAAAGAGTTGCAATTCTCTTATGTAGGATATGAAACAAAGGTAGTACCTGTTCCTGCCAACAGTACTACTTTGAATATCCAGTTGAAAAGTGATTCACAGGTATTGAGCGACGTTGTAGTAATCGGCTATGGTACGCAGCGTAAAAGCGACCTGACAGGTTCGGTAACTAACGTCAGCAGCAAGGACTTCAACATGGGATTGGTCAGCTCTCCCGAGCAACTGATTAATGGTAAGATTTCCGGTGTGCAAATCATGTCCAACAGTGGTTCTCCCACTGCGGGAAGTACGATCCGTGTGCGTGGTGGTGCTTCACTGAACGCTAGTAATGACCCTTTGATCGTACTGGACGGCGTTCCTTTGGAACAGGGAGGCATCAGCGGTAATGACGGGAATTTCCTTAGCCTCATCAACCCGAACGATATTGAAAGTATGACCATTCTGAAAGATGCTTCTTCGACTGCCATTTACGGTTCGCGTGCATCCAACGGGGTTATTCTGATTACTACCAAGAAAGGAAGTTCCGATAAACTGAAGATTACATTCAGTACGACCAACTCTGTACAAACCCGTACCAAATTGGCAGATATGTTGAGTTACGATGAATTTGTCAATACCATCCAAAGCAAAGGAACCGATGCACAACGGGCGTTACTCGGCACGACACATACGGACTGGAACGATGAGATTTATCAAAATGCCTTCGGTACGGATAATAATCTAAGTGTTGCTGGAAAGATTACCAAAAACTTACCTTTCCGTGCATCTATCGGTTACTACAACCAGAGTGGTTTATTACGTACTGACAACGCGGAGCGTTACACCGGAAGCATTACATTGAATCCGTCTTTCTTTAAAGACCACTTAAAACTGAATATCAATGCTAAAGGTTCTATCAATAAGAACACATTTGCCAATACAAGTGCCATTTGGGCTGCTTCGACCATGAATCCTACCATTCCAGTATATTCGGGTCTAGACACATTCGGCGGATATACGGAAGCGATTGACAACACCGGTGCTCCTGTGAACGGAGCAGTCATGAATCCGGTGGGACTTCTCAATATGAATGACTCACAAAGTACAGTAAAACGTTTTATCGGAAACATTGATGCAGACTATCGTCTTCACTTCTTCCCCGATTTGAAGTTGCATGCTACGTTAGGTTATGACTATGCACAAGGTAAAGGAAGTGTATATGTTCCGGCAGAAGCTGCACAGAATTACACCACTTCCGGTTTGGATTACAGCTATGGCCCACAGAAAAAAGAAAACCGTCTGTTGACTCTGTATGCCAACTACAACAAATTGGTGGAATCCATTAAGAGTAGTTTTGATGTAACAGCCGGTTACGATTATCAGTACTGGAAATCCACGACTCCGCTTTATAGCGAAATGAACACGTTGGGAGAAATACAGAAAACATCGAAAGCCTCTGACGAACGCCATGTATTACTCTCTTATTATGGCCGTTTGAACTACTCGTTCAACTCCCGCTATATGCTGACTACTACTGTACGTCGCGATGCCACTTCGCGCTTCGCTAAAAATGTACGTTGGGGTACGTTCCCGTCAGTAGCATTAGGATGGAGAGTGACAGAAGAATCATTCCTGAAAGACAATAAAGTCATCAGTACGCTGAAAGTGCGTGCCAGTTATGGTGTCACCGGGCAGCAAGACGGTATAGGCAACTACAACTACCTCCCTATCTATACGATCAGTCAAAGTGGTGCCGGCTCTCTTATCGGTGGCACTCCGACTCCTACTTACCGCCCCAAAGCGTATGTACCCAACCTGAAATGGGAAACAACCACTTCATGGAATGTGGGTTTTGACTTCGGTTTTCTCAAAGACCGCATCACTGGTAGTTTCGACTACTACACCCGTCAGACCAAAGACCTGATTGCCACCGTACCTGCTGCTGCCGGTACTACATTCGATCGTAACATCACGACCAATGTCGGAAATGTGGACAGTCAGGGTGTGGAATTCAGTCTGAACGCAACGCCCATACAGACCAAGGACTGGAACTGGGACTTGAGTTTCAACATGACATGGCAGAAGATGAAAGTGAAAAACTTATCACTGACAGCCGGTACGCCTGCCACCAACACTTCTGTAGGTCCGTATATCGACAGTTATCAGGTACAGACATTGAGCGAGGGATATGCTCCTTATATGTTCTACGTTTACCATCAGCTGTATGATGAAAAAACCGGCAAACCGATAGAAGGAGCTTACGTAGACCTTGACGGGGACGGACAAATCAACTCGAACGACTTGTACCGCTACCACTCTCCGGCTCCCGACTATATCCTCGGTTTCAGTACCTCATTGCGTTACAAGAAGTGGACATTGAGCACCAGCCTGCGTGCCAATATCGGAAACTATGTCTATAATGCGATGGCTATGAACAGCGGTGCCTGGGAAACTGTCAGCTATAACTCTTATCAGCTAAACAACCTGTCATCAACCTATCTGAAAACAGGATTCCAGACACGTCAATATCTCTCTGACTACTATGTAGAGAATGCTTCTTTCCTGAAAATGGATAATCTCTCATTGGGTTACAACTTCGGCACTATTTATAAAGGATGCAGTCTGAATGTGAGTGCAATGGTGCAAAATGTATTCTGTATCACCAAATACAGCGGCGTTGACCCGGAAGTTCCCGACGGTGTGGACAATTCGTTTTATCCGCGCCCGCGTACTTTCTCTCTCAACATAGGTATTAACTTCTAATTACTAAAAGCATCGATTATGAAAAAGATATTTTATACAGCCCTTTATTTTTGCAGCGCACTCCTGATGAGTTCCTGCATAGGCGACTTGGACCAATATCCACACGAAGAAGAAACATCTTCTACCATATATACCAGTGCTGCAAACTATAAAGCCGTTCTGGGAAAAATCTATGCAGCCATGGTGACCACCGGACAGGAAAAGAATGGTGACAACGATTTGAGTAGTAACAGCGGACAGGATTATATGCGCTGTTTCTTCAACTTGCAGGAATGTGGAACGGATGAAGTGGCTTCTACCTGGCTGTCCGGTGACAACGTAACGGGACTGACGTATTTGAGTTGGGACGCTAATGATCCTTGGGTATCGGATATGTATTACCGTATCTATTACAACATTGCTTTATGTAATGAGTTTCTCCGCAATGCCACCGATGAAAAGATAGCACAGTTCACGGACCAGGAGCAGACTGAAATTCGTATTTATCGTGCCGAAGCCCGTTTCATGCGTGCTTTATTCTACTATCACGCACTCGATCTGTTCCGCAATATCCCGTTTGTGACGGAAAATGACCCGCTAGTCGGATATCTGCCTCCCCGCTATACAGCCCAACAGATTTTCGATTATATTGAAAGTGAACTGAATGCCATTAAAGATGAAATGCTAAATAAAGCGAACTGTCCTTACGGACGCGCTTCCCAAGGAGCTGCATATACATTACTTGCCAAATTATATCTGAATGCGGAAGTTTATACCCAGACTTCCAAATACAACGAATGTATCAAAGCCTGTAAAAAGGTTATCGAACAGGGTTATCAACTGGAAAGCGATTATTACAAGCTGTTTAATGCCGACAATGACAAACGTACGAACGAAATAATCTTCACCCTCCCGGTAGACGCAACCAATCTCGTGTCATGGGGATCATCCACTTACATTGTTTGTGGCGCAGTGAGCAACACGTCCGAAAAACAGATACCGGAAGATTACGGTGTAAAATCAGGATGGGGTATGTTCCGTGTACGCGGAGAAATTCCTCAACTTTTCTCAGGTAACGAAGAAGCCGACCAGCGATATATGTTCTTTACCGACGGACAAACCCGGGACCTGGAAAAGATAGATGACCAAAGCAATGGCTATTTCGTAGAAAAATGGACTAACCTGACTGATGCCGGACAGACTGCTTCCAACACCGCAGACGGTGGTGTAAATACAGATTATCCCCTATTCCGTCTGGCCGATGTATATTTAATGATGGCAGAAGCTGTGGTACGTGGAGGAACGGAAGCAACTCTGGCAAATGTACTGCCTTATATCAATGAGCTACAGGAACGTGCTTTCGGCGACAACACTCATAACAAAAGCGAGTCTGAAATCAACGAACTGTTTATCATCAACGAACGTGCCCGTGAGCTGTATTGGGAGGGGTATCGCCGTACGGACTTGATCCGCTTCAATCAATTTACAACCAACAGCTATGTATGGCAATGGAAAGGTGGCGTAAAAGACGGTAAGGCAGTAGAGAGCAAATACAATATCTATCCGATACCTGCTACCGAACTGACGGCCAATCCAAACTTATACAATGAAAACTATTAATCATATTAATACGGAACAACGATATGAAAAAACTAAATAATCTATTCACTTTACTTTCCGCCCTCCTATTACTAGGTGCTTGCGAGAAAGATGGGGATACCTATTTTCTCTCCAGCCCGGAAGAGAACGAATTGATAGCTTCTGCCAATTCTGTCGTACTGACAAAGGAGACAGCTAAGTTTTATGCTCTGTCGCTTGCCTGGACTGACCAGACGCTGCAAGTGAGCGATTCAAGATACCAGCCTACCACCGGTGTACAAACTTCCGTACAGGTTTCACGCACGGAAGATTTCTCCGGGCAGATTCTGGAAACGACCGAAAGTGGAGTATCAAAGACGTACTCTGTCTCCGCTTTAAATATCGTCGCTTATCAGTTGAAAGCTACTCCCGAAGAAGAAGCACCGCTCTATTTCCGGCTTGCCGGAAGAAACGGAAGTAACATCGCTCCTGTATACAGTAATGTGGTAAAAGTCATGGTTACTCCTTATGAAATTGATATGCGATTTGCCAATATTATCAATAAGGGAGACGGTAAGGATTCAGGAAAAGATCTGTATGCAGCCAATGCGGATGGCAACTATATCGGCTTTATGGGAGCCACTTCTTGGGAGGGTTTCTATCTGCAGGAAGCCGATGGTACTGTTTGGCACACAGCCAAATCAGGCAGTACGGCTACTCCGTTCTTCCTGACAACTGACGCTGCTGAAGGAACGTGGGATTTGTGGTTCCCCGGTCAATCGGGCTGTTACTATACGAATGTCAATACCACCAAAAAACTATGGACTGCTTTATGGATGCCAACACTCAATGTAAGTGGCATCGACGGAGGTATCACGATGGAATACAAACGTGACAAGAATCAATGGCAGGGCATATTTACTGCTACAGGAGCCGGCACTATCAATATTCAGATGAATGGAACAGGTAAACTATATGATAACACCAGCGTCAGCGGAGCTGATAACAGCATTGATGATACGAAAGCCAAAGATACTTCTTTCGCCTTTAGTGGTTCTGCTAATGAATTGACATTCAATACCGGAACGAACGTTTCTGCCGGAAATATTACAATAAACGTACCGGCAGCCGGAGAATGTACATTAATTATTGACCTGAACGACCCGCAAGCATGGAAAGTGGAAGTGACGGAAGGAGGAAGTGTAGAACCGACTTATCCCTCTTATCTGGAAATGCAAGGGGCCGACTCATGGTGGGGAAAGTTATACCGCAAACTTGAACCCGGTAAAACTGCAGGAACTTATCGCACTGTATTCCAAACCGTCAGCGATGAAAACTTCCAGATAGTAGACCCATCAACAGATACATGGTATGGCTCTGATCCCAACAATCTTTATAGCCTTGCTCTTACAACAGGGGAGCATTACAACATCTGGTTCGATGGTTCCGGCAAGAAAAGTTATACAATCGAAGTAGATTACGTCAACTTGACTTGGAAGCCTACTGAAATCAAACAAATCAATGTATATGGAACTTTCAATGGCTGGTCAACGGCTAAAGACCTGATGATATATGATGAGGAAACCGGAATATGGAGCGCAGAATGCGATATCACCACTATCGGTGACGGATTCTACTTCCTCATGAATACGGATCCCGATCAGATTAGCTGGGACTGGAGATTGTACTATACTTCTGAAAGTGGGCTCTATCTAAGTGATCAGAATGGTGATAACATTAAACCCACTAAGGAGGGTAAATATCGCATTACGCTGGATCTCAACAAGATGGAGTTTACAATGACTGAAATCACTGAATAACATTCTAAGTTCAACAACATGATTATTAATTTCAACAGAATCACTATGATACGAAAATATATAATGATAGCTTCCGCACTACTTTGCGGAAGCATCTTCACCGCTTGTGATGATGATAATGATACTCCGACTTTTCCGGAAAAGACGGAAACCACTTATGATATGTCCGGCTTCGCCCGGGGAGCTGATGTCAGTTGGCTGTCGGAAATGGAAAGTTCCGGATATAAATTCTATACCTCCGATGGAAAAGAACAGGAATGTATGTCTCTGCTTCGCGACCTGGGTATAAATGCAATTCGTCTACGTGTATGGGTGAACCCGGAAAATGACACGGAAGATGTAAAAGGCTGGTGCAATAAGGGTGACGTATTGCTCAAAGCATGGAGAGCGCATAATTTGGGCTATCGCCTGATGATCGACTTCCATTACAGTGACAGATGGGCCGATCCTGTTCAGCAAGCCAAACCCAAAGCCTGGGAAAACTATACGGTAGAAGAACTGGAGCAGGCGATTGCCGACCATACCAAAGATGTACTCGGTGCAATCAAAGAGATGGTCATCCGTCGCGCGGAGGAACACCGTTTCCAGCGA
>ENA-UONS01002023-UONS01002023.1-human-gut-metagenome-genome-assembly--contig:-CS19-NODE-2023-length-17011-cov-4.766572_pt1 | contig 17011 bp, 17 predicted proteins | sample MGYA00242458_ERZ724005 | MGnify/ENA metagenome assembly ERZ724005
TTTCACCTGCGAACCAGCCTGCAACGCCCCCCTCGTTAGGAATGCAGGAAGTCATTTCACAAAGCGCCTTGCCTGCTTCTGAAGCGTTCTTAATGCTCTCGCAGTCAAGTCCTGCGACCGACTCAGAAAACGCAGTAAGCCCCTTTCCGAGATCTACAATATCAGTTCCGAACTTTGAAATGCTGTTTTCACCTGCGAACCAGCCTGCAACGCCCCCCTCGTTAGGAATGCAGGAAGTCATCTCCGCAAGCGCCCTCGCAGCCTCCGCCGCGTTTTTAACATTTTCTCCGTCAAGTCCAGCAACGCTGTTCGAAAATTCAACAAGACACGGACCAAAAGCCGCAATATCCTTTCCGAAATCAGCAATAGATATATTGCCGCCGAGGAAAGAAGCAATGCCCTGAATAAGCTCCGCCCCGGTGAGCGCCAGAATAGCCCCAGACAGCGCAAGCACGCCGTCAAGTACCGAATTGTCTATCGAGCGGATACCCTCGATGAACGGGGTGATTTTCGTCATGAACAGACTGAGATCTTCGCCCATCTGCGGAAGACTTCCGGTTATGCCCTGACCAATGCCGCTGATGATGTTTCCAACAAATTCGCCGAGTATAGAACCGAGGTCAAGCAGGATATCAGCGCCGCCGCTCATTATGTCGTTAAAGCCCGGAATCATCGCCAGACCGCCGAGCGCCGCCAGTATAGCGGTCATTCCGAGGATAGCTATTGCAATACCCAGAATACCCTCCGCCATGCCCGCAAGCTTGACGTTCTCAATAACCTTCGAGCATTCAGCGACAGCAGCGACAACCCCGACAACGGAAAGCAGCGCGTTTATCACCTGAGAAATATCAACGGTGACTGCCTTAGCCATGCCGTTTATGATACTGCCGACAAATCCGCCGATTGCGTCGCCGATAGCGCAGAGAAGCTTCGCACCCTCGCCTACTATCCACATAAGACCGGGTATCTGTGCCAGACCACCCAGAGCTGCAAGCAGTGCCACAAGTCCCGCGACAGCCGCAGCCGCCACGCCGACCACCGTCAGCGCCGTCTTAAAGTCCACGCCCTCCAGTGCGGTCATCATCGGTTTGAAGGCCGCAATAATGAGTCCTATATTCGCGATAGCGCCCACCACACCGGAAATATCGTCCGGCATAGCTTCAAGAAACGAGGTTATAAGACCCCCGACAAATGAGCCAATAGCCTTACCCAGCTTTGTAAATATCTTTCCGCCCTCGTCAATGAGCCAGCTCACGCCGGGTATCTGCCCCAGTGCGCCGAGAGCTATAAGCACGGCAGTCATGCCGCCGACAGCAATGGCAAATCCTGCGATACCCTTAAGTGCCCCTTTTATGTCGATGGAAGATATCAGCCTGGCAGTGGCAGCAATCGCAAGAAATACACCTGCAACAGCAGCGATTGTCATCATAAGATGCTCAAGACCGCCTTTACCGAGTGCGCTGTCAATAGCGTCGAAAAGCGTCTTTATCATTTTGACCGCTTTCCGAGCCAGAGCCGGAAGCTTTATTTCAAGCTTGTCCAGAAGCTCCGACAGGATATCAAACAGCAGATCGACCATCTGAGGCAGATTATCCTTAAGCGAAGAAAGCACCTGAAGTGCAACGGTAGTAAAGGTTTCTGCAAGCACCGGGATAGTTTCGGATATGGACTTGCACACCGCCCTCACGAGCGCTGTCAGAGCCTCCGCAATGCTGTCCGCACTGGAGGTTATTGAGGTGCATATTACAACGATTATCTCGCCAAGCGAGCCAGCAGCCACCATAAGGCTAGCCGAAAGAGCCGTGATGCCTGCGGAAATGGCAATGATACCGGCACCGGCAAGCGCACAGCCCACTCCGAACAAAGCCACCGCTGCGGACAGCTTCAATATGGTACCAACAAGCGGCTTCAGAAGCAGCGCTGAAAGCCCTATAACGGTAAATGCCCCGGCAAGCGTGAGCAGAGCCGTCCCGACCTGTCCTGCGTGCATCTTTCCAAGCGCCTTAAGTTCCGGAACGAGAAGTGCAAGCGCCCCAGCAGCTATAAGCAGGGAAGCAGAGCCCGCCGCCGTACGCTTCATCATATTGAGAGCCGCCGCAAATATCAGCAGAGAGCCGCCGACAGCCACAAGGCCCTTTGCAACACCCTCCCAGCTCATTCCGCTTATTTTCATCAGCGAGTCAGCCAGTATTGCTACCGCCGCGCCGACTATAACAAATCCCGTCCCGATACCGATAAGATTTTTCGGCATGAGCCGCACTGCAATAGTCACCGCTGCAAGCGCCCCCGCAATGCCGGATAAGCCCTTTGCCAGACCCTCCCAACTAAGCTTCGAAAGGTCGGTGCAGACAGAAGCAAATATCTTAAGCGCGCAGCCGATAGCCGCAAGCGCTATGCCCGTGGATATAACATGCTTGGCTTTCCCCGTGAGATTCACAAACAGCGTTATTTCAGCAAGAAGCCCGGCAATACCGGCAAGCCCCTTTCCGAGTTCGCCCCAACTGAGTTTGGTAAGGTCGGCGCAGACAGAAGCCATTATTTTAAGCGCAGCCGCAAGCACAACCATACCAGCAGAAGTGCGGAACGCCCTCTTGCCGAATTTTGCGGTGTTTAGGAAAATATCCAGCTCTGCAAGCAGCACTGTAATACCTGCAAGCCCTTTAGCCAGTTCTTCCCAGCCAAGCCTTGCAAGATCAGCGCATACCGAAGCCATGATCTTCAGCGCCGCCGCAAGTATAACAAGCCCGGCAGCCCCCTTGACCGCCCTGCCCTTTATAGTCGAAAGACCCTTTGCAGCAAATATAAGTTCTGTCATGAGTACGGCAACGCCGGCAAGCCCCTTGGCAATACCGTTCCAGTCAAGCGATGCAAGGTTTTTCATAGCCGCCGATAATATCAGCACTGCCGTCGCCATTCCGTTTATCACAATGACGGCCTTTGTCGTACCACTCATTTTGACGTTCATCTTGTTGAACGCCGTAAGCGCCCCCATAAGCTCAACAAAAAGCACGCTGAGACCTGCAAGCGCAGAGGTGAGCCGTGACTGGTCTATGCTCGCAAGCAGCAAAAGCGATACTGAAAGGATTCCGACAGCCTGCGCTATCTTCATCAGAGTTCCGGCTTTAAGCTGCTGCTGCCATCCCTCCAGGCAGCCTTTAACGCCGTCCAGTACCCCGGTGACCCCTCCGAGAATATCCTTAACGCCCCCAAAAACGTCTGTAAAACCCTTTGTGAATTTTCGCATGTTGAGGAGTATCCCGGCGAATATACCGCCGTTCACGATGTCTATAACACCCTTTATCCCTCCGGTATTGAAAGCTTTGGTAAGAGCGCCGCCCACCTGTTTTCCAAGTGATGCGAGAGCCCCACCAAGCTTCACGACCAGACCGAATAGTGCACCGAAGATATTGCCCAGCGCCTCGAAATTGGCGGTATTCAGCCGTTCGTTCAGCGCCGTGGCAAACTCCCTGACTTTTTCGCTGACGACAGAAAGCGCACCAGTGACCTTTTCCAGTATGTGCGCGAAAATATCATTCTGCGTCACTGCCTTGTGTACGGCGGTGAGCATATCCCCGATAGCTGCGGCAGCGTTCAGAAGCACAGTGCCAAGCCCCGATAGACTCTTAAGTACAGAAAATACAACAGAAGCCGCAGTCTTGACCAGCTTAACAAGCACGCCAAGCACCGAGAATATCCCCCGGAATACAGTGCGAACCTTGTCCGACTGATCTTCCGTGAGTATAAGATACGATGTCAGCTTCCGAAGCCCCACCGTAATATCCATCAGTGTCCCGACAGTAGCAGGCGGAAAAATATCATGAAACGCCTTTTTGATAGGCTCGATAATTGAAGCGACACCATTCCAGACATTCCAGAAAGCTTCTATGAGCCGCGTCCTGCCGCCAAGCGCTTTCCAGCCCTCCAGAAGCTCATTGCGCACCTCTCCGCTTGCCGCAAATGCGTCGTACATAGCGTTCGCAAGGTCCGTCCAGAGAACCGTAGCCTCTTTCTGGTCGCCGAATATCAGTTCGAATGATGTCATCCATCCGGTGCTTACCGCGTCCTTGACTGAATCGACCGCGTCACCCCATGAACGCGCCTCCTGCGCCGCCTTAAACGCCTTCAACCCGAATTTATCGACATCGTCGCCAAGCTCCTCGATAGCCTTTGAAGCGGTTATGCCCTTTTCGTCGGCATATTCGTATATCTGGTCGACTGCCGCCGAGTAATCCCCGAACACTTTCATCATTACGTCCGAGGTCATCCATGCGTCCTGCGTGAGATGCTCAACGAACTGCGATTTTGTAAATGCGCCCTTGTCTGAGACAAGTGATGTGTAGGTGTTGTCCGCATTCTTTACCAGCGTACCCAGCGCGACACCTGCGTCAAGACACTTCTGGCGGAATTCCTCCGTGTCCATTGAAGCGTTCTGAATAGACTGATAGTCTTCCTTGCGCATTACACCTGCGCCCATCGCCTGTGACACCTGATACATCGTATGGCTCGCCGTGGCAGCGTTCTGACCGGAAAGCGCCGCCCAGTTTGCAATACCCTCCATTGCTGTCACAGATTTATCGAGATCCTGTCCGGAGGCAGTGAACTTCGCGATATTCGACACCATATCGGTGAAGTTGTAGCTGGTTTCATCGGTGAACCAGTTGAGCCTTGAAAGCTGTTCGTTTACATCCTTCAGCTCATAGCCCTGAGAAACAAGCGTTGCAACAGAGGTGGTCTTGTCCGCGAATTTTGAAAATCCGGCGGAAATCTGGTCCACGGTAAGCGATTTCACAAGCTGCTTTCCAGTGTTTATCGCGGAATTTGTAATGTTCGAAAGCGCAGTTATACCGATGACCTCAAGCGCCGAGAATTTTGCCCCCACGGCTTCAGCTGCGCTGACCAGCGGTGAAAGATCTGTCCCGTTCGCAGCCTCGTCCACCGCCTCCAGACCTTCCGCCGCCCCGTCAAGTTTCAGGGCCTTACGCAGTTTTCCGAGAGTACCCAGACTCTGGCTTACGCCGCGTTCGAATTTCCGGTTGTCGAAGTCCATTTCGACGACGCGCTCGTCTATTTCAGTGCTCATCTGTGTTTAACCTCCGCCCATGCCTCCTGCGCCAGCCTGTCAAATATAGGGCGAAGCGCGGGATTAATGTAGTCCCGTCCTTGTACGAAGCCGCCGTTTCTCGCCGCGTGTCCATATTGAATGACCACCGCCACCGGCGTTCCATTTTGAATGTTCGAGTTGCAGAATACCAGCTTCAGCACCCCCTTTGACTTTTCAGTCCTGTAATACCACGATCCGGCAGTAGTCCCGGTGTCTTTTGGTGTGGAAGTAGACAGCGCCCTTACGCCCTCTTGCCCATATTTATCAAGAACGCTCAGTGGAATACCCTCCGCAGAACGTCCGAGGTATCTTTCCAGCCCGGAAAAGTCCCCCTTGTGTCTGAATTTTATCATTTCTGCACTCCATTCACAAAAAAAAACAAAACGCATTGAAAAGAGCGCGAACTCCCTCCAATGCGTAAAATGAAATAATAAACGTTTGCTGAACGCCCTCGAAACAGCCCGGCAGAACATTTCAGCCGCTCCGGGACGCATGTCGGATATCAGCGCTTCTTCGCCGCAAGCAGACTGTTGACCTTCGCCTGCACCTTCTGGTAGTCGTATCCGGCGGCAGTGAGCCTTGACTTGCGCACTGCACCGTTGCCCCACTTGCCGTCAATGCATTCCTGTGCAAGCTGCGTGATCGACTTTGCGGCAGGTTTCGCACCGCTTGTGCCAGCCGTCTTGCCATGCTTCTGATACCACGCCGCAGTTTTCTTCGGGTAGTCTATGTAGCAGGTGTCATAGTCTATCATCTTCCCGGCGGAATATTTAAGCCCGCTCTGCCACATGACCTGACCGTAATTGCAGTCGCAGGAGTTCGTGTAGTGTGCAAGCCAGATATCCAGCCTACCAACGAGCCTTGACTTGTCGAGCTTGGTTTTAAGCCAGTCCGGGTTTGTGTAAATACCGGAGGGATAGCCAAGGTGGTTCATTTCCGCGATAAACGCGAAACAGATATCAGTCGCATTATCCTTTCCGGTGTCAGCAATGAGCTGCTCCTCAATGTCAAGGAACACCGGATAATCCGGCTTCTGATATTTCTTTATCAGTGAAGCGCAGAACCGCGCCTCCTTTTGAGCCTCCTTGACTGTCCTTGCTGCGGAGTACCAGTAATATCCGTAGGGCAGTCCGGCAGCAATGCAGCCCTTGACGTGCTTTGAAAGCATATTGTCAGCGTGCTGCTTATGCGAGGCTGTCCCGGTGTATCCGGCGCGTATCATAACGAACTGTATGTCATCATCGCGGAGCTTCTTGTAGTCAAGCCCCGTCTGGCAGTACGAAATATCAACGCCGTGTACCATTTTCTTGCTCTTAGTTGTCTTAGGCATCTTCATCGTCCTCCATGCCGCCGGTGGAATTATCCCCGGCATGCGCTCTGTCTACAAGTCCCTCGCCTACGATGTAAGCGACCACCGAGCCAAGCGACATGATACATCCCGATACAGTCTGTGCGTCATTCTGCTTACCGCCGAATGCAAGAATAAGCCCGGTGACGAGCGCTGCCACCGCAAGCCACAGTTTCCGGCTTGTCAGCTTTCTTTTCCAGTCGGTTTTCATATTGCCGTATTCCTCCTTCCATTTATCAGTTACAGTATAAACGGCAGCAGACAAGTCCGCACCCATGCCGCCGCCATTTTGACCGTTTTCCGGATTTATCCCCTTGAACCGAGCCTCGCCCTCCTCTGGGCATTGAGCGAACGATTTCGTGCCATAATTTCGTGCTGGCTGCGTTTTCTGGCAGGACGACTCTTTCTCTCACAGACCTTTATAAGGGTAAGCAGCCGGTTAAGATGCCATTTCTGGCACTCAAAAGGTATGTTAAATGAGACCATCCAGTAATAGATGATCTCTGCCGTAATTATTGACCTGCCACCGCTTTCAGTCGGATCGGGCGAAAAAGTGGTGGCGGTCATGGGAGCCTCAATGTAATTCTCTATCTGCGAAATGTTTTCATGCGAAAGACAGCCGTAGACCTCGTCCGGAACGTTCTGTGTCAGTGTCATGCACCGCACATAGTCAGATATCTCCTCTGTGGTCTTGTCCTCCCGCGACAGGAAAGGCTTGTTCCACCGTGCTTCCCATTTGGACAGTGAAACGAGGGAGTGTTCCAGTTGAAGTTCCTGCCGCTTCGTATATACGAATTCCTCCCTCTGGCTGTCCCAGCGCTCCGTTTCAGGAACTGTTATCCGGAGCATACGCGCTTATCAGCCCTGCGCAGGCTTCACAGCCGGGGCGGCAGGCGCGCCGGAAACAAGCCCGCTGAAGAATGCGGCAGACTTCTCTGCGTCAGAAGCAAGCTCCATGAAGAGTTTTGAGTATGCCTCCGTCTGCATGAACTCTTCAAGCACCTTGTCGTTCTTGATAAGGCGCTTGCCGTCGTCGGACTTAACGCCGTAGGACTTGTGCAGGAACTTCTTCACAAGCGCGATGATAGCCCGGTTATCATTCTTCTCAATAAGGGACTTGACGAGCTTTTCCATGCCGTCCGGAGTGTCAAGTTCCAGATCGAGTAGTTCGACCTGCGTGAGATTGAAGTAAAACTTCTCTGTTCTCTCAGCGCCGTTGTAATCGGTGTATGTGATAGTTTTGGTAAGCATAGTGTTTTTCCTTTCGTAGATAATAATATCCGTCAGTCATGAGCCGCCGGAATGTACATTTACGACCTTACCCCACAATATATACGGGCGGTCGGAAAAATAAACAGAGCCGCACCAGTTCAAATGCGGCTCCATATTGAATTTCTGAAGCAGACTTCAGTTATGTGGCAGATACGATGGTGAGTATCTCGTCCGGAAGCGGAAGCCTTGCCTTTGCGCTCTCAGAACCGTAGAGAACATCTTCCAGCTTCTGGAGCTTGCCCTCGTCAAGCTTGGTAGAGTCGATGATGATATGCGCGGTAGGCTTGAAGCCGTCCTTGTTCACCGGAACAGGGGTCGTAGAGAATTCCCATGAGAAAGAAACCGCCTCCGGGCTGTCGTTCACAGTGGAATCGTCCTTGCTTGACGGCTTCGCAACGGCGTCGTATACAATATGTATCTTGTATCCGTGCTTTGTGCCCTCGGTATCATTGCCGATGAGCGTTCTCCATGAGAAGCCAAAGTGCTGTCTGTCCTGCTGTGTTGCCACGATACCCGGCGCAAGATCAGCAGAGCCGTCGCACGCCATGAACTTGTCCGGATAGGTGTAAGCCTCGATAGTGCCGCCGAAATCCTCAGCAGAGGTAAGCGACAGATACTTCGCATTGTCTGCGTAAAGGTCGGTGTTCTCGGCACCGGACGGGCTTTCAGAAACCTTTGTAAGACCGTTCCATGCAGTGCCATCCGGATATGCACCGCTGGTGTCCTTGGGATAAAGGACGCCCCTGTCAACGCCGGTTTCGTAGCGCTTTTCTCCTGTCTGATCCCAGACTAACTTAGGCATAAAAATATCCTCCTTAAATCGTAATAGTGAAAACATCGTGATCAAGATTGTCCGAAACATAGTGCCTGTCATGCCTGCACATAGGCAGCGCCGCGACTGTTTCAGCCAGTGCACTGTCCGGGGAAGCCCCGACCACGATGAGTTCGTATGTGTTATCCTGCCGATAAACCCTGTTGTCGGCATGCGTATTCCCGATACGCGACCGGGAGTAAATAATTGCCGGGTATTTCAGCTTCAGACTTTCCGGCGGCTGGTAATAAACGCCTCTTACTCCGGGAATATCGTTCAGAATTCTGTGAAGTTCAAGCCTTGTCATTGTTATCCTCCGCCGTTTCTCCGTTGTAAATTCCGCCAATGGAAAGAATCAGCCGTGGGTATTGCACCTCGATTGATTCTATTTTCCACCTTGCTCCCATGAACGTAACATACCGCATTGCGTGAAAGTTACCGTTCGCATAGGGGTCTGCGATTATGCTGATCTCATTCGCTATGGTGATATCAGAGTTCACCCGGTCGGAACCCTGAAGCTTTCGGGTATTCCGGAGGAGTTCCCCTGTGCAGGATCGCTCAGTTATGCGCTCCTGCCATATACCGGGGTTCGTCTCAATGGTCACCGCATAGCCTATCTTTCCGCAGAATTTAGCCACCTTATTCGATGATAGTCCAGTCCTCGGACAGCATATCCGTCTGGCTTGCGAGCCACGGAACGTAGTCACCCTGCGCCGTAAACATGTAGATGTATGGCAGAGTCATCTTGCTGTTCTCATCGGGGCACTGGAGTTCGAGATACATATTCTTTCCGTTCCAGCCTGCGCGTGCGACCCTCTTGCCATGCTTGAGAGCCTCAACCGCCTGACCAAAATTTATACTGTTTGTCATGGTGATTACCTCCTCGATTATTCGCTGCCCACAGCGGAAACGACGTCGCTTACCGGCTCCTCAAGAGCGATAGCAGAGTAAGCTCTTGTCAGAGCGCCGGAGATTCTGGTCTCGATAAGATACTTCTCCTGGTTGAAGTCGATGTCAAACTGCTTGAAGCTTGTGATCTGACCACCCTTGGTCGCGCCGATACGGTAGTCAGAAAGATTAACAAACAGACCGAGAAGCTTCTTTGTCTTGCTGTTCTTGTCCGTTCTGGTTCTGCCCTCGAACTGTTCAACAGTGTAAATATTGCCGACATTGAGAGCCGCTGCGAGATCAACCTTGCTGTCATAGATACGTCTGCCGTTGAGGTCTCTTGCAAGCAGCATGACGTTCAGCAGGTGCGGCGTGCAGTAAAAGTCCAGATTACCACTGCCCTTGTACTGCTCGCGCGCATACAGCGAAGCGCTGATAACAGCCTCCGCCTGAATATAGTTGTCGCCGAAATTAACGCTGGTGTTGGTGCCCTGAAGCTCCTTCTTCGCAGCCGCGATGTCGATATCAGCATGTATGGTGTACAGGTCGTCGTCGTTCCAGATGGAGCGGATATGGGTCTCCTCGATCTTTGCCTCGTCACCCTCTGCTCGGCCGTCGCCGATCATTACAGCGGTGGCGATCTCCTCGTTGAGTGTCTGCCTCATGGTGTTGTACTGGTACTGTACCACATCGAAGTCAGTTATATCAACGGTATCGTCGCGCTTAAGTGTGTCCTTGCAGTATATCGTCTGCGGATCTGTGGTGCGCTTCAGGAGCTTTATGTTGCCGGTGTCGGCTTTCTTCTTGCCCTTGACATACCCTCTGCCGCGAAGGTCGTCCTGACGAAGATCGGCAAAGCGTGTTCTGATGCGGGAGATAGGCGACTTATCGCAGCCCTGCATTACTGCATTCACCCAGCCCTGATCACGGGTGATCATCTCAGGTGCGCCGGGTCTTACGTCCTTATAGTCCGGGAACAGCTCTTCAATGCTGTCAAAGCCGTGCGCAAGGTGGTCGTTGTTCTCAGCGTAGATACTGATCGCATCCTGAAGAGACCCGACAGAATTGCTCTTTGCGATATTCAGGATATTCACCTCATCGGCATGGCTGAGCCAGTTCTGATCATCTCTGCGGTCGCTCTCAAAAATATTGTGCTTCACTTTCTTGTCCCCCTTTTCCTCGCTGTCTGCGGTGTCCGTGCCGTCTGACCCGCCGTTATCCTCTATCGCCTGTGCAATGACGGCGTAAACTGCTGTCTTCTGCTTTTCGGTGAGTGTCTCCCACACATCGCCGACAGTCTCTTCCTTTTCCTGCTTCTTGGTTTCCTCTGCCATTTTCTTGTCCTCCATACCGCTGTCCGTTTTTTCTCCGGAATCGCCGCTCCTGTGAAGCTCCCCGCCGTCAAGCGTATCGTTGTGCGAAAGCTCCAGCTCCTCTCCGGTGTAGATGACCGCGCATTCGCCGCTGTCGTCATCGCCGTGCCTTATAACTTCTTCTATGTACGCGCCGGGATTTGCTCCGGCAAGCACAAGGCTCACCTCGCGGATATCGCCGTGCATTACGAATCCGCTGTTTTTCTTCAGATGGTTCGCATATATAGACAGTGCCTCGATATCCCCGTGCTGTACGAGATTTCTTGCAAGCTGCCCGCGCTGCGTGTCGTTAAATTTGCCGTAGATATAAACGCCCTCTTCACGGTTCTCAAGCCTGCCGTGACCGAGAACATTATCCGGGTCGTTGTGCGAATGATTCCATACGATGGGCACTGTCTGACCGTCGTTGTGCTTGAACGCGTCACGCATTATAGTGAGACCGTCGGCACAGCGGACGTTGTTTCGCGTAGCGCACCCGCAGAAGTCATATTTTTCCTCTGCCATTTTGAATTGCCTCCTTTACTTCATCCGGTATTTCGATTTTTTCTCCAGAAGCTTCACCCCCGGCATCGCCGTCTCCTGCCGGCTGAGCGATGTTGCTGTTCACAAGCTGATTTGCCTTCGGATCGTCCGATGGCTTCATGCCAATGACCTGACGTATCTCATTCGAGGTCATTATCTCATTTCTCGTGAACTTGTCCGCTATCTCAGCGACATTATTCACCGGTACCAGCCTGAACGGATCCCTGAACCACTTCACTGACTGCCCCTGTGAGCGTGCCGTCTTTGTCAGGAATTTCCTGTTCATTTCATCCGATATCGCGGCAGTTATGGGTTCGATAGTGCGGTTGTTATAGTTCAGCATAGTTTTCTCGTCCGCCGTGTCGTCCAATATCGCCTGAGTGATACCCAGCTGGCTGTAAAGCATACTCGTCAGGTATTCTATCTGCTTCATCAGATTATTTTCGACGGAACGGTTGAGCTGAGTTATATGCTCCGTGCCATCCGTATAGGCAATACCGTATTTGGAGCCTGCAAGCTGCTGCTCCAGTTCCCGCCGCCGCTCCTCCGCCTGCTTTTTTCTCGCTTCCGACTTTATGACGTACGGAAGCTGGATTATAAGGTCGAGCTTTCCGCTGGAAGCAGCCTCGTCCACTCCGTCAAGCAGCGTCAGCTTCCGAAGAAGCCTCTGAAGCGTTGAATTCGGCTCGTTCATGACCGCATAGAACGGATTTTCAATAATAGCGACTGCACTTTTCGGCATGACCACGTTTTCCCTGTTTCCGGTCAGTTCGTTGTAAAGTTCCACCCGGATGTGCTTCGGATACCAGTCGATGACACGCCCGGTCCTGAGCGAAAGAATATCGTACGATGATCCGAGCCACGGGTCACCGTAAGTTTCCACCGGAACTATTGCAACGTGGCCCTCGTCCAGCATGGACATAACAACGTCCTGCATGAATGCCCGTCCGGTCTGGTCAGTGTTCGCCTCCAGCGTCAGACATGTGTTCAGCCCGCTTGAAATATCCGAAAGGTACTTTCCCTCCTTGTCAAGCCGCACATGACGTATGTCCACCGAAGCAACGTCTAGCGCTATCCGGTTGTATACCGCGCTCACTATTGAACGTTCATTCCCCCGGCTGAACCGCGGTCTGTCCGGGCGTATATAATACCCCGTGCCGAGGTTGTAGTTATTCCGTGTGGGATCCTTGTTGCGGAATACGTTCCACGCATTCTTGACGCGCGTTATCAGATTGTTTTCCATTTTGACCTCCCATCAGTCAAAAGCATCCCTGTTCCGTTTGAACGCCACATAAGCGTCCATCATAGCCGAAACAGGGTCTATCTTAGCCTCATGCCGCTTTTTCAGCAGCTTTCTGTTGCCGTTAGTGTCCTCAATTGTTATACAGTTTCCCATAGCGTAGGTCATGATGTCCTCGTCAAACAAAAGCATACGCTCCTCAGACAGCTTTTTAAGCTCCCCAAGCGGCACGCTCTCCGTCTTTGCGCCCTGTATGACCTTTTCCACGCCGAACGGTCCGTTCTCAGCCGTCCACCGTTCCACGAATTCCTTTGCGTTATACGGGTCGAAGCCGAAAGCACGAACGTCATACCCGCAGGACATAATGTGCTTGTCAAGGTCGTCGTAAACGTCCTCAAGGTCAAGCACGACTCCCTCGCTGACAATAAGACTGCCCTCGTTCATGAATGTCTCATACTTTGCCCTCATGGCGCTGGGGAGTTTCATCAGCGTCCGCGACGAAATATAGTTCCGGGTCTTTACGCCGAAGCAGCCGTCATTCAGCGGAAACAGGAATGTGAATGCACAGAAGTCATCACCCTGTGAAAGGTCAGCACCAAGCGCGCAGGGCATCTGCCAGAAATCCCGTTTACGGTGAGGGAGCGTTTCCTCATATGTGAAGAAGTAGGTATACCCTTCCGTCGGGAGCCCGAAGCGCTTTGCAAGGATATCATTCCTCGCCGCCGGGGATTTCTCCGCCCTCTCGACGTCAAGCTGATAGGTTTCGTATGTCACCGTTTTGCCAAGGTTCGGATTTGCCTTTATCCACATCTCCGGGTCGCCGACTTCTTCCACGCTGTCCAGCTTGTACCAGAAAATTGAAACGTGAGGGTTGATGTATTCGCTGTTGAGTATGCTCATAAGCTCCATTTTGATGGAGTCGCCAATGCCGTTCCTCACCGTGCCTTCTGACGATATGGCGATGATGAGGTAGTCGTCGTTCTTTGAAGCGCCCTGCTCCAGAGTGCCGATGACATCCTCCCTGACATCACCCGACAGCCACTCATCCACCGTATTTATGCGGCTGTTAAGCCCCTGAAGCTTGTCTATGCTCATGGGACGTATTTCAAGCAGCGACCCGGTGAGGAAGTTCTCTATACCCTTTTTGGTGGAAGCCAGCTTCACCCTTTCCATCGGCGAGCCTGCGGTGTTCCGTATTGAGCCCTCGGTAAGGAACTTGAACAGCGGACCTCTCGCCCGTGCAATAGCCGTCTTTATCGGCGACAGAACCTCCTCCGCCTGCTTCATAGTCGGCGCAGTCGTGACCTGATGAGTAGTAGCCGGGTCAATGTTCAGGAAATAATTCTGTATCGCCGACACATACATCGATTTGGCGCCGCCTCTAGCCACGATAAGGTATTGCTTATTTATCAGCCGCTTTTTTATCCTCTTTGTGACATACCGACCACCGTGTCCATCCTTGTATGGTTTGTATACGCTCCGTTCCACAAAGTAGTACCACCCGAACACCTGCTCGCCCCACAGCTTGAAGCTGTCCAGCAGGTGCATTTCTGAACCGTCGGTAAGGGTAAGCTCATTCTCGCAGAATTTTATCCAACCCTCGACCGCCATATCATCGTAATACACGCCGGGGTTGGCGATAAGGTCGTCAATGCGGTTCATCTCCATGCCGATCTCCCGGTTTATGGGTATATCCCCGTGAAGCACCGCGTTCCGGAATTCGGCGTAATACCGCGGAACAGCAGTATTCGAAAGCAAACCGTCACCTCCTTTGGGTATAAAATATCCTCACGCGATTGACATTTACGCCATTTTATGCTATAATACAGTAAGAAAGAGCAAATATCAGTCATGCGAGGATAAGATAGTGAAAGACGCAGAAACCCACCCAGAACTTAAGGATTACACCAGCGATCCGGCAGAATTCCTGTCAGCCGATAACGAATACCGGGATACATACCGTCAGTTATTCCACAACAGCCTTGAAAATATAAAGTCCGCACTGTGCGCCGCCCCGTCGTTTATAGCGGCTATAAAAGCAGCTATCCCGCGCTCAGAGCTTCGTGCCGTGTTGACACCTTTCCAGAAAAGACTTCTGAACGCAGGCGCAGTAGAAATGTGCGTTGACAAAAAAGGCAGGCTTCTTGCTGTCCTGCGAAACACCAAAAACGGTCAGTGGGCAGGACATATAGAGCTCAAGAACGTCATGACCACCCCCGACCTTTTGAATGCACTGACTAATTTCACTATGCAGATGCAGCTCGCCCAGATGGTCGATACACTTGAAAATATCCGCAAGGAGATATCAGACCTCTGCCGCGGTCAGGAAAACGACCGGTTAGCCGAAGCATATGCCTGCCGCCAGAATCTTCTGACAGCCCTGCATATAAAAAACAGCGGACTCAGAAAGCAGGCGCTCCTGAACGTAGCAGAACAGTCCGAAACTGCTCGTCAGAAGCTCATGCTCAGTCAGAAGGATTCGCTTGATTTCATAGAAAATCAGCCAGATGACTTTATCGGCAAGCTTATGGGTCACACCTCTTCTGCTAAAATAGAGGAACAGATGGACAAGCTGTATATAGGTCTCAACGCTATAAACACGGCGTCCATGTCCGCGGTGATAGCCTATCAGGAGCTTGGCGAGCCCGAAGCCGCCACAGAAGTTCTAGAAGCGTATTCGCACTATCTCAGCGTTTCATATGCCAGACCCAAAATGATAGAATGCCTTGACCTTAACAGTGAGCGCACCGACAGCTTCTGGTCAAAGACCCTGAATGACGTACAGACCAATATAAACAGTCTGCCATTGCTGAATAAACCCGGACTTCTGAAAGGAGAACCTTAATCATGGAAACCTGCAAGAAATGCGGACGAAACCTGCCGGAGGGTTATAAACACAAAGTATGTCCGAACTGCATGGGTAAAGACACCGATAAACTCAAAAAAGCAGGTAAAAACGCCGGTATTGCGGTCGGTGTCGCTGGTGTTGCTGCTTCTATCGCAGCAGTAGCCGTAAAAATTGCGAAATTTGTTATCAAAAAATAAACACCGGAGATTGCTCGACTCCCCACTTCACGCCGTCAGGTCCTTTGTGCCAGGAGTCGTAAATTTCGCGTCTGTCACTTCTTCTTCGCCCCGCCATTGAACATGGCATTACCCATCTCTTTCCAGTCAAACGATTTTGAAACCGCCGCCTTGACCCCGTATAAAGCCGCCCCGGCGACAGCAGTAGTTATCACGCGCTTTCCAATATCCTTAAGGATGGCATTAGCATACGCCCTGCCGGGGGAAACCTCGCTGTCGGTCAGCTCCCTGAGCTGCTTTTCAAGCTGAAGCCGCTTTATTTTCCGTTCAAGCTCGACAGTGGTAAGACCGCCACGGTTGCGGCTGTCGGATTTCTTACGCTCCTGTGATTCGGTGTGCTTCTTTCTCTTCTTCCCCTCCGCAGTAAGAGTACCATCCTTATTCTGGTACCGCCTTATACCCCACTTCATTCCAAGCACGCCGGAATGTTGCAATTCATTGTACATAAGACCTCCTTGTGCAAACTGCTGAAATATCAGCATTAATTTTGGCAGAAATGCCCCGTTGAATAAACCGACCGAATGGGTTATAATAAAGTCATAAGACATAGAACAACACCATCGGAGGGCTTATGCCGGACATAAAAGAAATACGCTCAGCCGCAGCCGAGCGTAGTAATATAATGGTAACGGCTCACGCCGCCGAGCAGATGAAGATACGCGGGATAAAGATACAGGATATCTATTCAGCCCTTGACAACGGCGAGATAATAGAAGATTATCCGAACGATTATCCCTACCCAAGCTGCCTGATACTCTATGACCCGGGAAATACACCACTTCATATAGTATGCAGTATGGACGGAGAGATAATATATCTTATAACTGCGTACCACCCCGACCCCATGAAATGGGAACCGGATTTCAGAACCCGAAGGAGGGAAGCCACATGAAATGCTGTTATTGTAAAGGCGATATGACGAATTCCACCACCACCTATTTCACCGAGCTTGAAAACACGATAGTCATTATAAAGAATGTTCCATGCTTCCGCTGTTCACAATGCGGGGAAGTGATATACCCCGCGCCGGTTCTGGAGCGCGTGGAAAATATCATAGACCGCTGCCGAGAGACCCTGACCGAAATAGCCGTTGTGAACTATTCCGCCGCATAACAAAAAGCCGGACGCCCGAAAGCGCCCGGTAATTTTTATGCGGAATATCAGCCATTCCCTGCTTCGTTCTTCTTTCTGAGAGCCTTGGCAACCTCTTCCAGTGCCTCATACCTGACGCGCCCGCAGATATCAAACGGTGGACAAGGGATCGGACGGTTCAGCTTAAGAATACCATCCATCTCCTCCGCTGACATCTCAGGAATACGCCTGACAAGCTCCTCCGCTCCCTTTTTCGCAGCCGGGTATCTTACCATCTGGC
>ENA-UONS01002039-UONS01002039.1-human-gut-metagenome-genome-assembly--contig:-CS19-NODE-2039-length-16916-cov-5.677006_pt1 | contig 16916 bp, 15 predicted proteins | sample MGYA00242458_ERZ724005 | MGnify/ENA metagenome assembly ERZ724005
CTGCTGTGCAATCAGCTCTTTTTTAGCGGCAAAATATGCTTCAACACTCCAACCCTTTTGCAGCATAGCCACAAGCAGCTTGCCGGTATTATTAGCATCATCAAAAGCCGTATGCCATAATCCGGCAGTATCAACCTCCTGTTCTTCTGTCGCTTTCTTTAAACCTGTTGTTCTTTCATCCTGTTTCCACAGCTTATATGCTTCAGCTAAATCAAGATAATCTTCAAACAAAACAGGATTTGCTATTTTATGACGTTCACAGCCTTTTTGTAATACTGCATAGTCAGAATCTCCCCATGCCACAAAATAAGTATTGCCTGCTTCATATAAAGCCGCCAGCTTTTCCACCATCTCTGAAAATTCTATACCTTTTTTCATATCATTAGCAGTAATCATACAAAAATCCATTGCTTCTTTAGCCTGCTTGGGATAAAAATGCGGCTTAACAAAATTTTGCAGCTTACCAGTACAGTTAAAAGCTTCTCCAGATAATTTTACTGCACCTACTTCAATAATTTCCGAAAAAAAGCCATTAGGCCTGCCAACTGGTTTAGTATACATGGTGAACTCAAAATCAACTATTAAAAAATTTTTCATAAAAAGACCTTCTTTTAAGTTTATCACTAAAAATCCTATATCTTAATTTAATACTTCAATACCAATGTCTGTAAAATATTCATATAATCCATCATAAAAACTGGGTAAAGCCGTAGGATCATTTTGATTTCCATTAGGTAAAAAAACAACAAAACCTTGTCGTGCTCTAGTTAGTAATACTCTATAAGCATTTTTTAAATATAAGATATTTTCTTTTTTATTTATATGCTGCCATTTTGTACCTTTAAAATTATAGTAATTGAAAGTTCCATTGTTAAATCGTAAATTGGCATCCCAACAAACAATAGTCCAATCCAACTCTAAGCCTTGAATATCAAATTCAGTAGCAGTTTCTTCTAAATAAAATGAAGAACGAACATCAAATCTATCATTTAAAAACCATTCAGGTGCATCAATTTTATTTTGTACCCAAACACCATATTTTCGTAATCTTTTTGCACCAGAACTAGCAGTTAAACCATATCTTTGTGTTCCTTTAGCTTGTTGTTGTACCCACTGTTTAGCCTTTTCAAAATCTCTTGTAACAAAGATAGGATAATTTTGTTTAATGTCATTATATAAAGCTTTCGCTTTTTCTTTGTTTACGTCTAATAAAGCTTTAACAAAAGCAGCAACATTTTCACTTCTAAAAGAACGTAAAGAGACTGATAAATGCAAATCTTCTACAATCTTATAATTTATACCTTGCAGTAAAGTACCTAACGAAACACCTTGAGAATATTCGTAATCATCAATCTTATCAGAAACATAAATATCCCAATGTAAAAACTTCTTTCTAATGGCTTCAAACCAACCACTTATTCCAGCAGCTTCACCTTTATTTATTTCCTGACCTCCACCTATTAAACAAATAATAGTAGCCCAATCTTGATGCCTATCTAAAATGCTAATCAAAAACTCAGGTTCAGACATGCAAAAATTAGCCTTTCCTTTCTTCTTTAGCATGAAATCAGCTAAATTACCTTCGTCCCAAGCACGCTGAGCCTCATCAAAAATTACTACTTTCTCTATCGGTGGAGTAGTAACAGAAATGGCATCATCTCTAAAATGATGAATAAGCTGAATAAATTCCTTAGCTTTTCTTTGAGCTTCATTTTTCTTAACATTATTTCTTTGTACATCATCTCTAGCCAATGCTTCTTGTAAAACATTCACTAACGGTCCATTACCAGATAAAAATACGGCATGTTCGTTTTTATCTATATTTTGCCTTTGAATAGCTATGTTCAATCCAGCTAACGTTTTACCAGCACCAGGAACACCAGTAACAAAACAGATAGATTTTCTTTTATTTGCTTTGCTGTAATCAACAATTTTACTAATAGCTTTAGTAGTTTCATTTAAATTCTTCGCACTAGCGTCACTTCTAGATATGTCTTCGACATGATGCCCTGTATATAAAGCCTGAGCAGCTTCAATAATAGTTGGAGTAGGCATATATACAGAATTAATCCAAGTTACAGCATCAAAATCTTCCCTAGTAAACTTATCACAAATCTCTTTAATATAATGTTTTAAATTATTTTCATTACAACAAATAGGCTTTAAAATATCTTCTTTTAAAAATTCTATTAAATTTTGTTTATTATCTGCTTGTGTGCAAATCAAAATAGGTACTAACAGCTTATTGTGACTTTCTCTATGAAAACAATTTAAGTCTAAAGCATAATCAGTCACCTGATCAATAGCATATCTATGATATTGTTTTTCACCAACCTTAAACTCGAGTAAGAAAACTATACCTTTGTATAAAAAAATATTATCAATTCTTTTCCCTATTCTAGGAATAGTATATTCAAATATAATATGACCTTCTCTAAAATCGGTCAATTCTCTTTTCAGTATTGCAATTTCTTGCTGCCAAGCATTTTTTTGCAAATCATCTGCGTTAAATTCATCATTACTTGTTATTTCGCCAAAAATGGTATATTTATCTTTATTTATAAACTCACGTACGGTACTTGCATAATACAATCTATTCAAAATACCACCTCTATATCATGCAACAAAATATCATATGCCCTACCTAAATAACACTTAAAATTAATATTGCATCAAGAAATAAACCGCCAATAAAATCTTGACGGTTTAAAATCTTAAAATAAAAGTTTTTATTCTATTTAGATAACCAAACTACCGTCTCCACATGACTTGTCATCGGGAACATATCAACTGGCTGAGCAGCCATCGCTTTATAACCACGCTCGGAAAGATAAGCAAGATCTCTCGCCAAAGAAGCCGGATTACAGGAAACATAGACAATACGCTGCGGTTCAACATCCGCAATGGCTCTCAGTACCTTTTGCTCACAGCCTGCACGCGGCGGGTCAACAACAACTACATCAGGTTTAACGCCCTCTGCCAGCAGCTGCGGCAGTTTTTCTGCAGCATCCCCTAAAATAAATTCTGCATTACGGCAGTTATTCTCCTGAGCATTCTTTTTAGCATCCTCAATAGCAGGTGCCACAATCTCTATACCATATACCTTACCAGCATGTTTTGCCAAATAAAGTGAAATAGTACCAGTACCGCAGTATACATCCACTACAGTTTCGTTGCCGCTTAATGCAGCATATTCCAACGCCTTGTTATACAGCTTCTCAGCCTGCTCGCTATTTACCTGGAAAAAGGACTGCGCAGAAATATTAAAGCTTAAAGCACCTAAGCTATCAGTTATAGTTGGCTGTCCATAAAGTACTCTTGTTTTATTACCCATGACTATATTAGTAGGCTTTTTATTGATATTTTGTACTACGCTAACCAAATTAGGAACATATTTAGTCAGCCATTCTACCAGCTCTTTTTTATGCGGTATATCATAAGCAGAAGTAATCAGTACAGCCATCACTTCGCCGCTGTGCACGCCCACACGACTCATTACATGGCGAATCAGCCCCTTACCTGTTTTTTCATCATAAGCACTGATTCCATAACGCTGCATCCATTTGCGAACTGTAGTAAGCACCTCATTATTAGCTTCTTTTTGAATCATGCAGCTGCCTGTATCGATAACACTATGAGTAGCAGCAGCATAGCAGCCTATACTGATTTTACCTTCAGCTCCGCTGGCAGCAGGAAACTGCATCTTATTACGATAATTCCAAGGATTATTGCAGCCAATAACAGGCAGAACTTCTGTATCAAGATGTCCGATACGTGTTAAAGCGTCCTTAACCTGCTTCTGTTTTATACGCAGCTGACCGGCATAAGAAAGATGCTGCAGCTGGCAGCCGCCGCAGTCGGCATAAACAGGGCATACCGGTTCTACTCTGTCCGGAGAAGCAGCAATTATCTTTATCAGCTTACCTACTGCATAATTTTTCTTAACCAATGTTATTTCAGCCTGCACCGTTTCTTCCGGCAGTGCCCCATGCACAAAGACAGTAAAGCCATCATACCTTCCAACACCTTCACCGCTACTTCCAAGTCCGGAAATCTGTAATTCTATATTATCGCCCTTTTTTACAGGTAGATTTACTTTCACAAACCAACACTCCTTTGGCATACTTTAATAAGTAAATTATACCATAGCAGCAGATAAAACAAAAACGCTCCGGACAAGCCGGAGCGTTAAATGTTTAAGACAAATCTTAGTAGTTAATGACATGCAGTTGGAAATATCCCTGCGGATGAGCGCATACGGGGCATTCTTTCGGAGCTTCTTCACCAACGATGATTTCGCCGCAGTTGGTGCAGATCCATACTTTCTTTTCGTTGCGTTTGAATACACGGTCGTTTTCAATGTTAGCAAGCAGTGCACGATATCTTTCTTCGTGATGTTTTTCAATCTTGCCTACTTCTTCAAACAGGTATGCCAGTCTGTCAAAACCTTCTTCTTTAGCGGTTTTAGCAAATTCAGCATACATTTCGGTCCATTCGTAGTTTTCGCCTGCTGCTGCATCAGCTAAATTTTCCATGGTTTTAGGAATGCTGCCGCCATGCAGTTCTTTGAACCAAATTTTAGCATGTTCTTTTTCATTGCCTGCAGTTTCTTCAAAAATAGCTGCAATCTGGTTGTAGCCTTCTTTTTTAGCTGCACTTGCATAGTAGGTATACTTATTTCTTGCCTGAGATTCACCGGCAAAAGCCGCCCATAAGTTTTGTTCAGTTTTGCTGCCTTTTAATTCCATGTTTTTCTCCTCCTCAAGATAAAATATTATTTTACCCTATAATTAGGGTTTGACAACTAATTCTTCTTTTCCAGTTCTGCCTTCTGACATTCAGGGCATAAACCGTTAAATACGATATCGTGATGTTCCATTTTATAGCCAGTAACAGCGGCAACTTTTTCATCCAAATCCTGGAAGTAATCAAAATTATCTACATTAGAGAATTTACCGCAGTTAGTACATTTTATATGATAATGTCTAGCCAGAATATGATCAAAACGATCTGCGCCGCTGGGAACAGAAACTTTACCCAGCAAACCGCTTTCTACCAAAGAATTAAGGTTGCGGTATACAGTACCTTTACTGATATCCGGATACTCCATGGTAATGCGGTCATATACTTCCTCGGCAGTGGGGTGATCTGCCAAAAAACGTACGGCAGCAATAACTAATTGTCTTTGAATAGTATTCCTTTTAGCCATCTTCATCATCCTTTATCAAAAATAATTCTCAATTAGAATTATACAATTATTTCTGCAAAAGTCAAGTCAGAACAATGCTATTTTTCCAATATATCACATTTGAAAATCATGCTTTTTGAGTACTTCTTCTCAATTAACCTGAATAATTCTTATTTTATAAAAGATGCAGATATCAAAGCTTTACATAAAGTAAATACTTTTAAATTGACACTCAAAATACATGATTATATAATTATTAAGAGTTATTATTTATTACACAGAAGGTATTAGAATTATGCAAAAAGAAATATTGACACTTAACATACTACCACTCGGTCAAAGTGGCATTATACAGACTGTAGGCGGCGAAGGAATTCTCCGCCGCAGACTTTTAGATATGGGCCTTACTCCCCGTACAAAAGTAATGGTACGCAAAAAAGCTCCTCTCGGAGACCCGCTGGAAATCTTTCTGCGCGGCTACGAGCTCACGCTTCGTGCCGATGAAGCTGCCAAAATAACTGTTTTACCGGAAGGTGATGACAAATGAGTATTCATTTTGCTCTTGTCGGTAACCAAAACTGCGGTAAAAGTACTCTGTTCAATTATCTTACCGGCAGCAATCAGCATGTAGGTAACTTTCCGGGTGTTACCGTACAGAAAAAAGAAGGCGCACTGCTGCGTGTACCCGACGCCAGTGTTATTGATTTACCTGGCATATACTCTCTTTCCCCTTATACGTCAGAAGAAATTGTTACCCGTGATCTGCTTCTTTACAATAAACCCGACGCCATTATCAACGTTATTGACGCTACCAATATTGAACGCAGCTTATATTTATCATTACAGCTAATCGAGCTTAACATTCCTATGATTATCGCTCTGAACATGATGGACGAGCTTACAGCAAGCGGAGGCAGTATTGACATTAAAGCTATGTCCGAGGCACTTACCATACCAGTAGTACCTATTACAGCCAACAGCGGCGAAGGTGTTGCTGAACTGGTACGTCAGGCTGTTTCTCTGGCAGAAAATAAACGTCTGCCGGAAAGACTTGACTTCTGCAGTGGTCCCGTACATACTGCTATTCATGCTATTGCCCATCTCATTGAGCATAAAGTGCGCAGCAAAGGACTGCCGCTGCGTTTTTCCTCTACCAAGCTTATTGAAGGCGACTCTATCTTTGCGCATGAGCTGGAACTTAGCCCCAATGAACTGGATATTATAGGTCATTTTACTGAAGAAATGGAAAATGCCTTGGGAACTGATAAAGAAGCGGCTTTAGCAGATATGCGTTACGCCTATATTGAAAACCTCTGTGCAAGTACTGTACATAAACCAGTACATACAGATGCACAGATGAGGTCAGTAAAAATAGACTATTATCTTACGCATAAATACTTTGCCTTGCCTATCTTTGTTGCCATTATGGGACTTATTTTCTGGCTGACCTTTGATGTCATAGGCAGCTTTCTCAGTTCCTTGCTGGAAGAAGGTATTGATACAGTAACAGCGACGGCTGATGCAGCCCTCACCGCGCTGGATATCAGTGCCCCCATGCATTCGCTTATTATCGACGGCATTTTTTCCGGCGTAGGCAGCGTTCTTTCGTTCCTGCCTACAATCATTACTTTGTTCTTCTTTCTTTCCTTACTGGAAGACAGCGGCTATATGGCCCGCGTTGCTTTTGTTATGGATAAACTGCTGCGTAAGATTGGCTTATCCGGCTCTTCTTTTGTACCAATGATTATTGGTTTTGGCTGCAGCGTGCCTGCCATCATGGCTACACGTACATTAGCCAGTGAACGCGACCGTAAAATGACGATTATGCTGACGCCGTTTATGAGCTGCAGTGCTAAACTGCCTATTTACGGCATCTTTATCGCCGCTTTTTTCCCTGATAACGGCAGTCTTGTTATGCTGACTCGGCATCATTATGGCAGTTATTTCCGGATTGCTGCTCAAGAGCCTTATTTACAAAGGCAAGCCTGTCCCCTTCGTTATGGAATTGCCGGCATACCGCCTGCCCACTACACGTAATATCCTGCTGCATATGTGGAGCAAAGCTAAGGACTTCCTGCATAAAGCTTTCACTGTTATCTTCCTGGCCAGCATTGTTATCTGGTTCTTGCAAAACTTTGATACCCGTTTCTACATGGTGGAGGCCAGCGAAAGTATGATTGCCCAGATTGGTAAATTAATCGCACCTATCTTTGTACCGCTTGGCTTTGGCAGCTGGCAGGCTGCTACCTCTCTTCTGACCGGTCTTACAGCTAAAGAGGTCGTTATCAGCACGTTATCCGTACTGGCTGTCGGCACAAATGGAGCTCCTGCTCTGCACGATATGTTTACCAATCTTACAGCTTACACCTTCCTTGTCTTCTGTCTGCTGTACCCGCCATGTGTAGCAGCGCTGGCTACTATCCGCCGAGAAATGAATTCTAATGTGCACACGCTTGTACTTATTATTTATCAGCTGTCCGTAGCCTGGATAGCAGCGTTCCTTGTTCGTCAGATAGGCCTTCTCCTTGGTTATAACTAAACAGTAAAATAAAAAACCGTTTCCAAATGGAAACGGTTTTTCTTTTTGTTTTATTTTGTAATCAGTTCAATAAGCTTTAAGGTCATCAGACAGGATTTTTCTACTGCGCTCATAGGCATAAATTCGCAGTTAGAGTGGAAATTATGAGCACCAGTAAAATAGTTAGGTGTCAAAATACCTTTGCTGGAAATAAAAGAACCGTCAGTACCGCCGCGCATAGCAATAGTCTTGGGCGTAATTCCCAGTTCATCCATAGCCTGATAAATGAAATCAATGCATTTTTTATTATCTTCACGCACAGCATCTTCAATGTTAGCGTAAGTATCACTCATAGTTAATTCAATAACTGCTTTTGGATGACGCAGTTTCAAAAATTCTACTGCATCACGAATTTGCTGCTTACGAGCTTCGTACAGCTTTTTATTATGGTCGCGGATTTTCAGAGAAACCCTTGCTTCAGATACATTGGCAGTAATACCGTTAACCCAGATAAAGCCTTCCAGTCCTTCGGTATGTTCCGGAGTCTGCATTCTGTCAAAGCTGTTAACCAAATCTACAGCTACCAGTGCAGGATTTACCAGTACACCTTTGGCAGACATAGGATGAGCGGTAATACCTTTAATATAAACATCAGCACTGCCGGCGTTAAAAGTCTGATAAACAACTTCGCCCAGTTCACAGCAGTCGATAGTATAAGCAAAATCAACAGGGAATTTACTTAAATCCATCTTTTTGCTGCCTAAGAGTCCAACTTCTTCATCCGGTACAAAAGCAACATAGATATCGCCATGATAACGATTTTTATCGTTTACCAGTGTTTCAAGAGCAACCATAATATTACTAATAGCAGCTTTATTATCAGCGCCCAAGACAGAAGTACCATCGCTGACAATAATGTCATCACCAATATAACGTTCAATTTCCGGATGTTCTTTTACCGTAAGATAAATCTGTTTTTCTTTATTCAGGCAAATATCGCCGCCCTGATAATTTTTTACAACCTGCGGATGTACATCAGGAGACAGGCAGACATTAACAGTATCCAGATGAGTAACCCAGCCTACAGTCGGCACTGCATGATATCCTTCCGGCAAATTAGCAGGCAAACGTCCAGTAAGCACAGAATATTCACTGATTTCCAAATCAACCAAACCAAGTTCTGCCAAATCTTTTTTCAGCAGTTCAGCCAGCTCGCGCTGTCCTGGAGTACTGGGAACAACAGCAGCTCCTTCATTACTTTGACTGGAAACAGCAGCATAACGCATAAAGCGTTCCTGTAATTTTTTTTGTAAATCCATTACTAATTCCTTCTTTCTACATTACACGTCTGGGATATACATAGTCTGCCTGGAAGCCCAGCGGGATATCCAGACCCCAGAAAACATAAAGCATAATAGTTAAGCTTACCAGCAGCGCTACAGTATAAGGCAGCATAAGGGAGCTCAAAGTACCAATACCGGCGCTTTTTACATAACGCTGACAATACAGGATAATCAGCGGATAGAAAGCAAACATAGGAGTTACTACGTTAACAGCAGAGTCACTGACACGGAAAGCCACCTGAGTAAGTTCAGGCGCAATACCTACAGCCATCAGCATCGGCACAAAAATAGGCGCCAAAATAGCCCATTTTGCCGAAGCGGAAGTAATAATCAGGTTCAGACAAGCAACAAAGATGATAATGCCAAAAACAGTTACCTGCGGCGGTAATGCTAATGACTTTAAGAACTCTGCACCAGCAATAGCGATTAACGCCCCCATGTTGGAGGCACCAAACGCATAAAGGAACTGAGCCGCAAAGAAATAGAATACAATAAGCTGTACCAATGTTTTAGTAATATCTTCCATAGCCTTGGTAACATCCTGTGGAGATTTAAACTTGCCTACCATGATGCCATATACAAGGCCAACAGTACCAGTGAAAACAAACAGCAGAGAAACAATGGACTGCATGATAGGAGCCTGGAAGCTTGCCAATACGCCATTTTTATCGCGCAGGATAGAATCAGCCGGTAAAATTGCAGCAATTAAGCCGATAACCATAAGAATAAGTACACCTGTTGCAGTCAGGAAAGCTTTGTTTTCTTTAGGTGTTACTTCAGTCTTGGCATCTTCACCGATATCAATATCCTTATCTAATGGACAAGCCTTCCACAGCCAAGGCTCGGAAATTTTCTCTGTTACATACCAGCAGCTGGCAATAACAATAAAAGTAGAGCCAAAAGCATAAAAATAGTTGCAGAGCACATTAACCTGATAGGTCGGGTCAATCAGCTGCGCAGCACTCTGAGTAAAGCCCTGAATTACAGGGTCGATGGCAGAAGGTGTATAGTTGGCAGCAAAAGCACCTGCTATACCTGCAAAAGATGCGCCGATACCTGCCAAAGGATGCTTGCCACTGGCATAAAACATATAGGCAGCAACAGGAATGATAATTACATAGCCGGTATCAGGACCAAGATGGCTCAGCATACCTACCAAAATAATTATTGGTGTCAGTAAAAATTTGGGAGTAATAGAAAGAATCTTTTTCAGACCTGTATTGATATAACCGGAGCCATCGGCAATACCAATACCTAAGGTAGCAACGATTACCATACCTAACGGAGGAAATCCTGAATAGTTAGTAACCATGGTACTGAGCAGTTTGACGATATTCTCGCCGCTCAGCATATTATTGACAACGATATTTTTGCCAGTTGTAGGATGTACATAATCAAAGTGCATTTGTGACAGCACTGCTGATACAACACAAACAATGACAAAAGCACCAACAAACAAAATAGTGATATCAGGAATTTTATTGCCTATACGTTCAATAAAACCAAGAATACCTCCTACTTGTTGTTTTTCCTGGACAGTTTTCATGAAAGCTTCAACTCCTTCTTCCAATCATTTAACTTTTTTATTATAACACTTTTATGTAAATAAAAAAATAAAGCGACAGTATTTTACCATCGCTTTATTTTTACTAACTTTTTAAATTATCTTAGTCAATAAGCTAATAGCCATCATTTCATTTTTTCAATAATCAAAGCCTTAACAATACCGTCTGCACTTATTTCTATAGCAAAACGATAAGAATCGTCTTCCTGATCTTTAAAGAAATACTCATAGCATGCGCCATCCGGGTTATAAACTACCGTATCCGGTGTGCCGTATTGTCCTATTGCTCTGGCACTGTCATCACCAACACTGATACCACGCATAGTAATAATACGCGGATCACTTATACGATAATAAACAATATTTTTCTTTCTTTTATGTACACCTATCACTAAATTATTGAATGTATAGTAATATCTGCCGTCTTTTTTCTCTTTATTGAGGCATTTACCCATGCTTTGTTCAACTTTTTCCTGGTTAAATTTATTATTAAGAGAAACATATCCCAAAGCAAAATCTTCTTCTGTCAGCATATCTTTGCGGCAAGCTTCCGTAAAGGGAGCATACACATAACCTTCCGTCCCGTCAGCTAAAACCTTATACCAGTTCTGCTCCTTATCCAGTACACGCAAAAGCGTATGACGAGATAATACGCGAATGATTCTGCCATTTTCCGGCTGCTGGCGCAAATTAACATCATCACCAGCCATAACTACAAAATCACCTTTGTCATAACCACGCACTTTATCTGTACAATAAAGCTTTTCCTCAGCAGCACCTAATGACTGCAGCATAACAGTCATTATAAATACCAAAACTGCTAAATGCCACTTTTTCATTTTCTACCTCGCCTTCCAATACATTTCGATATAAAACACAAAAACTGCTCTCCCCGTTGTGCGAGGAAAGCAGTCTTATAAATTAATTTATCAGCCTAACCAGGAACGGACACCGCTGCGTTTTAAAACAGTTTCCTTGTTTACGCCTACCTGTTCAGGAGCATATAAAAGCAAATCATCATTTACTTTTGATACGGATGCGTTAACAATGTAGCTTACACCGTTCAGATAATCAAAAATACGGTTTTTCAGTGCTGCATCTACAGCATCAAAGCAAACCATGATTGCACTGCCGCTCATCAGCGCGTCAGCATAATCACGCACATCACTGAAAGATTTAGGAGTGCGGATCATAATATTAAGATGTCCGGATTTCAAAAGACGAGGTCCGTCAAAAATTTGCTCTTCATGTTCTTCTGCAGAGAAGAATTTCATTGCCGTATTTTTAAAGTCCATTGGTATTGCCCCCATATCCCATGTAAATACTATAGTAGAGAATTATATTCTCTGTGCATAGGTAAAACTCCTGCCGTAAATAAAAAATTATTGATTATTTTTAGCACGACCGCGCATACGGCCACGTTCTACACGATCAAGAACTTTTTTACGCATACGGATGCTCTTAGGAGTAACTTCTACCAGTTCATCATCATTGATATGCTCCAATGCCTGTTCCAGAGAGAAAGTTTTAGGCGGAATCAGGCGGATAGCATCATCACTGCCGGAAGCACGCATGTTGCTGACATGTTTCTTTTTGCAGGGATTAACGTCCATATCATCTTCACGGCTGTTTTCACCGATAATTTGTCCTTCATAAACCTGTTCAGCAGGAATGATAAACATGGTACCGCGTTCCTGAGCATTGCCAATACCATAGGAAGTAGTTTCACCGGTTTCAAAAGCAACCAGGCTGCCGCGTGTACGGCCAGGAATTTCGCCTTTGTATTCTTCGTAACCTGCAAATACATGGTTCATAATACCGTTACCTTTAGTATCAGTCAGGAATTGATTGCGGAAACCTATCAAACCACGAGCAGGAATCTTGAATTCCATACGCAGATAGCCTGCCATTTCAGTCATGTTGGTCAGTTCAGCTTTACGCAGACCCAGACCTTCCATAACAGCGCCCATGTAATCCTGCGGTACATCAATAGTCAATGCTTCCATAGGTTCAAGCAGAGTACCGTTTTCATCACGATGCATGATAACTTTCGGTTTGCCTACCTGCAGTTCATAACCTTCACGGCGCATGGTTTCAATAAGGATGGACAGATGCAGTTCGCCACGTCCGGAAACTTTGAAAGCATCCGGGCTTTCAGTTTCTTCCACACGCATGGAAACATTAGTTTCAATTTCTTTAAACAGACGGTCACGCAAGTGACGGCTGGTAACAAATTCGCCTTCACGACCAGCGAAAGGACTGTTGTTAACAGAGAAAATCATGGACAGAGTCGGTTCGTCGATTTTCAGACCTTTCAGCATTTCCGGATTTTCATAGTCAGCAATGGTATCGCCGATATTTGCATCATTCAGGCCGATGAGAGCAACAATATCACCTGCTGCAACTTCCTGTACTTCTGCACGTTTCAGTCCCTGATAAGTGTAGAGTCTGCCAATTTTTGCTTTTTTACTGCCTTCTTCATTCATCAAGGTAATGTTTTCACCATTGTGAATGGTACCGCGAACAACACGGCCTACAACGATACGGCCTACATAATCATCATAGTCCAAGGTGTTAACCAGCATTTGCAGCGGAGCTTCCACATCTACATCAGGTGCAGGAATATTCTCCAGGATAACTTTGAACAAAGGTTCCAGATTATTGCTTTCTTCATCCATAGACAGCTTAGCGATGCCGTTGCGGGCAGAAGCCAGTACAACCGGGAATTCCAGCTGGTCTTCGTCTGCATCCAGTTCGATGAACAAATCAAGTACTTCATCAATTACTTCGGTAACGCGTTGGTCCGGACGGTCAATTTTATTGATAACTACGATAGGTTTCAAATGCTGCTCTAAAGCCTTACGCAGTACATATTTAGTCTGCGGCATAGGGCCTTCATAAGCATCAACCAACAGCAATACGCCGTCAACCATAGTCAATACACGTTCAACCTCACCGCCAAAGTCAGCATGGCCCGGGGTATCCAAAATATTGATTTTAGTGCCGTTATGCATAACAGCAGTATTTTTAGACAGAATTGTAATGCCGCGTTCACGTTCCAGGTCATTAGAGTCCATTACACGTTCTTCAACATGTTCATTAGCTCTGAAAATACCGCTTTGTTTCAGCATAGCATCAACAAGAGTAGTCTTGCCATGGTCAACGTGAGCAATGATAGCTATATTACGTAAATCATTTCTAATCATTCTTATGATTCTCTCCTTCACTAATTAAAAAGAAGAAGGATGCCTGTCAAGGAGCATCCTTCTAACTGCTTTTCCATTATATTCTTTTTATAACTCTCTGTCAATAAAATAGCATATTATTTAACAACACTGGGCAGCCAGGTAGCAATCTCCGGGAAGAAGCACAGCAGCAAGATTTCCAGTGCCATTACAGCACCAAAAGGAATAACGCCTTTGATAATCTGCGTCATCTTACTATCCGGACTGATACCCTGCAATACAAACAGATTCATACCTACCGGAGGAGTAATTAATGCCAGCTCCAGGTTAATCAGCATTACTACGTTGAACCAGATCGGGTCGAAGCCTAATCTTACAATCAGTGGGAATAAAATCGGCAGCGTAATAAAGATGATGGAAACAGATTCCAAAATACAGCCCAGGAACAAAAGCAGAATATTAATTGCAACAAAGATAACCCAACGGTTAGTCTGCATATCGACAACAAAATTAGTCAAAGCCTGCGGTGCATCCAAAATGGTAAGTACAAAGCCAAACAGGCTGGCGCCAATCATGATGGCAAAAATCATGCAGGTAGTCTTAATAGTATCTTCCAGTATCTCGGGCATATCTTTCAGCGAAAGAGTGCGATAAATACCAAAGGTAATAATCAGACTGTAAACAGTACCAATACCGGCAGCTTCAGTCGGCGTAAAAACACCTGTATAAATGCCGCCTACTACGATTACCGGCAGCAGCAAACCCCAAAAGGATTTCTTTAAAGCACTGATACGTTCATCCCAGCTGGCAGCAGCTTCCCGCGGCAGATTTCTTGACCGATAAACTACAATCATAATAAACAGTACCGTTAAAATAGCACCGGGTACAACACCGGACATAAACAGCTTGCCAATAGATTCATCAGTAATTGCGCCATATAAAATCATAGGAATAGATGGCGGAATTAAAATACCTAAAGTTCCGCCGGCTGCTACAGCACCCAGAACCAGTGAACGCTCATAACCACGGGCAAGCATTTCTGGGATAGCAATGGCACCGATAGTAACCGCGCACGCTACGGAAGAACCGGTAATAGCGGCAAAAACAGCGCAGGCCATAACGGTAGCAATGCCAAGACCACCCGGCAGATGACGCAGCCATTTATTAGCCAGTTCAAACAAATCGTTGCCAACCTTACCGGTAAGCAAAATCTGACTCATCAGAATATATAAGGGCACTGCTGTCAAAACAAAGTCATCCAGCGATTTGTAGCCGATAATCGGCAGCTGTGCCAACGCTCCGTCGCCGCCCATAAAGAGCAGCATACCGGCAACCCCTGCCATACCCAAGGAAAAGGCAACCGGCAGACCCATAACTAACAATAACAGCAGTAAAGCAGTAAATCCTAATATCATTTATTTTACCTCCTCACTGAAATCATTGTTTTTAATCTTTACAAAATCTACTAATAAAGTGCGAATAATCTGCAAAAACAGAACCAGCATCCCTATGGGCATCGCCATCTGAGGTATCCACAGCGGCGTACTTAAAGTCGTAGGTGCGCAGTTGTTTATTTCCAAAGAGAACATTGCCATTTTCCATGATTCCTGCATAAAAACCAGGCTGTAGAATAAACCGATTATAGCAGTGAAAAACTCTGTATAGCAGCGAATTTTCGGCGACATCTTTGACATCACAATATCTACGTGGATATGCTTTTTGCCTGCATAAGCAACACCCATGCCCAAAAAACCTGCTACAACTACGCAATAGGTAGAGATTTCCATAACCCATTCGGTAGGCGCATTAAATACACCACGGCAAATTACTTCATAAACAATCATAAAGCCGGTAAACAGTACCAAAAGTCCGGCAATAACCCCTGCCGCTTTAGTCAGCAAATGTAAAATTTTATCATATACCGTAATAAATCTTTCCACTATATCACTCTCACTTCAAATACAAACAAGTCATCAGGATTTAGTGCAGATATCAATTAACTCCTGACCGAGTTTGCCATTTTCCTTCACAAAGGTATCCCATACCGGTGCAGTTGCATCACGCCATGCCTGCATCTCATTTTCAGGTACAACATAAACCTTCATGCCTTTAGCCTTCAAGTCTTCCAAAGCCTGCAAATCTTCTTTTTTCGCATTAGCTCTGATATCATTACGTACTTCCTGAGCAGCTTCATTCAATGCTTTTTTCTGACTGTCATTCAGCTTGTTATAAGATTTTTCGTTAATAGCAACGATAAATTCAGGAGAAGCATGATTGGTAATAGTCAGATATTCATGTACTTCATACATTTTGCGGTCACGCATTGCTGTTGTACCGGAAGTCTGTCCGTCAATAGTACCGCGCTGGATGCCCATGTAAACTTCACTGGAGCCCATGGTTACAGAAGACGCACCTAAAGCTTTGATAGTTTCAGCAGAATATTTGCTGTAGCCGCGAATCTTAAGTCCGGCAAAATCAGCAGGAGATTTAATTTCCTTTTTATTATTGGCAAACTGTACAAAACCATAGTCAGCCCAAATCAGTGGACGTACACCTTTTTTGTGCAGCTCACTGCCCAGTTTATCACCCAGACCGCCGTCAATTGCTTTGTCAACTTTTTCATAATCAGGGAACAGGAAAGGCACATCAAAAACGTCCATAGCAGGAATAATACTTGCCCATCTGCCTACTGTATTAAGCCCCATATCAATACCGCCGGACATAATAGCATCATTCATATTTTTATCATTGTACAGCTGACCTGCCGGATAAATAGAAATCTTAACTGTCCCACCTGATTTAGCAGCAGCCTTTTCTTTCAGACTGTCCATTGCTTTTACCAACGGATGACTTGCCGGAAGCGCCGTTGCCATTTTCAGTTCTACAGTTCCGCCGTCAGCAGCTTTTTTATCACCGCCGCCTCCGCAGCCACCAACTAATGCCATAGCAGCAATTAACGCTGCTGCCGTAAACTTTTTCATCCATTTCATAATCAAACACTCCCCTTATTGCTAATTTTATTTATATTTTTGATCAAGCTCATTATATGCATTGAGCCCGATAAATTCGTTAAACTGTTCAAAGCTGAGCATTTCCTGCCCGCTGCCTGTCGTTGTCC
>ENA-UONS01002048-UONS01002048.1-human-gut-metagenome-genome-assembly--contig:-CS19-NODE-2048-length-16837-cov-11.002562_pt1 | contig 16837 bp, 15 predicted proteins | sample MGYA00242458_ERZ724005 | MGnify/ENA metagenome assembly ERZ724005
CGAGATGATGTGGCTGACCACCATGAATCCCGAGAGCCGCCGCCTCATCAAGGTGCTGCCCACCGATGTGGAGGAGACCTCCCGGGTGTTTGACCTGCTGCTGGGCGACAATCTGGCCGGCCGCAAGGAGCATATCGCGGCCCACGGCGCGGAGTATCTGGACGATCTGGACGTATCCTGATGTCCGTCTGCCCGGAATGCCCAGCGAATCGGATAAAGAGGATTTACAATGCCAAGAAAATCAACCAAGAAAACATTAAAGCCCGTCCGCCCGCAGCTGGGCGAGGGCGTTGAAATTTTAAACGCGGGCAGCGTGCTGGAAGACCCCATCACCCGCACGCTGGAGACCAACTACATGCCCTACGCCATGAGCGTCATCGTCTCCCGTGCCCTGCCGGAGATCGACGGCTTCAAGCCGGCGCACCGCAAGCTGCTCTACACGATGTACGGGATGGGCCTGCTCAAGGGGGCCCGCACCAAGTCCGCCAACATCGTGGGCAGCACCATGCACCTCAATCCCCACGGTGACGCCGCCATCTATGACACGATGGTCCGCATGGGCCGGGGCAACGAGAGCCTGCTGGTGCCCTTTGTGGACAGCAAGGGCAACTTCGGCAAGGCCTACAGCCGGGATATGTCCTGCGCGGCGGCCCGTTACACCGAGGCCAAGCTCGAAAATGTCTGTGAAGAGCTGTTCCGGGACATCGACAAAGAAACCGTTGATTTCGTTCCCAACTACGATGGCTCCACCACGGAGCCTACGCTGCTGCCGGTCACGTTCCCGACCATTCTGGCCAACAACACGCTGGGCATCGCCGTCGGCATGGCCTGCAACATCTGCTCGTTCAATCTGGCGGAGCTGTGTGCCACTACCATCGCCCTGATGAAAGACGCCAAGCATGACATCGCCACCACGATGCCCGCCCCGGATTTTGTAGGCGGCGGCCAGATCATCTATGATGAAGCCCAGATGCGGGAAATTTACGAGAAAGGCCGCGGCAGCGTCCGGGTCCGGGCCAAGTACAACGGAGTGCCCGGCGAGAACATGCTGGAGATCACCCAGATCCCGCCCACCACCACGGTGGAAGCCATCATGGATAAAATCTCGGAGCTGGTCAAGGCGGGCAAGCTGAAAGAGATCAGCGACATGCGCGACGAGACCGACCTGAACGGCCTGAAGCTGACGCTGGACCTCAAGCGGGGCGTGGACGCGGACAAGCTGATGGCAAAACTGTTCAAGGCCACCCCGCTGGAAGACAGCTTCAGCGCCAACTTCAACATTCTGGTCTCTGGCCAGCCCAGAGTCATGGGCGTGCGGGAAATTTTGCAGGAGTGGACGGCGTTCCGGATGGAGTGCGTCCGCCGCCGCACCTACTACGACCTCCACGGCAAGGAAAAGCGGCTCCACCTGCTGCAGGGCCTTGCCGCCATCCTGCTGGACATAGACAAGGCCATCCACATCATCCGCACCACGGAAGAAGAGACTGAAGTGGTCCCCAACCTGATGATCGGCTTTGGCATCGACGAGGTGCAGGCGGACTATGTGGCCGAGATCAAGCTCCGCCACCTGAACCGTGAGTATATCCTCAAGCGAACCAGCGAGATCGAGCAGCTGGAAAAGGACATCGCGGACCTGAACGACGTGCTGGCAAAGCCGGCCCGCATCCGCCGCATCATCATCAACGAGCTGAACGAGGTGGCCAAGAAGTACGGCCAGCCCCGCCGCAGCGAAATTCTCTACGACCTGCCCGAGGAGGAGAACGGTGCCGAGGAAGAGATCGTGCCGGATTACCCCGTCACCGTCTTCTTCACCCGCGAGGGCTATCTCAAGAAGATACCGCCCCAGAGCCTGCGCACCGCCGGTGCCCACAAGCTGAAAGAGGGCGATGAGATCATCCAGCAGGTGGAGACCCGCAACAACATGGAAGCGCTCTTCTTCACGGACAAGCAGCAGGTGTACAAAGTGCGTCTGGCTGAGCTGGAGGATGGCAAGGTGGCCCAGATGGGCATTTACCTGCCCGGGCGTCTGGGCATGGACGAGGGGGAAAACATCCTCGCCATGGTCATTACCGGCGATTACGCGGGCTATCTGTACTTCTTCTTTGCCAACGGCAAGTGCGCGAAAATTCCCCTCAGCTCTTACGCCACCAAGCAGAACCGCCGCAAGCTGCTCAAGGCATACAGCGATAAGGAAGAGCTCTCGCTGATGCTCTACCTGCCCGAGGAGACGGAGCTGGCCATCCGCACCAGCGCCAGCCGGATGCTGCTGGTGGGCACGGCGCAGATCCCGGCCAAGACCACCCGCGACAGCCAGGGCGTGGCCGTCGTCACTCTGAAAAAGAACCAGCGCGTTGTCTCCGTCGTCCCGGCGGACACGCTGGAGCTGGCCAACCCTCACCGCTACCGCGTCCGCAGCCTGCCAGCCACGGGTGCTCTGATCCGCGCCGAAGACGAGGGCGAACAGATGAGCCTGCTGTAAAGAACTCCCCCAGTCGCCTGTGGCGCCAGATTCCCCCTTTTGTCACCTGCGGTGACATCTTCCCCCGGCGCGGGGGAAGTCGGCCTCTGGGATGGGGCCTTTGGCATGGTGGCAAAGCTTCTGGTTGAATTGCAAAGTGTCCGGTTTCGCCAGAGGCTCCCTCTCCGAGGGAGCTGGCACGGCGTAAGCCGTGACGGAGGGAGTTCAAGCAGTAGCGGAGACAAGTTTAAATCGTTTATCCTGAAAAGAGGAAGCTATCATGCAAAATATCGACCTGATTTGTGTCGGCAAGCTGAATGCAAAATATTTTGCGGAGGGTGTGGCCGAGTATCAGAAGCGGCTGGCGGCCTTTGCAAATTTCCGGATCATTGAGCTGCCGGAAGAGAAGATTGAGGAGAAAAACGCCTCCGATGCCGTCGTGAAAAAGGCGCTGGAAAAAGAGGGCAAAGCCATCCTCGGCAATGTCCGCAAGGGTGCCGCCATCGTGGCCATGTGCATTGAGGGAAAACAGATCTCCTCCGAGGAACTGGCACAGTTCCTGGCGGACCGCGCGGGCAGCGGGGCGGGGGACGTGGCGTTCGTGATCGGCTCCTCCCACGGCCTGGCGGACGAGGTCAAGCGGGCGGCCGCTCTCAAGTTCAGCATGGGGCGGATCACCATGCCCCACCAGCTGGCCCGCCTGGTGCTGACGGAACAGATCTACCGTGCCTGCACCATCAATGCCGGCATGAAATATCATAAGTAAAGTGGAAGAGGGCCGCGTCCGCGGTCCTCTTCCACTTTACAAGAAGGAAAAAACATGGTACAGTAAGAATACGCGGCAGTGGGGAAAGCTGCCCGAAACAACACACACGACACGGCAAGCCAGCCGCGGACGGAAAGGATGTTATTACAATGGAACAGAGCGAAAAGACCCTTGATATGATCGTCAATCTCTGCAAGAACCGTGGTTATGTGTTCCCCGGTTCCGAGATCTACGGCGGTCTGGCCAACAGCTGGGATTACGGCCCCCTGGGCGTTGAGTTCAAGAACAACGTCAAGAAAGCATGGCTGAAGAAGTTTGTGCAGGAGAGCCCCTACAATGTCGGCCTGGACGCTGCCATTATCATGAACCCCCAGACCTGGGTGACCACCGGCCACGTTTCCAGCTTCTCGGACCCCCTGCTGGACTGCCGCGCCTGCAAGGCACGCCACCGCGCCGATAAGCTCATTGGCGAGGAGCACCCGGAGGTCAATGTCGATGCCATGAGCTTCGATGAGATGGACCAGTTCATCGCCGAGCACGAGGACATCGTCTGCCCCGTCTGCGGCAAGCACGATTTTACCCCCATCCGCAAGTTCAACCTGATGTTCAAGACGGCCATCGGCGTCACCGAGGACAGCTCTTCCACCTGCTACCTCCGCCCCGAGACCGCACAGGGCATCTTTGTCAACTTTGCCAACATCCAGCGCACCACCCGCCGCAAGCTGCCCTTCGGCGTGTGCCAGGTGGGCAAGGCTTTCCGCAACGAGATCACCCCGGGCAACTTCACCTTCCGCACCCGCGAGTTCGAGCAGATGGAGTGCGAGTTCTTCTGCAAGCCCGGCACCGATCTGGACTGGTTTGCTTACTGGAAAGACTACTGCGAGAACTGGCTGCTGAGCCTGGGCATCAAGAAAGAGCACCTGCGCCTGCGTGACCACGAGCCTGCGGAGCTGGCATTCTACAGCCGCGCTACCACCGATATCGAGTATGCGTTCCCGTTCACCGACTGGGGCGAGCTGTGGGGCATTGCAGACCGTACCAACTACGACCTGACCCGCCATCAGGAAGCTTCCGGCAAGAGCCTGGAGTACTTCGACAGCGAGACCAACGAGCACTACATCCCCTACGTCATCGAGCCGTCTCTGGGCTGTGACCGTGTGGCTCTGGCCTTCCTGTGCGAAGCCTACGACGAGGAGCACCTGACCGACAGCAAGGGCAAGGAGGATATCCGCACCGTGCTGCATCTGCATCCGGCTCTGGCTCCCTACAAGTGCGCTGTGCTGCCTCTGAGCAAAAAGCTGGGCGACAAGGCCATGGAGATCCGCAACGAGCTGAGCAAGTACTTCATGGTGGACTACGACGATACCGGTTCCATCGGCAAGCGTTACCGCCGCGAGGATGAAATCGGCACCCCGTACTGCATCACCGTGGACTTTGACACCGTGGGCGACGAGGCCAAGGGCATCGCTGCAGACAACTGCGTCACCGTCCGTGACCGTGATACCATGGAGCAGGTGCGTATGCCCATCTCCGAGCTGAAGAGCTACATCGAGAGCAAGATCGAGTTCTAATCGTTTTAGATTTTAGAATGATAAAAAACACAGCCCTGCCGTTGAAATTTCGGCGGGGCTGTGTTATAATACAAACAGAAGAGAATGCTGCCAAGCAAACGGTCAGCACCTCTCCAGCATGTCATTCAACAAAAAAATGACCGCAGGTTTCGGACGCTGGCGGTCATTTTTTGTTGTTGAAGATCTTCCACGCAATGTCGAACATGCCAAAACCCACAGTTGCAAGCAGTGTGAGCAGAGCCAAAGTTTCTAAAAGCGTCATGGAGCATCCCCCCTTTCGCATTTGCGTCAGGGGTGAGCAACAAAAATGCGTCAATCCCCGACGCGAAGCCGAAGAGGCGCGACCGCATGCCGTATGTAGACAGCATTCTCGAGATTAGTATAACAGACGCTTCGCCCTTTTTCAACCGGGCGGGGCGCCTTTTTGTTTCTGGATGGTGGACATTTCCGCCCCAAACGGGTATACTGAAACAAAATAAACACGGTTTACACCGCAGGAGGAACCTTTCGTGGAAAACTTTAACGAACTTCTGAAAAAATATGCCGATTTCATCGTCCGGGTGGGTGTCAATCCCCAGCCGGGCCAGACCCTCATCATCCGCTGCCCGCTGGAGGCCGCCCCGCTGGCCCGCCTGTGCGTGCGCAGCGCCTATGAGGCCGGTGCCCGGGACGTGCAGGTGGATTGGAGCGACAACGCTGTTTCCCGCACCCGGATGGAGCTGGGCAGCGAGGAAGCCCTGAGCGACTTCAAACCTTACCAGCTGCGCCGCTATCTCGACTACGCCGAGAGCGAGGGCGGCGTCTGCATCCTGCATCTCCTCGCGGATGATCCGGAGGTCTATGCCGGGTTGGACGGGGCCAAGATCAGCCGGGTGAATGCGGCCAACCGCAAATATATGGCTCCGTGGCGTGAGTACACCATGAACGACCGGGTGCAGTGGTCCATTGCCGCCATGCCCAGTGCTCCCTGGGCCAAAAAGATGTTCCCGGAGCTGGACGAGGCAGCCGCCATCGAGAAGCTGTGGCAGCTCATCTTTGACGTCTGCCGCGTGACGAACGGCGACCCCGTCAACGAGTGGAAAGCACATCTGGACCGCCTGACCACTCTGGGCGAGAAAATGAACGCGTTCGACCTCGAAAGCGTCCACTTCCAGAGCAGCAACGGCACGGACCTGACCGTGGGCATTGCCGACAAGGCCATCTGGGAGAGTGCCGGCAGCAAGAACGAAAAGGGCGTGTTCTTCCTGCCCAACATCCCCACCGAAGAGGTCTTCACGGCACCCCACAAGGAGAAGGTCAACGGCATCGTCTACGGCACCAAGCCCTACGTCTTTAACGGCCAGCTCATCAAGGGCTTCCATGTGACGTTCAAAGACGGCAAGGTGGTGGAGCACGGGGCCGAGGAGGGCGCGGAGCTGCTGGGCCAGCTCCTGAGCACCGATGAGGGAGCCTGCCACATTGGCGAGGTGGCGCTGGTGCCTGCTTCCAGCCCCATCAACCGGAGCGGCGCGCTCTTCTACAATACTCTGTTCGATGAGAATGCCGCCTGCCACATTGCATTCGGCGCCAGCTATCCCGGCACCACCCGGAACGGCACGACTCTTTCCAAGGAAGAGCTGCTGGCCCGCGGCATGAACCAGTCTTCCATCCACGAGGACGTCATGATCGGTGCGGAGGACAGCAAGATCACCGGCAAGTGCCGCGATGGCCGCACCGTGACCCTGTTTGAGAACGGTGTCTGGGTTTTGTAAGGCCTGCCCTTGGCCGCAGGGCCCGGCTGCTTTCGATAAAACATAAAACCTGCCCGGGCTGCCAAGGGCTCCCCTGTTAGGAAAGACTCCCCCGGCCGGGGGAGGTGGCACACAAGTGTCGAAAGGGGAGCGCCTGAGAGGTTTTTCACGAAAAAGCTTGCATATTTCGCAAATGTATGCTATATTCTAGTAGTACGATATAGTTTTTATGGAACGTGGGCCGCAAGGTCCGCGTTTCTTGTTTGTTTGGAGGTTTTTTATGGCGAAGCAGTCTGGCGGCAACACCGCCCAGAGAGTCGAAGCGCTTGTCCGCCCCACCGTGGAGGGCATGGGCCTGCGCCTGTGGGATGTTGTCTTTGAAAAAGAGGGGCCGGACTGGTATCTCCGTGTGCTGATCGACAAGGCGGACGGCTCCACCATGGACACCGACACCTGCGCCGATGTGTCCCATGCGCTGGACCCCATCCTGGACGAGGCAGACCCCATTGAGCAGAGCTATTATCTGGAGGTGGGCAGCCCCGGCCTTGGCCGCAAGCTGACCCGCCCGGAGCACTACACCGCTGTACAGGGCCAGAAGATCAGCGTCAAACTGTACAAGGCCAACGAGAACGGTGCCAAGGAGTTTTCCGGCATCCTGACCTCCCGCGAGGGGAATACCATCACGGTGGAGACCCCGGCGGGCCCCGTCCGCTTTGAAGCCTCCGCCGCCAGCACGGTGCGCCTGTGCGACGACGAAGACCTGTTTCATTGAAAAGTAAAACCCTTTATCACATAGAGAGTAAATCATAGGAGGAACCCGAAAAATGGCAGCAGCTAACAATGAATTTTTTGAAGCTCTCTCCATGCTGGAGCACGAGCGCGGCATCACCGCTGAGTATCTGATCGATAAGATCAAGGCAGCGATCGTGATCGCTGTCAAGAAGAACTACGAAGTGGAAGACAACAACGTCATGGTGGAGATCGACCCCGCCAACGGCAAATTCAACGTTGCTCTCATTCAGGATGTTGTGGCCGATGAGGACTGGTACGACGAGCACAGCGAGATCGGTATTACCGAGGCCCAGAACATCCGCAAGGATTACAAGGTGGGCGACCGCGTGGTCACTCCCCTTAAGACCAAGGACTTTGGCCGCATCGCCGCACAGACCGCAAAGCACGTCATCCGTCAGGGCATCCGCGAGGCCGAGCGCAGCCAGCAGCTGAGCGAGATCCAGTCCCGCGCCCATGACATCGTGCAGGCCACCGTCACCCGCGTGGACCCCGAAAAGGGCATCGTGGCCGTGGATCTGGGCAAGGGCGGCGAGGCCATCCTGCCCCGCAACGAGCAGGTGCCCGGTGAGACTTACACCGAGGGCCAGGTGCTGCAGGTCTACGTTGTGGACGTCGTCAGCGGCGACCGCGGCGCGCGCGTTATGATCAGCCGTACCCACCCGGGCCTGGTCAAGCGCCTGTTTGAGCTGGAAGTGCCTGAAATTTACGACGGCACTGTGGAAGTCAAGGCCATCAGCCGTGAGGCCGGTGCCCGCACCAAGATGGCAGTCTGGTCCAAGGACGCCAACGTCAACCCCGTTTCCGCCTGCATCGGTCCCCACGGTGACCGTGTGGCTGCTGTGGTCGAGAAGCTGGGCGGTGAGAAGATCGACATCGTTAAGTGGAGCGAGGATGTCTCCGAGTTCATCTCCGCGGCCCTCAGCCCGGCCAAGGTGCTCAAGGTGGAGCTGCTGCCCGGCGAGACCCGCTCCTGCCGTGTGACCGTGCCGGACCAGCAGCTGAGCCTGGCCATTGGCAACAAGGGCCAGAACGCCCGTCTCTGCGCGCGCCTGACCGGCTACAACATCGACATCCGTCCCGAGAGCGGCTACTATGGCGAGGACGAGGAGCCCAAAGCCGAGCAGCCCAAGACCGAAGAGACCGCTGAGTGATTCCAGCGCACCCACTGCCAAAGGAGGGAAATCGGATGGCACAAAAAAAGATCCCTGCCCGCCAGTGCATCGGCTGCATGACCAGCCGCCCCAAAAAGGAGCTGGTGCGTGTGGTGCGTGCACCCAGCGGAGAGATCAGCATTGATCTGGTCGGCAAAAAGCCGGGCCGCGGCGCGTATCTCTGCCCGAACCCCGACTGCCTGACCAAGGCAAAAAAGAAAAAGGCGCTGGAGCGCTGCTTTGAGCAGCCGGTTCCCGCCGAAGTTTACGACGCGCTGGCCCGGCAGCTGGCCGCGGTAGAACAGGAGGCCGCACAGGATGGCAAAGAATAAGAACAACGCCCCCGCAAAGCCTGCGCTGGCCCCGGCAGATGCCCTGTACCAGGCCGTGAGCCTCTGCCGCAAGGCAGGCGCCCTGACCATGGGCTTTGACGCTGTGGAAGATGCCTGCGTCAAGGGCAAGGCGTGGCTGGTCATGGTGGCCAGCGACGCCAGTGCCAAGACCGTGCAGCGTTTGAACTATGCCGTAGGCGACCTGGTGGATGTGATCCCCATGCCGCTGACACAGGATAGACTGGCTGATATCAGCCATAAACCGGTGGCGGTGTATGCCGTGACCGACCGCAACCTCGCAAAGCTCTGCTTTGACCGCCTGACGGACTGTGGAGCAATCAAAAATGAGGAGGATATGAGCGAATGACCGTAAAATATAAAGTAAGCGATTTTGCAAAAGACCTGAATATTTCCGCCAAGAAAGTGCTGGATGAGCTGAACGCTATGGGCAGCACCGGCAAGAAGAACAGCTCCACTCTGGAGGAGAACGAGCTGAACTACCTGCTGGAGAAGTTCAGCAAGGACAACAGCGTCAAGAGTCTGGACGAGTTCCTGAACAGCGCCAAGGCTCCCAAGGCTGAGCCGAAGCCCGCCGAGAAGAAGGCGGAGCCCAAGGCCGAAAAGAAGCCCGAGGCTCCCAAGGCTGAGCCCGCAAAGGCCGAGGCAAAGCCCGCTGCCAAGCAAAACAACAAGAAGAACGAGCAGCACAAGAAGCGCGAGGAGAAGACCGTCTCCCTGAGCGAGCTGGCCCGTGAGACCGGCGCAAAGGCTACGGCTGCTACTGCTCAGTCCGTCTCTGTCCGCCGCGAGGACAATCAGGTCACCGTCGATACCCGCACCGTCGATATGAACGTGGACCGCTTCGATGCCCGTTACGACGATCTGGCTTCCACCAAGAACACCGAGAACCGCCGCAAGCCCACCCCGCAGGGCAACAAGCAGAAGTTCACCCAGCGCGGCCAGCGCCAGCGCCAGCAGTTCCAGAAGGGCAAGCGCGAGACCGAGTTCGAGCGCCTGCAGCGCATCCAGCTGGAAAAGGCCCGCAACGCACAGCTGAAAGTCTCCATCCCGGATGAGATCACCGTCGGTGAGCTGGCTGCCCGCCTGAAGCAGCAGGCTGGTAAGGTCATTGCCAAGTTCATGCAGATGGGTGAGATGCACGCCATCAACGACATCATCGATTTTGATACCGCTTCCCTGCTGGCCGAGGAGTTCCACGCAAAGGTCGAGCACGAGGTGCATGTGACCATCGAGGAGCGCCTGTTCACCCAGGAAGAGGATGCACAGGAAGACCTCGTCGAGCGTCCCCCGGTCGTCTGCGTCATGGGCCACGTTGACCACGGCAAGACCAGTATCCTGGATGCCATCCGCAAGACCAACGTCACCGCGGGCGAGGCCGGCGGCATCACCCAGGCCATCGGTGCGTATCAGGTCAAGATCAACGACAGCCTGATCACGTTCCTGGATACCCCGGGCCATGAGGCATTTACCTCCATGCGTGCCCGTGGTGCCAACATGACCGATATCGCGGTTCTGGTCGTGGCTGCCGACGACGGCATCATGCCCCAGACCATTGAGTCCATCAACCACGCCAAGGCTGCCAACGTCAAGGTCATCGTGGCCATCAACAAGATGGATAAGCCCACGGCCAACCCCGAGCGCGTCAAGGAGGGCCTGACCAAGTACGGCCTCATCCCCGAGGACTGGGGCGGCGACGTGGCCTGCATCCCTGTTTCTGCCATGACCGGCATGGGCATCAACGACCTGCTGGAGCGCATTGCGCTGGAAGCTGAGGTCATGGAGCTCAAGGCCAACCCCAACCGCCGCGCCAAGGGTGCGGTGGTCGAGGCCCGTCTGGACAAGGGCCAGGGCCCCATTGCCACCATCCTGGTGCAGAACGGCACCCTGCACTCCGGCGATGTCATCATTGCCGGTACCGCTGTGGGCCGCGTGCGCACCATGCGCAGCGACAAGGGCCAGCTGCTGAGCGATGCCGGCCCCTCTACCCCTGTGGAAATCACCGGCCTGACCGCAGTGCCGGAAGCAGGCGACCTGTTCGAGGCTGTTGAGGACGAGCGTCTGGCCCGTGAGCTGGCCGAACAGCGCGTTGCTGCCGCCAAGGAAAAGCAGTTCTCCTCCTTCCAGAAGGTCACGCTGGATAACCTGTTCAGCCAGATGGCTCAGAACGATATGAAGGAGCTGGCCATCGTCGTTAAGGCTGACGTGCAGGGCTCCGCCGAGGCCGTCAAGCAGAGCCTCGAGAAGATCTCCAACGACGAGGTCCGCGTCCGCGTCATCCACGCCGGTGTCGGTGCCATCAGCAAGTCCGACGTTGACCTGGCCGATGCCTCCAACGCCATCATCATCGGCTTCAATGTCCGCCCCGACAACGTGGCCAAGGAAGAAGCCGCTGCCACCAAGGTCGAGATGCGGATGTACCGCGTCATCTACGATGCCATCAACGATGTCACCGACGCTATGAAGGGTATGCTGGCTCCCAAGTTCCGCGAGGTCGCTCTGGGTGAGCTGCAGGTCCGTCAGGTCTACAAGATCAGCAACGTGGGCACCGTTGCAGGCTGCCGCGTGACCAGCGGCAAGATCACCCGCGACAGCAAGGTGCGTGTTGTCCGTGACGGCATCGTCATCACGGAGGACGAGATCGCATCTCTGAAGCGCTTCAAGGACGACGCCAAGGAAGTGGCCGAGGGCTACGAGTGCGGCGTGACGCTGGCAAAGTTTGCGGACGTCAAAGAGGGCGACGTGTACGAAGCTTTCAAGATGGAAGAGTACCGCGACTAAGATTTGCAAAACCTCTCAGTCTCGCATTCGCTCGACAGCCGCTCCCCTTTCGGCACTTGCGTGCCACCTCCCCCGGCCGGGGGAGTCTTTCCTACCAGGGGAGCCCTTGGCAAAGAGGTTTCGTTTTCGATGAAACTGCTTTGTGTTTGCTGGAAAACGGTACGAACTGCCAAAGCCTCCCCTGACAGGGGAGGTGGCATCGCGCAGCGATGACGAAGAGGTTATTTTGTGATAGGAGAAACCAAATGTCTCAAAAAAATATGGGCCGTCTTGCGCAGGATATGAAGCGTGAGGTCATCGCCATCATTGGCCGCCTGAAAGACCCCCGCCTGGAGGGTGGTCTGCTGACCGTGACCCGCCTGGTCGTGACGCCCGACCTGGATGTTGCCAAGGTTTATGTGAGCGTGATGGGCCGCACCGACGGCCCCAAGCCTGCCATTGAGGCGCTGAACCGCGCGGCCGGCCATGTGCGCACCGAAGTCAGCAAGAAAATGCACATCCGCAAAGCCCCCCGCTTCCTCTTTGTGGAAGACGACGGTGCAGCCTATGCGGCCCACATCAACGAACTGCTCCGCGAGCTGAATGTCAGCGGCTCCGACGACACGCGGGAGCCGGAAACCGAGGACTAACTCAGCCTTGCGGAAAGGATGGATCATGGGATGACAGAACAACTGAACGTGCAGCAGATGGCCGAGCGCCTCCGTGCTGCGGACAATGTTTTGATTCTGTGCCACAAAAACCCGGATGGTGATACCGTTGGCTGCGGCAGCGCGCTGTACTACGCCCTTAAGGCGCTGGACAAAAACGCGGCTGTCCTCTGCTCCGACGTCATCCCCTCCCGGTATGCGTTTACCAACCCACGCCTGTTCAAGGGCGAGTTTGAGCCCCAGACCGTGGTGGCCGTGGATGTGGCCGGCATCCAGCTCTTTGGTGAGAACAACGGGGTGCCCCAGTATACCCGCCACATTGATTTTTGCATCGACCACCACGCGGGCAACAGCGGCTACGCTGATTTTACCCTGCTGGACGGCCAGGCCGCGGCGGCAGCGGAGCTGTTGTATGAGGTCATCATGGCCATGAAAGTGCCCATGACGGCCCACATTGCCAACTGCCTGTACACCGGTCTCTCCACCGATACCGGCTGCTTCCGCTTTTCCTCCACCACGGCAAAGACCCATCTGGTGGCGGCAAAGCTCATCGAGGCAGGGGCCCAGGTGGAAGAGCTGAACACCCTGCTGTTTGATACCAAGCCCCGCGCCCGGATGGAGGCCGAGCGGATCGCGCGGAACCATCTGGAGTATCATCTGGATGGCCGCTGCGCCCTCATCTACCTCACCCGGGACGAGATCGAGCAGAGCCAGGTGGACCCCGCCGATCTGGAGGAGCTCACAAGCCTGCCCATCAGCATTGAGGGGGTCAAGGTCGGCCTGACCCTCCGCCAGCAGCCCGGCGGCAGCTACCGCATCAGCGTCCGCACCGCCAAGGGCGTGGATGCCTGCGCCATCGCCCGGCGTCTGGGCGGCGGCGGCCATACCCGCGCGGCGGGCTGTGAGCTGCTGGGCAACCTGGACAACACCAAGAGCGCCATTCTGGCCGAGGTGGAGGCGGAGCTGGATGCTCCCCAGACGCCCGACGGACAGGAGGAAGCCTGATGCAGGGAATCCTCATTGTGGATAAGCCCACGGACTGGACCAGTTTTGATGTGATTGCAAAGCTGCGGGGCATTCTGGGCACCCGGAAGCTGGGCCACAGCGGCACGCTGGACCCCATGGCTACCGGCGTGCTGCCGGTCTTCTGCGGCGGGGCCAGCAAGGCGGTGGACTTACAGCTGGACCACACCAAGGCCTACCGCGCCACCCTCAAACTGGGGGCGCGCACCGATACCGGCGATGTGACCGGTACCGTGCTGGAAACAGCCCCGGTGACTGCCGGGGAAAAAGAGCTGCTGGAGGTGCTGCCCCGCTTTGTGGGGCCCCGGATGCAGACGCCGCCCATGTACTCGGCGGTCAAGATCAACGGCCAGCCGCTCTACAAACTGGCGCGGCAGGGCATGGAGGTGGAGCGGAAAGCCCGCCCCATTGAGATCCTGTCCATCCAGTACGAGGGCAGCCCGGCGGAGAATGAGTACACCCTGACGGTCAAATGTTCCAAGGGCACCTATATCCGGGTGCTGCTGGAGGAGATCGCGGAGGCCATGGGCCAGAAAGGCACCATGAGCGCCCTGCGCCGCGTTGCGGCCGGGGTCTACACCGAGGCCGACGCCCACAGCCTGGAAGAGATCCAGGCCGCCAAAAACGCGGGCCCCGAGGCCCTGCAGGCCCTGATGCTGCCGGTGGAGAGCGTGTTCACCTCTCTGCCGCTGCTGGTGGCGGACGAGCGGGTGGAGCAGCACCTGTACAATGGCTGCCCTACCAGCCGCTACCCCGCTGCGGATGGCCGCTACCGGGTGCGGAACGCGCAGGGCCAGTTCCTCGGCCTTGCCAACATCACCGGGGGCGTGCTCCGGGTGGAAAAGCTCTTTGTGGAGCGAAACTGAAGGAAAAGGAATGATGCCAATGCAGATCTATTCACAGCTTGTGCCGCTTGCGCTGGGCAATGCAAACGGCAGTGCCGTGGCCATGGGCTTTTTTGACGGCATCCACATTGGCCACCGCGCCGTCATCGAGGGGGCGGTCCAGTGGGCAAGAGCCCACGGGGCATCCCCGGCGGTATTCACGTTCAAATTGCCCACCGAAAACAAGATGAAAGGCAAGCGCCTCCTCTCCACCGAGGATAAACACGCCCTCATCGAACGTCTGGGCGTGGAGCATTATCTCTGCCCGGATTTTGAGGAGATCAAGGCCATGACGCCCGAGCAGTTCGTGCTGGGCATCGTGCGGGACTGCAACGCCAAAGCGCTTTTCTGCGGCGAAAACTTTACTTTTGGGGCCAAAGCCGCCGGAAACCCGGAACTGCTGCGCAAGCTCTGCGCCCCGCTGGGGGTGGAAGTGGTGGTGCTGCCCATGGCCCGGTTTGAGGAAAAACCGGTCTCTTCCACCCGCATCCGCACGGCGCTGGAGGGCGGCGACATCCCGGCGGCAAACGCTATGCTGGGGATGCCCTACGCGATCCGCTTTGCGGTGCACCACGGGGCTGGTCTGGGCCGGACGCTGGGGGTGCCCACCATCAACCAGCTCTACCCGCAGGGGTTCCAGCTGCCGCGTTTCGGCATCTATATCACCCGGACCAAGATCGGGGATACCTGGTACCCCTCGGCCACCGGCCTGGGCACCCGGCCCACCGTCAACGACGATCTTTCCAAGGTGACCTGCGAGACGTTCATCCCGGGCTTCTCGGGCGACCTGTATGGCACCGACCCGGTGGTGGAGTTTTACGCCTACCTCAGCCCCAGCAAAAAGTTTGATACACTGGACGAGCTGCGGGACTGCATCAACCATGCAGCCCGGCGGGCCCAGGAGTATTTCCAGTAAACGAAAAAACACCGTTCGGCTGAACGGTGTTTTTTGTTTGCAGAAAAGGGAAATACCGCAATACTCAATCGAAGAATCTGCCCTTGAGCACGTTTTCGATCACGGCCTGTTTCAGGGCGGGAGAGAGGGTGCTGTCCGCCTCCATGGCGGCAAGCAGCGATTCTTTCGTTTCCGTCTGGGCGGCGCACCGGGTGATGGCGTGGTCCGCATCGGCATCCAGCACCAGCAGGGCGGGGGAGTCGGGCGTCCAGCGCTGCCATCTGGTGGAGCCGGAAAGCAGCTTTTTGCCGTTGGGGTCGCCGCTGGTGATGAAGTTTTTCAGATAGGCGCGCAGCTGTTCCGCCATGGCCTGATAACCTGCGCCGGAGAGGTCGGCCCAGCCGAAGTAGGGGTTGCTGCCAGACAGCATCGGGAGGGCGATGCCCTGGAACGAGCCCAGCAGCGGGATCTGTGTTTTGCTGGCGGAAGAGCCGTACTCGATCTGCCCCAGGTAGAGCGGCGCGTCGCTCCGGGCCGCGATCACCTCCGCACTGCCACGGGTGCTGAAGACCCGGCAGAGGGCTGAACCATAGGTGGCGGCAAACTGCTTGGCTGCTTCCAGCTCGTCGGCGGAAAAGCGTTTGGCCTCCTCGCTGGAAAACCAGCTGTCCCACCGGGCGGCGGCGTTGAATTCATCGGCCCCGGTCAGCAGCAGGGTAGGAATTTCGCTGTACTGAGCCGCTGGATATCCGCCCTCGGGCAGGGTGATGCCGTCCGCATAGAGATGGGGGAAGACGCTCATCCGCAAACCGGCATTTGCCATCAGCGGAGCCAGACGAGCGGCATCCACGCCACAGAGCCAGCTGCGGACCGCAGGGTCTTCCGTCAGCAGCCAGCGCCGCGCGGTTGCTTCGGTCAGAGCCTTGCCGTCCTGCACGGCCAGCGGTGCCAGAGCAGCGGCAAGCGTTTCAGCACTCGTGTTCTCATCCGCGCAGGTCATGCCGCCGGAAATAGAGATGGCTTTCTGGAACCGGCCCACAAACAGGGGACTGGCCAGCAGGGCCATTCCGTCCCGCCCGCCGGCTGCAAAGCCGAGGACCGTGATGTTCTGCGGGTCGCCGCCGAACGATGCGATATTGTCCCGCACCCAGTCCAGCGCCTTGGCCATGTCCAGCAGGGCAAAATTGCCCGTTTCCTCCGGGCCGGAGCAGAACGCGGGCAGGCAGTTGAAGCCGAACAGCCCCAGACGGTATTCCAGCCCCACGAAGACACAGCCCAGCTGCTCGGCCAGAAATCCGCCCGGAAGCTCCCGTGCGGAGCCGATCTGATTGCCGCCGCTGTGCAGGTAGACGATGACGGGCCGTTTGCTGGCCTTTTCCGTGGTGTAAACGTCTAATTTGAGGCAGTCTTCGGTGCCCAGGGCGCAGGTGCTGTACTGGTACGCCGCCGCGCCGGGGACGGTGCAGTCTTTGGCGTCGGCCCAGGGGGCGGGGTCCTGCGGGGCTGTCCAGCGGGCGTCCCCGGCGGTGGAAGCGCCGTAAGGGATGCCATACCAGACGAGATGCCCCTCCTGCCGGATGCCCTGCACCGGGCCGTGCTGAGTTTGGCATACCGTGCCGATGGGGGCTGCAGCGGCGGCTGCGGGCAGCGAAAAGCCCGGCAGGCTGGCGGCTGCGGCGGCCACGGCTCCGGATTTGAGAAAACTGCGGCGGGAAAACTTGGGTGCTTGCATCGTAAAATCCCTCTCTTGTAAAATACACCTAAATTATAACAGCCCGGGTTTGAAATG
>ENA-UONS01002065-UONS01002065.1-human-gut-metagenome-genome-assembly--contig:-CS19-NODE-2065-length-16769-cov-5.165251_pt1 | contig 16769 bp, 19 predicted proteins | sample MGYA00242458_ERZ724005 | MGnify/ENA metagenome assembly ERZ724005
ACTTTGGCAGAAAACAGATATACAGCAGATGGGAAAATATGGGCAGCTTCAAACTTAGTTTCTTGGGTAAAAGAGAAAAATTATCCTGTATTTAAATTACCATTAGCTGGAGTAAACCTAGAGCATTTACCTTGGGAAATAAATACCTTAGATGACATAATTTGGCATAGTAAAAGGATACAAGACACAGATTTAAGTCACCCAATACTAATTGATCATTTAGGTAGAATATGTGATGGTTATCATAGAATTGTTAAAGCAATAATCGAAAATAAAACTGAAATAGATGCAATACGAATCGAAGAAATGCCAAGACCAGACGGGTATGAAGAATGATAAACTAGACGATAAGACTAGATGGGAATTAATACCGTTAGATTGTCTTGAGGACATTGCAAGAGTATATACAGAAGGTGCTAAGAAGTATGGTGACAATAATTGGCAGAATCTAGAGAATGGTTATGAAAGATATAAAGGTGCATTATTAAGACACTTATACGCTTCTACTTATGAAGAATTTGATCCAGAAACTAAAGTAAGGCATGAAGCAGCAGTAGCATGGAATAGTATTGCATTATTATACTATGCAAAGCATGGAAGAAAAACTAGACAAGATACTACTGAATCAACAAGTGATACTGCTGTATCTGAGACAGATACTACAGGACACGAATCGTAGTCAATTCCTTGAAGATTACGCTGCAAATTTAGCAGCACAAGCAACAGAAATAATATTAGGACACAATATAGTAAGAAAATAATATGGAATTAAAATTTAAGAAATTACAAGAAGACGCAGTATTACCTAGTTATGCTAACCCTAACGATGCTGGTTTAGATTTAACAGCAATCTCCTTTACTCAGGAATTTGATAAGAGTGGTAAGTTAGTATTAGTATATCATACAGGTTTATCCGTAGAGATTCCTGAAGGTCATGTTGGTTTAATCTTTATGAGATCATCAGTTTCTCAGAAGTCTATGTCAATGTGTAATGCTGTAGCTGTTATAGATTGTGATTATAAAGGTGAGATTCTTCTCAAGTTTAAGATTACTACAGATGCTCTTCCTACAATTTATCAGCCTGGTGAAAAGATTGCTCAGTTAGTAGTAATGCCTTATCCGAAGATGGAGCCGATAATTGTAGAGGAATTAGCAGGTGAAGATCGTGGTGGTGGATTTGGTTCAACTGATAAAAAAGAAGAAAATGAGAATGCAGAACAGGGACGAGAAAGCGGAACAACTGAAGGAGATAATCAATCAGTACAGTAAAAACCCAGAGTATGTTAATGCATTTTATACTCAACAAGAAGCAGTAGATGCATTGAATAGACATTACAAAAATAGATACATTAAAATAAATTTAGATTAATATGAATACATATATTTATGCTGGTAACAGCTCTCTTTTAGTAGTAAAAGACAATGATCTTAATAGTGTTAGTTCTATTCGTAATCATTATTTGAACATCGACTGGGCTTGGGTAATTGAAGAAGACGGTATCCTTAAATTTAACGGTAAGGAGTATGAAGTAAAAACTTGTTCTGTATGCTTCTTATAATAGAAGTGATGATGATAGAGATATTGCTATTATAAAGAGTGAAGAATTATATAACAACTTTAAGCGAAATCTCGAATACGAGAAAAATAGACATAATGAATGTTGTGAAGCATGTGCTCCTAGCGATTGTTAATTAATACTAATGAAACTATTCGACATACTTGGTGGTAAAGTAATTATTCACAATGACACCTTGGGCATACCCTGCTTTAAAAAGTTATGGGATGCTGATAAAGCAGATAAAGAAACAGCCACTAAACAAATAAGTTATATCGTACTCAAGAATAAATATGATAGTCCATATGTCCAAAGTATGAGTCCTGAAGAGATAGGACCTAGACTCAGGAAAGAACTATTTGGAGATGCTAATTATAAATTACCAGTAGAGGTATTAGAGGCAGAACAAGCATACATTAACTTTAATGAAACCCTAATATTAGGACTACTTAAGAATGCAAGACTTAAATTAGATAGTGTATCTAGATATTATGCAGAGTCTTTACAAGATGAGTTAGATGATAAGAAAGTTCAATTAATATTAGCAGGTATGGAAAAGCTCGGTAATACTATTAAATCTCTTGATGCATTAGAAACTGCTGTGAGATCTGAAGAGATGGCAAGTAGTAGAGTTAGAGGTGGAGTAGAAGTTAATCCATATGAGCTATCAAATAGACAAGCTGTACGATAAGTAATACAATTTGAAACAAAATAAAACTAACTGCCGTTACAGGCAGTGTTAAAAATTAAGAACTATGACTAAGGAAAAGAAAACTACTAGCACAAAGAAAACAAGTAAGGCTAAACTAGTTAAAGTTGAAGAGAAACCGTTCGATTTAATTATTGATTTTGGCCCAGCTCATGAGAATGAGGCTAGAAAAGAAATCGAACTGGCTGAAGAAATTGCATATAGAGAAAAGAAAGAAGCTTATTCAAAATCTATGGATCTTAAACCAACTAAAGCACCTTGGTATAAGAGACTAGGTTTAAAGATCAAACAGTGGTTTAATCGATAACAATTATGATTGATTTCAATAAGAAAATCAAAAATAGCAATAAGTTTAGGAAGCCCGCCCTTACATTTGTAGAGACGGGCTCTTATTGTGCTTACCCTAAAGGCACAACTGAATACTATAGCTTTTGGGATCAAGAAGTAGAAAAATGTATATATGGTTATACTGCAGAAGATGGTGACTTTATAACAGGTTATCATTATTTTTATTTAAATTATTGTCCCATAGTAAGACAGGTATATAGGGAAATAACTAATAGGAAAACTGGTTTAAAAGAATGGAAATCTGTCAGTGAACGTACATTCCCAGATTTCTATGATTATGATTACTATTACTTTCAAGCAATAGAGGAAGCACAAGAACAAGGTAAACACTTATGTGTAGCAAAAGCTAGACGTAAGGGTTATTCATATAAAGGTGGTGCTATGCTTTGTCGTAATTTCTTCCTTATACCAGAATCAAAATCATATGTATATGCATCAAATAAACAATATCTTACAGATGATGGTATCCTTACTAAGGCTTGGGATTACATGGATTTTATTGATGAATATACAGCATGGGGTAAAAAGCGTCAAGCAGTAAATACATCTATGAGACGTAGAGCATCTATGTGGGTTACTGATGATTATGGTAATAAAACTGAAGCAGGTTATAAATCTGAAATCATTGGTGTATCATTAAAAGATAATCCTGATGCAGTACGTGGTAAAAGAGGTGTACTTATACTTTGGGAAGAGGCAGGTACGTTTGCTGAACTAAAAGCTGCATGGCAGATTGCAAGACCATCAGTAGAACACGATGGTGTAGCATTTGGACTTATGATCATGTTTGGTACTGGTGGTGATCAAGGTGATGCAGTAGCTCCATTACGTGAAGCTTTTTATGATCCTGAATCTTATAACTGCTTAGGTTTCCCTAATATATGGGATGATTGTGCAGTTGGTGGAAAATACTGTGGGTTCTTTATTCCACAACATACTAATCTAGATTCAAGAGATGAAAATGGAAATCGTATGTTCATGGATAATGATGGTAATACTAATCATGAAGCATCAAGGAAATACATATTATCATTACGAGAGCAAGAGCTTAAGAATGCAAAAACAATGCAAGCTATTGATAGATATGTAGCTGAGCATGCTGAAACTCCTGCAGAAGCATTTACAGAGTTAACAGGTAATATATTCCCTAAAAGGGAATTACAAAAACAATTAGCTCGTATTAGAACTAATAAGAAATTACAAAATCATAAACAAATAGGCGATCTTACTTGGGATGGTGGTACTGTAAAATGGAGTATTAAAAAGACAGGTGATATTACACAATTTCCATTACCAAAAGAAGCAAATCCTGAAGGATCTATAGTAATATGGGAACATCCATGTCCTGAAACACCTATAGGTTTATATATAGCAGGATGTGACCCTTATGACCACGATCAATCTGGCACTAACTCACTAGGATCAGTATTCATATACAAACGTATACAGAATTTTGAATCATACAGTGATATCATAGTTGCCGAATATACTGGTAGACCAAAAACATCAGAAGAGTTTTATGAAAATGTAAGAAAGCTATTAGTGTACTATAATGCAAGATTAATGTGTGAAAATCAAAATACAGGTTTATTTGTTTATTTTAATAATAAACATTGTGACTACTTATTAGCAGATCAACCAGATATTATTAAAGACATTGTAAGAGACTCCAAAGTAAATAGAAGGAAAGGCTGTCATATGAACAAGGAAATTAAACTTTGGGGAGAAGGTAAAATTAAAGAATGGCTAGAAGAAGAAGTAGAATCTAGTCATATGAGACTTGAGTCTATATTATCAGAACCATTACTTGAGGAATTGATACAATACAACGATAAGGGTAATTTTGACCGTGTAATGGCATTAATGCAAGTAATGATATATAGGGAACAATTATATACAGCTCAAGTAAAACAAAAACAAGAGATAGAGAAGAAGCAAAGATTGTTTGATACACCAATATTTACAGATAAATGGTTTGAACAGGATACTTCTGATTCTACAAATAAATTATTTGATTCAAATATATTAACATTTTCATTTTAAAATATGGAACGCACAGTAAATAGCTTTCCTATACAAAAAATACCTTTTAGCCAAAAGAGTGAAGAATGGAAAAAAACATGTGTAGACTATATCATAGGGCAATCTCAATTAAGTAATGGTAGTTCAATACCTACTGATGAAGAGATGCAAACATACTATGATTTATATAATAGTGTATACAGTGAGAAGGATTTAAAATATGTTACAAATCCTTTTAATCAAGATGATGGTTTTCCAGCAGTAGCTCAGGACTATAACATTATTAGACCTAAAATTGATTTATTAATTGGTGAAGAAACTAAAAGACCATTTAATTTTAAAGTATGTAGGACTAGTGATGCAGCTGCAAGTGAAATGCAGGAAAAAGCTAAACAGATGTTGCTTGATTATGTTCAAGCATCTATTATGGCTAAAATGGGTCCTGAAGAACAGGCTAGGTATGAGGAAGCATTATCTTCTGGTGAAATACAAACCCCAGAGCAAATACAGGAATACCTTACTAAGGATTATAAAGATGTAGCAGAAGTTACTGCTTATCATACCCTAAACTATTTAAAACACTCTTTGAATATTGATCATGAGTTTGTAAAAACTTGGAAGGATGGTTTAATTGCTGGTGAAGAAGTAATATATGTAGGCATCAGGAATGGAGAGCCTTGTTTAAATAGGGTTAACCCAAAGAACTTCTGGTTTGATGATGCTGAAGGAATTGAGTTTATTCATGAAGCTTCAATGTGTTGTTATAAAATGCTTATGCCATATACTCAGGTATATGATGAGTTTTATGATAAACTTGATGAAAAACAGCTTAATCAACTACTAGAGAAATTTGGTCAATATGGTAAAGGAGCTAAGAATTGGTTAGGTGATAAGAACATGGTAGATGATTGGAATCATATTGATACGAAAATCTACAGTAAGTATCCTGATCATAATCCTTATGGAGATGCAGAGGATGTAGTAGTATATCATGTATGTTGGAAATCTTTTAAAAAGATTGGTTTTGTTACTATAGTTAACCCTGAAACTGGAGAAGAGGAAGAGTTTGTAGTAGATGAGTATTACAAGACTACTGGTAATGAAGTCAATGTTGAATGGGATTGGATCATTGAAGTATGGGAAGGATATAATGCTGATGATCTTTACTTTGGAATTCAACCTATTGAATACCAATACATTACAAGTAAAAATCTTAATTCTCAGCGACTGCCATATACAGGAATTGTTTATAGTAATACTAATAGTGCTCCTAAGTCTTTAGTTAGCATTATGAAACCTTTACAGTATTTATACATTACGACATTCTATAGAATGGAATTAGCAATGGCAAGAGATAAAGGTAAAGTTCCTGTAATGGATGTTACTCAGATACCAAAAGGTTTAGGTATTGATACTGCTAAATGGATGCATTATTTAAGTGCACTAGGAGTAGCATTCATTAACCCGTATGATGAAGGTTGGGACATACCGGGTAGAGAAGGAGGTAGACCATCTAATTTTAATGGGTTTACTACTTGGGATCTTACTATGGGTAATGTTATTGCTCAATATATTCAATTACTAGATAAAATTGAATCGATGGCTTCGGAGTTATCTGGAGTAACACCACAAAGACAAGGAGCTATATCTAGTACTGAATTAGTAGGTAACGTAGAACGTTCAGTTATACAATCTGCACATATTACAGAACCATTATTCTGGATGCATAATCAGGTTAAAAGACAAGCATTACTTATGTTATTGAATACTGCTAAAGCTGCATGGAAGGACAGTGATAAACAGTATTTAAATTATATATTTGATGATACTACTAGAGCATTTATAACATTAGCTGATAATTTCCCTTATGAAGATTTCGATATCTTTGTAACAGATAGTACTAAAGAAGTACAAGCTATTGAACAACTTAGAGCATTAATTCAACCTGCTATGCAGAATGGTGCTAGTTTAGTAGATGCTGCTGAAATGTACACTATGGATAATCTATCATTAATCAAGAGTAAGCTACAAGAACTTGAACAACAAAGATTATCACAACAGCAAGCAATGCAACAGCAAGAAGCTGAACAGCAACAGCAATTAATACAGATGCAGAATCAAGTTAAAGAACAAGAGCTTATGCTTAAAGAAGCTGAACTTGATCTTGAAAAATATAAAATTGATCAAGATAATGCTACTAAGATTACTGTAGCTCAATTGAATGCATATAGAGGATCTGAGAATATGGATCAAGATATGAATGGTATACCAGATCCTATTGAGATTGGTAATCAAGAAATAGCTAGACAAAAAGCTGTATCTGATGCTGTAAGTAAACAGATGGATTTAGCTAATAAAGCTAGAGCTGAAGAGAATAAGAAAGAGTTAGAAAAACGTAAGATTGAACAAGCTGAAAAAGCTGAGAAACTTAAAGCTACAATTGAACGAGAAAGACTAGCTCTTGAAAAGAAAAAGCTTGATGAAGCTAAGAAGTTGCAAGCTCAGAAAGATAAAGCTGCAATGGATAGAGAGAAACTTAAGGCTAAGACTGCTCTTAAGAATAAAGTGGTAGGTGAGAGTAAAACTAAAAAATAGGAGATAACAATTATGGCATGTAAAGGAGGCTCTAAAAAAGGCGGAAAAGGTAAACCAGGTAAGACAGGTAAGTAAATATTACTAGTATGAAATGGAAAGATCTATCTCTTAAAGAGAGAAAACAGATATATGATAGCATCAGGGTGAATAACCCTGATGCTACATATTTTGATATTAAAGAGCAATTTGATTCTATTCCTACATATGAAGATGGTAAAGGTAAAACCATAAACAAAGCAGATTTACCACCAGAATATAGAACTGGTACTCCTGAATACTTTGAAAGACAAAGGAAAATATCAGGTGCAGTTAATGCAGTTCAACCAGAAGCTTATATTACTCCAGCTGGTTATATTAAAGATGCAGTTAACTTCATTGAAGACTTAGGCAAAGGAGATTATGCTGGAGCTGCCATTGATGCTGCATTAAATCTAATACCTTGGGGAGTTGGTAAAACTATAAAGAAAATAAAAAAGAAAGTAGGAAGAGCAATTGAAGGAACAGATGCATATACTGCAGAATCCTATGCCGAGCCTTTTACTCCTACAATCACTAAAAAGAAGAAGGGTAAAAAGGTTAAAACTGAAGCTGATTATGACCAAGAGTTTGCCGAAGTAAAGAGAAAATATAATAACATGCAGGAGTATGATAAGGAACTTAGTAAGATTACTAATGATTTATTTATGCCTACTGATGGTAGTGTAGAAACTCTTGAAAAGGTTGATAAAGCTTATGGTACAAATTATAAGAAAGCTGCATCTGCCATTGCTTTTCAGGATATGGCTAATAGAGGTAAGTATGTTAAGCATCAACAAATGTATGATAGTGCTGGGAATCCTATATATGGTAGAACTACCGGTAAAGTAGATCAGCCTACTATAGAAGATATGACAATTAGTCTTAATCCAGATTATTATCTGGAAGGGACAGCAAATCATGAAATCAGTCACTTAGCAGATGCTTTAGTTAATAGAGTACATCATGCAGATGCTACGAATAACTATAAAGAAGGTCTTATTAATAATTGGACAGATCCTATTACTCAGGATAAGATTGAAGAATATTTATCTTATCGTAGTAAATATGCAAATAGGGTTAACCCAGTATTACGAACTCTATATGATATTAGACCAGATAAGCAAGGTTTTATAAATAGAATGAACAATCTTACTCCAATCGAATGGGCAGTTCCATTAGGATTACCTATGTTCTTTGGAGAAGAACAAGAAAACAAATAATCAATATGAAAGAGTTAGAAGGAGTATACCCACTATATCCTGTACCAAGTTATAAGAATGGTGGAATACATATCAAGAAAAGCAAGAGAGGTACATTTAAAGCTGCAGCTAAGAAAGCTGGTATGGGTGTACAAGAATATGCAAATAAAGTATTAAAGAAAGGTAGTAAAGCAAGTCCAGCTATGAAGAAAAAAGCTAACTTTGCTAGGAACGCCGCTAAATGGAAACATTAATAAATCTAATTAAATATAATTATGGATAACAATAGTAATACACTATTAGGTTGGGAAGCAGTAGCAGATGCATTGTCATCTGAAACATTAAATAATCCTCTAGTAACAGGTACGTTTAGTACAAGTAATGATGATCTATCTGATGATGAAATCAAACGTTTACAAAGAACTAACAGAGGTCCTTCAGTAAAGGAAGTATTTGGAATAGATACTTCTAAAGAAGAAAAAGATACTGAGGTTGAAGAAACTGAAGAAACTGAAGAGGAAACAGAAGTAGAAGAAAAGGAAGTAGAAGTTGAAGAACCTAAAAAGAAAGATAAACAAACTAAGGAAGTAGAAACCGTTGAGGAAACATCTACTGAAGAAGAGGAGTTAGATAATGAAGGTATTCAAGTTAGTGCTTTCTTTGATGCTATTACTGAGGAATTAGGGTTAGACTTTGAAGAGGATGAAGAAGTACAGAAACCTAAAACAGTAGAGGAATTATGTGAATACTTCAAGGATTTAATTGAAGAAAATTCAACTCCAGAGTATTCAAGTGAAGAGGTTGCTAAGATTGATGAATTTGTTCGTAATGGTGGTAAACTAGAAGATTATTTTCAAGTTAGTGCTGCTATTGATTTTGATAACTTTGACACTTCAATTGAGAGTAATCAAAAGCAAATCATTCGTGAATTGTTGTTAGAAAAAGGGTTTAGTGAGAAGAGAATCCAGAGTAAACTAGAGAAGTATGAAGATGCTGGTATTCTGGAAGATGAAGCAGAGGAAGCTCTTGAACTAATGAAGGAGATTACTGAAAAGAAGAAGGAACAGCTATTGATTGATCAGGAAAAGCAAAATGAGGCAAGAATCGAGCGCCAACAAAAATTTGTTGACGACGTTGTCACCAACATTAAATCGCTGAAAGATATCAGAGGTATCGCTATTCCTGAAAAGGATAAAAAAGCTTTATTGAATTATATCTTTAAAGCGGACTCAGATGGTCTTACTCAATATCAGAAAGACTATTCTAAGAGTGTAAAAAATTTAATTGAGTCTGCCTATTTTACTATGAAGGGAGACACTTTGCTAGATACTGCAAAAAAAATTGGAACTAGCTCTGCTATAAAGACCTTGAAACAAAGTTTAAAGACAACAGGTGCTACGAAAGGCACTAAAAGAATTCACACTAGTTCATCAAACTCTATATGGAGTATCGCAGCACGAAGTTTAAACAATAATTAAAGATTATAAATTAATTTATGGATAACGGAATTCTGAATAATTTACAGATCGGTAAAAGTAGATGGTTTTCAGATCTTATTGACGAGAATAAGATTTCAGAAGCAATGTTGTCAAGACCGTATGAAGTAGAACGTATTGTTTCTTACGTATTTGCCGCAAAAGACGGTGCTTATGGTACTTCCATTGATGCTATCACAGGTGGTCTTGGTAACGTAATGACTATTGATCAAAGTACATATGAATGGTATGTTGAAATTGATACCGATAGAGCTGTAACAATTCGCTCTGCAAAATGGCAGGGTACTGAAATTACTGCTGCTAATGCTGACACAATCATGGCTGGTATTGGCAACACACCTATCCAAGTATGGGTAGAAGATAAATGGTTTGGTCCGGGTGCTATTGTAGTACTTGATGACAAAGAATATCAATTACGTATTCAAGGTGCTCCTGTACAGGACGGTAACTTGTGGTGCTATACTATGTTCATCGCTGATGGTCAGTCTAGTTCATACGTTCCCGGTAAGTATTTGTTAGCTGGTCGTGAAATGTCACGTCTTGGTGCTGCTTACGAGGAGTACAGTGAAGAAGCAGATATCCTGAACTACAATACTCAATTCAAGATGCGTAACTACTTATTCACGACTCGTTTGAGTTATGATATTACAGGTACGGCTTATGCAACTGTATTGTGGATTGCATTAAAGGATCCTAAAACAGGTAAGAAATCTTATTTGTGGTCTGACTATCAAGAATGGGTGGCAATGCGTGAATGGAGAAAACGTTGTGAGATGATGATGGTTTACTCTAAGTCAAATCGTAACGCTGATGGTACTTTCTCTTTGAAAGGTACTAATGGTCGTCCAGTTTACTTGCCAGCTGGTTTGCTTGAGCAGATTGCACCGTCTAATAGACGTTATTACACTGAGTTGACAGCAGAGTTGCTTGAAGACTTCTTGTTTGATCTGTCTTACAATATTCTTGGTACTAATGAGCGTAAGTTTGTAGCCTTAACTGGTGAAATGGGTATTCGTGAATTTGACCGTGTATTGAAGCAAAAAGCTGCTACGATGAATGTAATTGATACTAAGTTTATCAGCGGTAGTGGTCAGGAGTTGACTTTGGGTGGTCAGTTTGTAACATACAAGATGACTAATGGTATTGAGTTGACATTGAAACACTTCCCGTTGTATGACAACACTACGTTCAATCGTTTGTTACACCCGCTTTCTGGTAAGCCGCTTGAGTCTTATCGTTTTACATTCTTGGATGTAAGTCGTAGAGATGGCGAAGCAAACATTGTTAAGGTAGTACGTAAGGGTCGTGAGTTCATGCAGTGGTATACTGGTGGTTCTATTTCTCCTGCTGGTCCTGCTAAATCTATCAACACTTTGCGTTCTAATGCAAAGGACGGTTACTCTGTTCACTTCTTAGGTGAGATGGGTATCATGTTGAGAGACCCTCGGGGATGTGGAGAATTGATTATGGATGCCGAAGGCTAACCGAAAGCTTGTGGCACGTATAAGTACGCCAATATTATACAATATAACTTATAGGGGCGTAATAGCCCCTATATTTTTTTATTAACAGGTTTAAAATCTATATTTAATTAAGAATATATGGAAGCAACGTTAAGATTTATTAGAACTAACCCTTGGGTTGGTATTTCAAAGTTTAAAAATTGTGGTGATTATATTGGTCCGTATTGGACTAGATCAGGAAACAGATATACTGGTTTAACAGAGGAAGATGCTCGTAGACTTGAAAAAGCTATTGGTTATCCAGAAGGTCATTTAGCACCATATAGTTCATTCTGGGCTACTTATTCAATTAAGTTAGGTAACAAGGATTTATATATACATACTGAAAAACCAGAGGATGAATTAAAGTACTTATTCTTAAAAAATCATAAAAGAGTAGCATTTGGTACTAGTAATATTACACCAAGTACTGACTACTTGTTAAGTAATTCTCAAGCAGAAGCAGAAGAGAATAATAAGAAATTTAAAGTTAAACGTGAGGCTTATTCAGCATTTACTAAGATGTCTCTTGAAGAGATGCGTAAGTGTCTTAGACTTTATGGTATTAAGTCAGATTCAATTAGTAATGAGTTAGTTGAAAGTAAGCTGAACGAACTTATTGAAAATGATCCACAAAGATATTTACTACTGTGGGTAAATAATAAGAATAAAGAAACTCAATACTTGATCGAAGCAGCTATTAGTAAAAATATTATTCGTAAGAATAAGAATATGTATTACTATGGTACTGATGTAATCGGTCGAAGTATGGATGAAGCTGTACTGATGCTTGATGATAAAAAGAATCAAGATATAAGACTAGCTATCATGCAAGAAATAGAATCTAAGTAATATGACAGTATTAGAAGCACATATAGCATTTAAGATTGAAGCAGATAAAAATGCCGTTAATATTGGTATATCTGGCTGTCCATCTTTCTTACCTGAGGAAATTGATTATTGGTTATACACAGCATATCTAAGCAAGATAGCTACTAAAGCTACTGGTAATAATACTCTTAGAATACCATTTGAAGGTAATGTAAAAAGAGTAGCAGACTTAGAAGGTTTAGTAAAAACTGATAAAGGATTGTCTTTACTAAGTGAGCCTATAAGTAATAGACTTACTATGAATAATTTCAAATCTAGTATTACTTATGGTGATGATACTCAAGATAAGCGTATGTACTTCTTAGAAGGACTTTTACATTTTGGTAATAATAAAATAGCTACAGTAAAACTTATTAGTCACGAACAAGCTACTAGATTCTTAGAAACTTATAATAATAAACCTTGGATTGAAGAACCTGTAGCAATACTAGAGGATAATAAGTTAATAGTATTTATAGATAGGGATCTCATGGTAGGTCCCTACACTATAGATATTACTTATCTAGCATATCCAAGAAAGATTAATAATCAAGATATTACGTCTACTCTAGATGAAATTCCAGAGTATATGCAATATGAAGTAGTTAAATTAGCTGCTGACATGGCAATTGAGAATATTGAATCTCCAAGAACTCAAACACATCCACAGTACGTAGCACAATTATCAGAGTAATATGAGTAGTAAGGAAATGCAAATGGAATTCGAGAGACGAATTCAACTTATTAGCCCAGATCTTATTGTAGATGAGAAACCTAACTCTGATCTTATATTTTCAATACTAAATGAAGCTCAAGATAGATATGTAATGATGAATTATGTTGGTGATGACCAAATGGAAACTGAAACTAACATACATACTAGAAATACAGATTCTATTAAGAGTTTATTAGTAGAAAAAGAGTTAACTGCAACAGGTACCACTCTTAATGGTTTCACAAGATACAGATTACCATATGTATCTACTGAAGAATATTTCTTATATGTACATTCTTTTAGTAAAGTAAAAGGTACATATAAACAATACAAGGATTTTGTTAGAGTAGACAATCAATTAGTTAAGTATAGGGATCTTGGTAAGTTTATTAAAACTGCATACAATACACCTATTATTAGGCAACCTGCTGTTGCATTAGTATCAGATCCTACTACTAAATATAATTATATAGAAGTAGCAGTAGATGCATATACTACATTAGGTAATGTTACATTGACTTACTACAGGAAACCATTAAGATTTAATACTACTGATGGAGCTAATAAATGTGAACTACCAGAATCAATTCATAGTGAAATTGTAGATTTAGCAGTTAATATGTTTATTACTGAAGGTAAATATAGATTACAAGTAAAACAACCAAATAATCAACAATAATGAGGTACATTGACTTACAAGAAGCATTTGAATTAGAAATAGCTCAGTTAGATAGTAATCTAACAAAACCTACTACTTCAGATATTGAATATTGGTTAACAGCTGGTTTAATTAAGTTTATTAAAACTAGATACTCTGGTATCAATTTTAAGCAAACTGGTTTTGAACAAGATCAAAAGAGAATTGACGATCTTCGTAGTTTAGTCACAAGAAAATCTTATCAGTTCACAACCTATCCAGAAGAGTATACAGTTACTCTACCAGAAGATTATATGACTACTTTAGGTGAAACAGCTGTAATATTTAGTTATGATCATTGTTGGCCTGTGGGCCCAAGTGGTCAACCAAGAACTAAAAACACAGATGTGTTAGAGGCTACTGTAGAAAATATTGATAGACAAAGACAAAATACTTTGTCAGAATATAGATTACATGGTAGATCTGCTAGACCATTAAGACTATATGAAGGTAATACTATTCATTTATATACAGATGGTAATTACCATATAAGAAATTATATTCTCACATACTTGAGAATACCCAACAAGATTAGCCTCACTGATGCTCCATTTGAGGAGTACAAGGATATGCCAGCATCAACTCATGATGAGATAGTAAAGTTAGCGGTTGAGTTGTATTTGGAGAATGAGGCTAATCCAAGATATCAATCGTATATTAACGAAGTAAATAGTATGGAGTAATATACGAAAAGTTTAGTTTAACGAGGAAATGCGAAAGCAAAGTAGAAGAACTAAAATAAGTTAAACTGAGCTCAATGTTTAACTATTAAATTTAAATAAAATGTTACAACACGTAAATAAAGTACTTATCGCTAAGACAGCTCCGGCTTCTTATACTACTGTAGATGCTTTAGTTGACGGTGATATCGCATTGTTCAATGAGAACAAAGTAATTGTTAAATCTGCATCTGAGGCAGAAGCTGCCACTGCACTTTACATTGGTGTTTGTGTTGGTAAAGAAGATGTATACGATCAAGAGGGTACAAAATCTACAAAGTCGGTTATTAACTATAGTATGCCGATTCAGAAAGGTTCTAAACCGTCTATGGTATTCACTGAGTTTGTTACTAAGGCTGAAGACAAAGTAGTAATTACTGCAACTGATGTTACTCCTGAAGTGGGACATCGTTATGTATTGCGCATTGTTTATAATGACATTCACGAAGCTCCAGGTCAGTTTACTCATACTTATGAGGTAATTGCTAAAACTACTAATGCAACAGATTTGATCACTTCTTTCAAGAATAAGATCAATAGTCATAAACAAGCTAGAGTAGTAGCTACTAGTGCTGCTGCAGTATTAACATTGACTGCAAAGGAAATTCCGTACAATCAGGGAATTACTTTAGATGCTGGTTATTGCCAAGTATCTATGGATGTTTTCATGTGGAAAACAATTCCTTCTGGTTTGTTAAGTAATGTAATGTATCCTATTTCTAATTTGACGATTGCTAAGACTCAGGGTACTCCGGGTCGTGGTAATGCTTATATTGTAAGAGATCGTGAGAATTGGAATCTTGGTTACGAAGGTATTCAGTACCGTGCTAATGCTATTTATCCGTATATTGCTCCTGAATTCAGATCAGATCTGAGTGCAGAATATGATACTCTTACTTTAGAGTGGGATAACTTGTATTTAAGCAACGATAATCAGTACATCAAAACTACTCCGCTATCTGCAGAGATTTATGTTAATAAAGATGAAATTTCTGGTTCTGCTTTTGAAACAGCATTAAAAGCATTTGTTGCTAAAGCCTAACTTTTAAACTTATTAACTCACAAGGGGGCTTGGGGTATTCCCCCATGCTCCCTTTTTTATTTTAAAAAAATATGGAAGAATCATTATATTTAGCGGAAGTAAAATTACTTACCAGATATTGTCATAATTGCCTTGATAATAAAATGAAAGAGCGTATTATGATGTTCTTATTTAAGAAGGAATTATATGACAATGCCACAAAGTTAGGTCTGACAGAAGATGCTGATATGTATTATAAAGAAATGTTAAACCTACTTGGTATGAGAACCTGTAATTGTACAATAAATTGTAATACTTGTAAAAACTGTAGTAATGGATCATGCACAATATGTAAATAAGGTAGGTAAACAGATTAATGATTCTACCAAAATGAATATTGATATTGATAATACATCTGTTACTAATATAGTACTTATTCCTCATTTAGAAACTATATATAATCAACTTGAGTCTGACTTAAAGAAAAATGATCCAGATTTTCCTTTTACTCAGGAAGATTTGATTAAGATTGGTGGGTACATTAACTGTTTAAAAAAACAAATAAATTTCTATGAAATACAAGACATTGATAATAATTGTATTCTTACAGAAATTGAAGAACATATAATCCAAGAGTAATATGAATAAAAAGATATCACAATTTGAACTAACAACTAAGCTGCAAGAGCAAGACCTCATTACCCTTGTACAAGATGGTAGTAATAAAAATATTACTAGTGGAAGTTTTACTACATCACTATCAGGTACATTTGCTACTAATGAGAGAGTAGATGCTGTAGAAGAAGATGTTGAGATACTAGATACTAAAGTAAATGATAATTATAAAGATCTTAGTAATAAGATAGTAGAAGGAGATACTAGTGTAACTACTAATCTTAATAGTACTATCACTAGTTACTATGATGTGTTAAATAATAAGATCATTACATTAGATACTAAGCATGACACCGATATGTCAGAGATTGGTGGTACTATGCAAGAATGGATAGATGATATTGATAATAGATCTACATTACAACAATTACAGGATGCTCTCAATAGACTCACAGTAGCTGAGAATACTATTACAGCATTATCTGAACTTATTGCAAATGGGGGTGGTAGTGGATCTGCTCCGGGTTATCATACTCAAAGTACTGCTACAATATTTCCTTTATCTGGTTATTATAAAGCGAATGATGCATCTCCATTGGCTACATCTGATACATTAAATCAAGCATTGTCTAAACTTGAAAATCAAGTAGAAGCAGTGGCTAGTAGTTCTGGTTCTTTACCTGTAAT
>ENA-UONS01002104-UONS01002104.1-human-gut-metagenome-genome-assembly--contig:-CS19-NODE-2104-length-16526-cov-4.829701_pt1 | contig 16526 bp, 6 predicted proteins | sample MGYA00242458_ERZ724005 | MGnify/ENA metagenome assembly ERZ724005
TTAACCAAATTTGTACCAAGAAGGGAGAGCAAAAATAAAAATGAGAAGAAAGGGAGTAAGAATTCTAGCAATATTTATATTGATTTGCATTAATATTAGCATTTTTTCTAGAGTAAATGCTGATACTATTAATGTTGTGCTAGAGAGTGAAGAATATGCGATTTCACAAAAAAGCTTAACAATAAGCAGAATTATACCTAAAACAGATATTGAAGAATTCAAGCAACAATTTAATTTGGAGAAAGAAAAAGTTCATGTTTATGCCAAGAATGGTACTACTGAGATGAAAAATGGAGTTATTGGAACTGGAATGAAAATCCGTTTTGATAACATAGAGAATGAGTATACTGCATGTGTTATTGGAGATATAAATAGTGATGGAGAAATTTCTCAGTATGAAATAAGTAAAGCAATAAAACATGTTGTTGGACTTGAAGCTCACCAATTATCTGGGATAAATGCAACAGCAATAGATGTTGACGGAGACGGAGAGATTACACAAAAAGATGTTAGTATTTTAATAAAATATGTTGTTTATGGAAAATTGGATATTGATGGGAAAAAGACCCCAACAGCTCCAATTATAAGTGTTTTATCTGGAGAACAAGGAAAAAATAATTGGTATACTTCTGGTGTTGAATTGCAAATAAACAAACCCGAGAAATCTCCTGTAAAAATTGAATATATGGTATTAAAGATTACTGGAACAGAAAATATTCAAGAAACACAAATTGACGATGATAAAAAGATAACAATTCAACAAGATGGAACATATGAAGTAAAAGCTTATAGTGTTTCTGTAATTGGAACAAAATCTGAGATTGCAACATTGACTGTAAAAATTAATAAAACTCCACCAATAAATGCTGAAATAGTGGCAACACTTGGAAGTGAAGATGGAACAGAATACATATTTGGAGAAACAGCTAAACAAAATATATATGTTAAGGAAAGGGAGGAAATTGGAAACAAAGTAACAATTGAAGCACAAGGGGCAAATGAAATTCAAGCAGGAACAAGTTTACCGATTGTGTTGGAAAACGAGGGAAAAACAAAATTAATTGTTTCAACCGAGAATGAAGCAGGTTTAGTAACAAAAAGAGAATATACTGCCATTATAGATAAACAAATAAAAAGACCAGGAAGTTTAACTTTGAAATTAAACGATGCAAATGGAAATGAATATAAATCTAATACTTGGACAAACCAAAATGTTTATATGGAAGTTGTACAAGGTGGTCAAAATATAGTAACAACGTTTAAGGTTGATGGAACAGTAGCCATTGAAGAAAGGTCTGAACCACTAACAATTACTCAAGAAGGATTATACACAATTACGGTTATAAATAGAGATGATGTGGGAAACGAAAGTGAAACATCATTTAAAGTAAAAATTGATAAAACAGCTCCAGCTGCACCAGTATTACAAATTGTAAAAGGCGAAAAAGACCAAGAAGATAATGAATGGTATAAGGGAGATGTAAATCTAAAAATAATAGAATCTACAGAAGATGAAGGTGGCTCAGGTGTTAGTCACGCAACATATGAAGTAAGTGGTACAGCAAATGTACCAGAAACTAGGACAAATGGACAAGAGATGTCGATTGTAAATGAAGGAATTTATACAATTACAATATATGAATATGATGTGGCAGGTAATAAATCAGAAGGAGCTACACAGGTTATAAAAATAGATAAAACGACTCCTCAAAATATAAAATTAGTGGCAAGTCAAATAACAGGAAAAACGTTCCACATACAAGCTTCATCAGAGGAGGATTTATCAGGAATAGCAAAATATCAATTATATATAGATGGAAAATTATATAAAGAGTTAAATTCTAGTGAAAATACTGCAGATTTTGATGTAATAGAACAAAGCTCAAAAACACATCAGGTATCTATAATTATTTATGATGTGGCAGGAAATGCAAATATAGAAACAATACAAGTTAATATGGGGCGTTTAAATACAAGCGAAATTAATCATATTGAATTTGAGATAAATAGTTTTACACGTACGAATAATGGAAGTACAGTTGCCAATGGTGCAGACTTCTTAATTTCAGATACAAGTTTGTCAGATGCCTCTAAATTCATACAAGTAAATTCTGCAACAACTAATGTAAAAGGAACTATAACTGGTAATATTAAATTAGTAAGAAAAGATGGAGAAGTTGTAAATGTCTTGGAATACTTCCCACAAGGATTACAAATAGAAGTTTCTCAGTATTCAAACGGAAGTGGAACTGTATGGCAACATAATGCAAACATAAATATGCTAAATAGTACAAATTCTAACCAAGGAAAAGAAGAGGGGCAGTCATATAGTTCAACAGTGGATGTATCTAATAAACAGAATAATGATAACAAATTTGAAATATCTGATGAAAAACAAAAAGGAACAAAAACATATACAAGATTTATTATAAAAAGTGTTACTTTAAATGATAAAAATATACCATTTAGAATAACAAGTAATGTAATATAAAATTAATGAAAGGAGAAAGATATGAATAAACATAAGATATTATATAAATTAATAGCAATGTTTACAATTGTTATTCTCCTTAATGCTATTAATATTAACACGACTAAAGCCATAACTATGAATGCATATCCAATGACAGATTCAAACTTTAACATATGGGGCGACAGTGTTCAAACGACATTTAGTGATAAAGGATATTTTTCGGTATTAAATGTTAATGGAACTGAAGCTAATATAAAAAATTGCTCTGGTTCATTAAATGGAGTAAGTGTTCAAACAAAACTATCATATATAAGTAATGGAAATTATGTAAAAATCTCATTTGAAGCAACAAATACATCTGGTTCTGCAAAAACAATAGGAATTGCAACATATGCAGATATTCAAATTGCGGACAATGACTATGCGCCAATTACTAATTTAAGTGGTAATAGAGGTTTTACAATGACTGATGGGACAAAATACACTTTTACTTTTCTTGGCAGAAATTCATATGGTGTAACAGATGTTGATACATATTGGTTTGGACAATTTCAAATTAGAGAAGAAAATAAATGGAATAATTCACAAACTTATGTTTATGGAAGTACAACAGAAAGACAGGGAGACTCTGGTATGGCTTTCTCTTGGAAAAATAGAACTATTCAAAACGGAGAAAAACTTATCTTTTCAGTAGCTATTGGTATTGGAACGTTAAATACACCACCTACAATAAGAGTAACTAGTCAATTAAAAAATAGTTATTATCAAGGGGAAGTAGTTGATGTACAAGGCTATGTAAACGACATTGATAATGGAGACATTGTAATAGTAAAATATGCCATAGATGGTGGAGAGGAAATGGTTATTGCCAATAATCTGAGACCAAATGGTAGTGAAAAATATTTTCATACATCATTTACTATTCCAAACAACATATCAAATGGGCAACATTTTTTTCAAGTATGGGCAGCAGATAACTGTGGAAACATGTCGGTGCCTGTTACTGTATATTTTAATGTTAATAAAGATGTAACGGCACCTACAGGTACACATTCAATAAATCCTACTAATTGGACTAATGGAGATGTAACTATTACATTAAATACGACTGATGATATGAGTGGTGTGAAAAGGATAAAAAAGCCAGATGGAAGTTATACTTATAGTGTATCAACTATATATGTAGTACCAGCTAATGGATCATATACATTTGTATTAGAAGATAATGTTGGAAATACAAGAAATTATACTGTAACAATAAATAATATAGACAAAACAGCACCAACAGGAAGTTTGAGTCATAGCCCAACAAATTGGGTAAACACAGATGTGAAAATACATTGGAGTGTGGCAGATGCAAATAGTGGAGTTAAACAAATAAAGTTACCAGATGGAACAATAAAAACAACAGCAACAGGAGATTACACAGTATCACAAAATGGAACATATACATTTGTAGTATATGATGTAGCAGGAAATACATTAACATTACAAGAAACAGTAACAAATATTGATAAAACACCGCCAACGGGAAGCTTGAGCCATAATCCAACTGACTGGGTAATAGACTATGTAAAAATACATTGGACTGCATCGGACTCACAAAGTGGATTTAATAGAGTTGTATTGCCAGATGGTACATCAACTACAAATGCGAGTGGAGATTTCACTGTTACAGATAATGGAACATATACATTTACATTATATGATAATGTTGGAAATAGCAAAATTTTGACAGAAAATATAAATAATATTGACAAAATAATGCCAGAAGGAGTATTATCATTACAAGAGAATAGACTTACAGATGAAAAAATAAAAATTTCTTGGAAAGCATTTGACCTACAGAGTGGATTTTCAAAAATATTATTGCCAGATTCAACATTTTCAACAAATGCAACAGGAGAATTTATTGTTGCACAAATGGGAGATTATTCATTTGTTATTTACGATAAAGTTGGAAACACGAGAGAACTTAGTATAAATGTAAGTAATGTGGATATGATAAATCCAATTTTAGAAGTAACTCAAGATACTGATAAATGGACAAATGGAGAAATTACATTGAATTGGAAAGCCGATGATTATCAAAGTGGATTGCAAAATGTAATTTTACCAAGTTCTGAAAACGTAACAGATAAACAAGGCAGTTATATAGTAACCGAAAATGGAAATTATATATTTTTAGCATATGATAAAATAGGGAATGGAATTTTAGTAGAACACCAAATTACAAATATAGATAAAATTAATCCAAATTTAGACTTAACAGTTGACTCAGCAGATGATGGAGGAATACAGATTTCATGGGTATCTTCTGATGAACAGAGTGGAATTTCGAATATTACATTACCAGATGGCAAGAGGGTTACAAACTCGAGTGGAAGCATAGAAATATATGAAAACGGAGTTTACAGCTTTATTGCATATGATAATGCAGGAAATGCAACAGTAAAAGATGTAACTATAGATAGCATAAATAATGGAAGCGAAATAAAACTTGTATTGTACAAAGAAGCCATAGACTCTACACATTGGAGAATAAAATGGCAAATTACAGAAGGCAAAGATAAATTTGCATACATAGTACTTCCAAATGGTACATTTAGTTATGAGCCGGAAGGAAGCCATATTGTAACAGGTGGAAATGCTGAATACACATTTTTAGCATATGATAAAAAAGGCAATGAGAATATTGGAACAATAGCTGTAAGTTATTAAATAAATTTGCCTAAAAGGAGGAATAAAAGAAAAAATGCGTAAATCTAAAATTATTTTAAGCTTATTAATTATATCATTATTAACCAGCAAGACATGGGCTGTTAAAGCTGCAACATCTGGTACAGACGAGAATGAAATAAATACTAAAATTTCTACTCAAGCAGATGAGCAAGCAGGAGAAACAGATACTACTGAAAGAAGTTTAGTATTTACACCAACACCTAGTTCTACAAAGCTAAATGAAGGTGAAGAAATTACTATTACACTTGAGTTATCAGATATAAAAATGGGACAAGATGGAATAAATACATTTGGTGGAAAACTTGAATATGATGAAAATGTATTTGAAAAAGTTACATCAGATGATATATCTTCACAAAACAACTGGTCAATAGCTTATAATGATGAAGAAACAGCAAAAAAAGGAACATTTTTAGCAACAATAAATACTGGAACAAGCAAAAATCAGGTAATAGGAATTATTAAATTAAAAGTAAAAACAAACTTAAAAAGTCAAGATACAGAAATTAAATTTACAAGCTTATCATCTGTTGCAGAAGATACTGTAAAATTAGATGATCAAACATTAAAATTTTCTGTAACTGGTACAGTAGTTCCAGACGATGACAAAAAGGATGACGACAAGAAGGATGATGACAACAAAAAAGACGACAAAAATAACACAGTAGAAAATACAATCGTAATTGGAAATGTTACTAATGACATAGAAGTAGTTGAAAATACTATAACAGTAGACAATACACAAAGTAATACAAAATTACCTCAAACAGGAGAATTAGATGTAGCAATAGCAGTGCTTGCACTTGCATTAATTGCAGTAGTATCGTATATACAAATAAAGAGAAATAGAGATTTATAGTAAAAATAGAATAAATTATCCACTTTTTGGAGAAAATATGTGCAAAACATATTCCAAGGAGTGGATTTTTTTGAAGGAAAAAAAGAAATTAAATATTAAAGGAACCGTTTTAGATAGATACCAATTGGAGCAATATTTAGAAAAAATTGCTTCTGACCATATTTTAACCGAAAAATCGGCGAAGGATACGTATCCAATTCCAAGACTTAAAGAAAATTTTTTTGTTATTAAAGAAATTTATAAATTATTGAATGAACAAATAAAGCAGGGAATACCAATACATCCAGCAGGAGAGTGGATTCTAGATAATTTATATGTAATAGAAGAAATTGTAAAAAATATAAGTAAAGAGTTAACGTTAAAGAAATATACAGACTTTCTTGGACTTGCAAATGGCAGGTTCAAAGGCTTTGCACGTGTTTATGTGCTTGCAACAGAAATGGTAGCTTATACTGATGGTAAGATAAATTCAGAAAATTTAGAATATATGTTACAAGCATACCAAACTAAAAAAACTCTAAGCATGAATGAAATCTGGAATATTGGATTGTTCATTCAGATTGCATTAATAGAAAATATAAGAGAAATTTGTGAAACAATTTACATGTCTCAAATGCAAAAGAGCAGAGTAGAAGAGATTATATGCAAGTATTTTGGAGAGGAAAAGAAAAAAAGCAGAACTGTAATATTACCTAAAATTATGCTTATAGAGAATGGGCAAGTAAAAAATGCGTTCATAGAGTATATGTCATATAGACTAAAAAAGATGGGAAGCAAGGCATATGCGTATCTAAATATTTTGGAAGACGAAGTTGCAAAAACAGGTAGCGATATCTACGAGGTTGTAAAAAAAGAGCATTTTGATATTGCAGTAAAGAAAGTATCTGTTGGAAATTGTATATTGACTCTTAAGGCAATTTCGAGAATTAATTTCTTGGAAATATTCGAAAAGATAAATAGGGTAGAGGATATTCTAAAACAAGACCCAGCAAAGCAGTATGAAAAAATGGATAGTACTACTAAAAGTTATTACAGAAATGCAATACAGGAAATTTCTAAAAAGACTAAAATTTCAGAAATTTATATTGCGAAGAAGTGCTTGGAGTTAAGTTTGCAGGCTAGTGAGAAACCAGAAGCAAACGAAAAGAGCATGCATATTGGGTTTTACTTAATTTCTGATGGAAAAGAAACTTTATTGAATAGCCTGCTAGAAAAGAAGATTACACTAAAATCAAATGAAGAAAAGGCAAAAATCTATATAGAAACAGTATGGGGAGTTTCTTTGCTGTTGACACTTATTTTGAGCATTAATTTTTATTATATGTTATGGTACAAGAGCTTTGGAGACGTTACTCGTAATTTTATAGGAAATATTCCAATATTAGTTAAAGTATTACTTTCAATAATTCTAGCGTTGGTTTCAATATTGCCAATAGAAAATATTGTTTCTAAGATTATTCAATATGTGCTAAGTAAAGTGATAAAACCAAAGCTTATTCCGAAAATTGATTTTCAAAACGGAATTCCAGAGAATTGCAGCACAATGGTGGTAATTCCTACGATAGTAAAGAGCAAAGAAAAAGTTAAAGAATTAATGAAAAAATTAGAGGTTTATTATATTGCAAACAAGAGCAAAAATTTGTACTTTACTTTGCTGGGAGACTGTAGTTCTGGAAACAAGGAAATAGAAGAGTTTGATGAAGAAGTTATAAGAGAAGGAATAGAGCAATCAAAAAGGCTAAACGAAAAATATGGTAACATTTTCAATTTTGTATATAGAAAAAGAATTTGGAATTCTAATGAAGAGTGTTACATGGGATGGGAACGTAAGAGAGGCTTATTAAATCAATTAAATGAATATCTGCTCGGGAATATTGCAAATCCTTTTAGGGCTAATACAATAGATATCTCACAAATGAACAAAGTAAAATACATTATAACATTGGACTCAGATACTGATTTAACATTGAAATCTGGATTAGAGCTTGTTGGAGCAATGGCTCATATTTTAAATAAACCAGAAGTAAACGAGAGAGGAGATCTAGTAATTTCAGGGCATGCACTAATGCAACCACGTGTTGGAGTTGGACTAGTAGAGAGCAGAAAGAGCATATTTACTCAAGTATATGCTGGCGAAGGCGGGACAGATTCATATACAAATGTAATTTCAAATTTGTATCAAGACAATTTTGATGAAGGAATTTTTACAGGAAAAGGAATTTACGATTTATCTATATTTTCGAAAGTGCTTGCAAATGAGATTAAAGAAAACACGGTTTTGAGCCACGACTTATTAGAAGGAAGCTATTTAAGATGCGCACTAACATCAGACATAATGCTTATGGATGGCTATCCATCAAGCTATATAAGTTTTAGAACGAGGCTATATAGATGGATTAGAGGCGACTATCAAATATTACCATGGCTTGGAAAAACAATAGAAAATAAAAAAGGTGAGACAAAACAAAATCCATTAAAATTGCTTAGTAAATATAAAATATTTAGCAATATAGTAAGAAGTAAACAAGAAAGTAGTGTACTAGCAATGCTAGTATTTTCGGCGGTTATAGCAACTGTATTAAAAATAAACATGTGTGGAATAATTGTGCTTGCACTGATATCTTCTCTAATTCCAACTATACTAGATATTATAAATGGCATCATTAGTAAAAAAGATGGAAACATTAAGACTAAAAGGTTTGTGAAAACAATAGATGGTTTAAAGGCTAGTGTTTATAGAGGAATTTTAGATATTGGATTAATTCCAGACAAGGCATGGATAACCACAAAGGCAGAAACCAAAACAATATACAGAATGGCGAAAAGCAAGAAACATCTCTTAGAGTGGATTACATCAGAAGAAGCTGAACGAACGGCTAAAACAGATGTATTTTCATATTACAAGAATATGAGTGCAAACACTCTGTTTGGAATATTAGGAATTGCTGTTGCAATATTAGTACAAAGCTTAAATGTTGGCATTGCAAATTTGGCGCTAATAATAGGTTTGTATTGGCTTTTAACTCCAGCTTTAATGTGTAAAATTAGCAAGGCAAATAAAGAAATAAAAGCTGTAGAAAAGATAGATGAAAGCGAAAAAAAATATTTGCAAGAAGTTGCATATAGAACATGGCTATATTTTAAGGAAAACCTAACACAAAAGTCAAACTTTTTGCCACCAGACAATTATCAAGAAGATAGAAAACCAAAAGTGGTAATGAGAACATCTTCAACCAATATCGGGCTTGCACTGCTTGCTGTAATGGCTTCATACGACTTAAAGTTTGAAAATTTAGAGGACACACTAAATTTATTATATAAAATGCTAGAAACAATTAGCGGACTCACAAAATGGAATGGACATTTGTACAACTGGTACAATATAGAAACATTAGAGCCACTAATTCCAAAGTATGTTTCGTCTGTTGATAGTGGAAATTTTGTAGGATATTTGTATGTTTTAAAGCAGTTTTTAATAGAAAAAAGAGAGAATAAGAATGATGAAATATATCAGAATTTAAGTAGTGAAGAAAAAGAACAAAATGTACAAATAATGCCTGATGTGCTAAATAAGATAGATTTCATGATTAATGTTACAGACTCGCTCATAAATAACACAGATTTTTCAAAGTTGTATGATAGTGAGAATAGGCTATTTTCGATAGGTTTCAATGTAGAGGAAAATAAACTAACAGACTCATATTACGACTTACTTGCATCTGAGGCAAGACAGACAAGTTTAGTTGCTATTGCTAAAAAAGATATTACGGAGAAGCATTGGTATAATTTAAGCAGAACTCTTACGACTCTAAATAATTACAAAGGGCTTATCTCATGGTCTGGAACTTCGTTTGAGTATTTGATGCCTACAATAAACATCGAGCAATACCCGGGCAGTATTTTAGATGAGTCTTGTAAATTTATGATAATGAGTCAGCTGGAATATGCTAAAAAATTGGGAATTCCATGGGGAATTTCTGAGGCTGCCTTTAATCTAAAAGACTTAAATAATAATTATCAATACAAGGCGTTTGGAATACCTTGGCTAGGGCTAAAGAGGGGACTTTCAGACGAGATTGTAACATCTTCATATGGTTCAATTTTGGCTATTGATGAAGAACCTAAATTAGTAATAGAAAATCTAAAAAATCTAAGTGAAAAGGGAATGTACAATAAGTATGGCTTTTATGAGTCGATAGATTTCACACCCGGCAGGGCGAAAAACGGCTATACACCTGTAAAAACGTATATGGCACATCATCAAGGATTAATTTTGCTTTCAATAGACAATTTATTAAACAATGGTGTAATAAAAAAGAGATTTAAGCAAAATCCGGAAATTGAGGCTGTTGATATTTTACTGCAAGAAAAAATGCCAGAAAATATGATAACTACAAAAGAAGAAAAAGAGAAAATTGAGAAGATAAAATATGTAGATTACGAAGATTACACTCAGAGAAAATACAGCAAAATAAACGAAAATTTGAATGTTTCTAATGTTATTGCAAACGACAACTATACAATCGTGCTTGATCAATATGGCAATGGTTATAGTAAATATGGAGATTTGCAGGTTAATAGATATAAGGAAACTGATGAGGCTGAGCAGGGAATAAAATTTTATATTAAGAATATACGTAATAAAAACATTTGGACGAATACGTATTCAAAAAATCTGCGAATACCTGATAAATACGATATAATTTTCTCACCTGAGGCTAACAAAATAGTAAGAAATGATGAAAATATTCGAACTGTTACAAAAATAATAGTAGATACAGATGATCCAGTCGAAATAAGAAGGTTGGAACTGAAAAATAATGGCGTGTCTGAAGAAGTATTGGAAATAACAGCACTTTTAGAACCTGTACTATCGAGTGCTATGCAAGATTTTGCACACAAGGCCTTCAATAATTTATTTGTTTCGTTTGAGTATATAGACTCAATAAACACAATAGTCGTGAAGAGAAAAGCACACACTAACGGTGAAAAAGATGCATATATGGCAGTAAATCTATTTAGCCAGTCGAATGAGTTGGGAGATGTGGAGTTTGAAATTGACAAAGAAAAATTGTGGGGCAGATGTAATTACAAAATTCCACGTGAAGTAGAAAATTCGATTCCATTTAGCAAGAAGATTGGTTACACCACAGACCCAATAATTGCATTAAAGAAAACTGTTGATATAAAACCAGAAGAAACAGCAATATTTGACCTAATAGTTTCGGTTGGATATGATAAAGAGCAAGTAATAAAAAACATGGCAAAATTCATGAACAACGAAAATACGAAACGTACCTTCGAACTGTTAAAAGCAAAGAGTGAGGCGGAGAATAGATATCTAGGCATAAAGGGCAAAGACATAGAAGTATATCAGAAGATGCTTTCATATTTGCTGTTTACACCAAAAGTTTCTATAAAAGCTTCGTATGATAGACTGTGCCCAGTATCTGAACTGTGGAAATATGGAATATCTGGAGACTTGCCAATATTAATGGTAAAAATAAAAGACATAAACGATATTGATATAATTCAAGAAGTTTTAAGTGCTTATGAATTCTTTAGGGTAAAAAATATCAAAGTGGATTTAGTAATATTAAATGAGGAAAAAGAGTCGTACGAAAACTATGTAAAAGACGCTATACAAAGGGCTATTTTTAATAGAAATTTAGCATATTTGCTTAATATTCCAGCTGGAATTTTCTGCTTGGAAAATATAGAGAAGAAAGAAAAAAAATTGCTAGAAGAGCGTGCAAACTTAGTAATAAACGCTTATTACAGTTCTTTAGCGCTTCAAATGGAAGACATAGAAAGCAAGATGCTAGACAATGTTAAAGAAACTGTTTTTGATGCAAAACAAAACAATTTTATAGAAGTAAATGAAGAGAAAGAAAACTTTATGGACGAAGCTTCTTTAAAATATTTTAACGAATATGGCGGATTTTCTAAAGATGGCAAGGAATATTTAATTTGCATTAATAAAACCCGTAAGCTACCGACGGTATGGAGCCATGTTTTAGCCAATAAAACCTTTGGAACATTAACAACAGAAAACATGGGAGGATATACTTGGTACAAGAACAGTAGATTAAACAGAATTACAGCATGGTCAAATGACCAAGTGCTAGACACTCCATCAGAGATAATATATGCAAAAGACATGGATACAGGCAGAAAGTGGTCGCTGGGATTTAATCCTATGCCAGATAATAACGATTATTTTGTAGTGTATGGATTTGGCTATGCAAAATATATTCATAGTTCTTCGAGAATAAGGCAGACTGTTGATATGTTCGTGCCAGAAAACGACAATATTAAAGTAAATTTAATAACCTTAGAAAACAAAAATCCTCAGCGTAAAAATTTAAAATTAATTTATTATATAAAGCCCGTTTTAGGTGAGGACGAGATAAAAAGCAATGGATTTCTACAGTTAGAAATGAATAATGCGTCAAACATTATGCTAGTAAAAAATTTATCAGATGAAAAAAATAATAATCAAGTCTTTATCGGGTGCAGTGAAAAAATAAGCTCATACACTGGAAGTAAAACATCGTTCCTAAAAAATTCGACACTAGAAAATCCAGTTGGACTAGATGAACTTGCTCTAAACAGAGAAAATTCATTTGGAGAGGATGGAATAGTCGCAATTCAAATAAATGTAACAATAGAAGCATATTCAACAAAGGAAATAGTATTCACTTTAGGAGATGCGTCAAACAAAGAAGAATATCAAGACTTGGCATATAAGTATTCAAATGTAAATAACTGCAAAAATGAATATATAAATATAAGAAGACATTGGGAACAGCTAGTAAACAAATTGCAAATAAACACGCCAATGGAATCTACAAATATATTGTTAAATGGTTGGTTAATATACCAGACAATAAGCTCTAGAATGTATGGCAAGACTGGGTTCTATCAATCTGGTGGTGCATATGGTTTCAGAGACCAACTTCAAGATTGTATGCTTATAAAATATGTAGAACCAAACATCGCAAGAGAACAAATATTACGAAATTGCAGACATCAATTTATTGAAGGAGATGTTGAACACTGGTGGCACGAAGAAACTGATAAGGGAATACGAACCAGAATCTCTGATGACTTGTTGTGGCTTCCATACGTAGTCGCAGACTACATTTCCTTTACCGGAGATTATGAAATTTTAGAAGAAAACCCGTCGTACAAAGACGGACTACGATTATCTGAAAACGAAAATGAAAGGTATGATTTATACAAAGACGCAGACTTTAAAGAAAGTGTATACAAACACTGCATAAGAGCAATAGAAAAGGCAATTGGAATAGAAGATAATGAAGTTGAAAAAATAAAAGTAGGAAAATATGAACAAGATGCAGAACAGAATAAAGGAGAAACGGACAATCTTGGAAAAGAAGGATTAAATCAAACTGGAATAGGAAATTTTGGAGAACATGGTCTGCCTAAAATCGGTACGGGAGATTGGAACGATGGAATGAGCAATGTCGGAGCAAAAGGTAAAGGTGAGAGTGTATGGCTTGGTTTCTTCATGTATGCTGTGTTAAAAGAATTTATTCCTATTTGTGAAAGAATGGGAAATTTCGAGAAGAAAGAAAAATATCAGTTTATAATGGAAGAGCTAAAAAGAGCATTAAATAACAATGCATGGGATGGTAGATGGTATAAAAGAGCCTTTACAGATGATGGAGATGCACTCGGAAGTTTGCAAAACGAAGAATGCAAAATAGATAGCATATCACAAAGTTGGGCAACAATTTCTGGAGCAGGCAATAATGACAAAAAATATATAGCAATGGAAAGCCTAGAAAACCATTTGGTAGATAAAGAAATAGGAATAATAAAATTGTTAGACCCACCATTCGAAAAAAGCAAGTTAGAACCCGGATATATCAAGGCATATTTGCCGGGAACAAGAGAAAATGGAGGACAATACACTCATGCTGCAACTTGGACGATAATTGCTCAAACCATGCTGAACTTAAATGACAAAGCATATGAAAACTTTAGAATGATAAACCCAATAGAACATGCTCGTACCAAAGACGAAAGTAGCAAATACAAAGTAGAACCATATGTAATAGCAGCAGACGTGTATGGACAAGGAAACCTAGCTGGCCGTGGAGGCTGGACGTGGTATACAGGCTCAAGCAGCTGGATGTATATAGCAGGAATAAAATATATTTTAGGATTAATTATAGAAAATGGATATTTAAAAATAGAACCACACATACCACAAAATTGGGACAATTACGAAATAAAATATAAATACAAAAACAGCGTATTAAATATAAAAGTAGCACGTGGAAACATTATTTTAGGTCTAAATAAAAACAGCGAAAAAACAGGAGAAAATACTGCCAACATCACAAGCATAAGCAATACAACTATTGTAAAGCAGATAATATGTAATGGAGAAGAAATACCAGAAAAACAAATTAAGATAGGAGAAAATGGAGTATACAATATAGAAGTAATAATATAAAACTTTGCCGAATTCGCCCAAAAGGGACGCCCCTTTTTGGGCGAAGATACATAATTATGAGTAAATCAATAGTCGAAATTATTTATGAAACTTAAATGTAATAATCTAGTAATAATATTGAAAAAAAGCTTTGACATATATGCGAGGTAGAGTTATAATAAGGGCAAAGATTTTGAACGGAAATGATAGCTGAAAAATGATTATGATTTTCAACTAGATTTGCACCTTAGAAAGGATAAACATATGGAAAAAAGAGAATTAAGAGAATTAAGAGAATTAAGAGAATTAACATTAAACATTAGAGAAACAAATGAGCAAGCAAGAAGAAGAGTCTATAAAAGCAAACAATTAGAAAAAAAGAGAAGACAATTAGGGCTTAGAATTGCATCAATAGGACTTGCTGCAGGAATTATTGGTGGACCAATAATTTCAAATATGGTTAAAGATATTAAAAATACACATGACATTAAAGAAGCTATACAGATAGTAGCAGATTCAGAAGAATACTAAGCAGGTATAAAATCGAACCCATTAATGAGTCAAGTAGTATCTATAGAGGATTTTGATAGATTAGAAGAATTAACAAATGCTATCGACATGTATAGTAAATTAAAAAACAAACCTGATAAAACATTTAATGAACAAGAAGCTTATTTAGAAGCATGCAATACAATTGGAAACGCAAAACAGTTGGTATCAGATAACTATAACGCAATTATTAAAAAGAAAATTGCAGAGGCATATGGTATAAGAGATCCACATCAAGTTAGCAAAATTGGTATATATTCTTATGAAGAAGTACAAGGACAAGACCTTTATATTATTACAGAAGTGAATCTGCCAGACGGAAGAAAAATAATAAATGCTAGTGCAACATTGCCAGATAATAAGATAGATGGAAAATTGATTAAGCAAATAGAAAAGGCACATGAACTTGATGAATATCATTTCTCGAAAGATGATCAATCGACAAAGGCATTAGATAAGATTATTGAGAATTTTGCAGATGCACAAGCTTTTGATGCAAACTATAAACTTGTGACCGAAAAAGATGGAGAAAAAATCAAAATGCAAGAAATAGAGCGTTCAAAATCACAAGAAAGAGACGATAGATAAAACGAAAATAAAAAGAAGGAGTGTGCTTCTATGAAAGAAGAATTAGATCCAAACAAAAAAACAATATTAGTTGTTGACGATGAAAAGCCAATAATAGACATTTTGGTATATAATTTAAAAAAAGAGGGGTATAACACATTAGAAGCCACTGATGGCGAAATGGGCATAAACGTGGCACTAGAAGCAAGACCAGATTTAATATTGTTAGATGTAATGCTTCCAAAAGTAGATGGATTAACTGTTTGCAATAGGGTAAAGCAAGTATACAATGTTCCAATATTAATGATTTCTGCCAGAGATGAAGAAGTTGATAAAATTGTAGGACTTGAACTAGGTGCAGACGACTATATTACGAAACCTTTTAGTGTAAGAGAATTGATGGCGAGAGTAAAAGCCAACTTAAGAAAAAATGATGATGAAAATAATGCTAAAGAGAAAAAGAAGGACACAAAAATTGTTGTAGGAGACCTAGAACTTGACTTAGAAAAGGTTGAAGTTAAAGTAAAAGGAGAAGTTAAGCCACTTACACCAAAGGAATTTGAGCTTGTTAAATTCTTAGCAATGCAACCTGGAGTTCCTGTTACAAGAGAAGTTCTACTTGAAAAAGTATGGAATTACGAGTACTATGGAGACATAAGAACTGTAGACGTAACTGTTTGTAGAATTAGAGAAAAACTAGGAGACAGCACAAAGAATTCAAAAATTATTATTAATAAAAGAGGGATTGGATACTATCTAGCCTCTAAATAAAAGGAATTAATGATGAAAAAATTACAAAATAAAATATTATTGATATTCTTTATAATAGGAACAATTATAATAATTGGAATGGGCGCTTTTTTTGCTGG
>ENA-UONS01002105-UONS01002105.1-human-gut-metagenome-genome-assembly--contig:-CS19-NODE-2105-length-16506-cov-10.801593_pt1 | contig 16506 bp, 16 predicted proteins | sample MGYA00242458_ERZ724005 | MGnify/ENA metagenome assembly ERZ724005
AAATTTCAATATTTTGGAAGGAGGTCTTTTCATAATTGCTTACAACTCATAACGTGCCTTATGCACTTCAACACATAAGGCACGTTCTCCCAACACATCCAGCGCGGCCGTATGTTGACGCTCTCCCGGCCACGGGCTTTCTCTGCCAACCGCATTTCACGCACAATGCGCATCTGCTCCATAAAGAGGCCAGAACGCGCGCCGGCAAGACCTGCCCTTGCGCCAGCAACGGAGAGATCTTGACACGGGCTGCCCCCGCAGATGATGTCCACAGGCGGCAGCTCCGCGCCACGCAGCTTAGTGATGTCGCCTACATGGATCATGCCGGGAAAGCGCAGCTTTGTCACCTCAATGGGAAATGCTTCGATCTCCGACGCCCATACCGGCGTGATGCCGTTGCGGACCGCAGCCAAAGGGAATCCGCCGATACCGTCGAACAGGCTGCCCATGGTGATTTGTGTTAACCAGGTCATATCATCACCCTTTCATTTGATCGCCGCGGCGATGGTTCGGGTGGTGTTGACGGCAGCCTGCGCCGTATAAACGGCGCTCGTAATATTGGCCTTTGTTGTGGTGTCCAAGCCGAAGCTGCCGGCGATGCGCGGCACTTCGCCAGCGGAGAGCATGAGCCCCACGCCCATCAGCGCGTGGTCCTTGAACACCATGAGTCCCGCAATGAGGATGGTGGACTGGAGGAAGGCGGTCAGGCACAAACCGATGACCTGCCGCACCCAGCCCATAAAGCCGTCCAGATAGCCGCGCGGGACGCTGAACATATAAAGGCTGCCCACGGCAATTTGAATCAGCAAAATGCCCCCGCGTTTGAGGTTGGCGAAAAACACCTTGATGACCGCGTAGCCCATGAGGATCACGCAAAAAAGGAGCATAATGGGGCTGGTGATGATGCCGAGACCGAAGTGAGAGCTGTTTATCACGTCCGAGAGCGTCTGGATCTCGCTGAGCTCCGTTATGATGTCCTGTCCCACCTCACCGATGCTTCGTCCGTAGCCGGTAAGTCCCGCGGAAAAGGTTCCCTGCAGCGACACCGATAAGGCATAGAGCCGGACGGGGACGACGGTGAACAGGCTCACCGCCAGAAAGCCCTTGATGATGTTCATCCCGCACTGCTGCAAATTACCCCTGCCGGTGGAGTATTCGATACCGCATTCAAAGGCGCAGACCACCACGCTGACGGTAAACAGCGCCCACGCGAGGCGGGAGAAAAAGAGAATGATGGCGCTGACCCATTCCAGCTCGAACAGCTCCACGCCCATATTGCCCATGAGGGCAAAGAAGTTGCCGAGAAAGCCTATGGCCTGCCCATAGACCCAGTCCATGAGCTGATCCAGGACTGTCGCGGCGACAAAATCCCAAATAAATATTGTTCATTCACCTCCGGAGACGCGACAAGGCCGCCGCCCTTTCGGGCGACGGCCTTGACTGCTGTCTTTACTTATTTCATTGTCTGTCCAAAGCTTTGGGTATCTTTGCTTTCCGGTTCATATCCAAGTTTCTGGCAAACAAAGTCTTGAACGAGCCTGCATTCCTTTAACGCACAGACGGCGTCGGATTCATCCAGTTCTAAATTGGACGGATAGCGAACTTGAACGCCGTATGGCGTCAGTTCAATACAGGAGTCTGCCAGTTGCTCAAATCGCGTGTCTACTTCACAGCACAGCTTACAAAGCTGGATAAGGTCATGCGTTTTGGGCGGCTCTCTGTCGAATTGAACAAGCGTGGCTTTTAGAAATTTTTCGGCAGCCTGTTCACAGTGATAGCAAATAATTTCCACAGGCAGCGGACGCATCGTCAGCAGATGTTCCGCGGCGCTGAGATCCATATAGGCAAAGTCAAGCCATTCGCTGCTCCAGCCGGTGCTCATACAGCAAGACCCCCTCTCTTGCGATTTTCCGCTCCAGAGAAGCGTGTTCCGCTCTCTGATGGAATGCGTTAGAGCGATAAACAATTACATCCAGGGGGACGGACTGCGCTGAAAAGAGCGCGCGGCGGATCGCCTTGACCGCGTCTGCCGGACGCATGGAATTTTCCGGGATAATGACGCACAAATCGTAGTCACTATCATCGGTTGGTGTACCATAGGCGTATGAGCCGAAAAGATAGATCTTCTCTGTATCCACAGTTGCGTCAATGATCCGGCAGATATCAGAAAGCTCATTTTTCACAGATTCTGTCATTCGCGCCGCCTCCTTTCCTAATTTCCATTATACCCAGCACGCAGAAAATAAGCAACTGATTTTTACCCTTGCACCACTTAGATGCCGATGATGCTCCAAATGTATTTCGGAGCCGTCAGCGTGAAGATGAGGCAGGCAAAGAGGATGGCGGGGCCGGTCCACTCAAATTGACCTCGCTGGCGAAAATCAAAATACGCGCCGCCAAGTTTTACAAAGAACGCGATGGCGAGGATCATATCCAGCGCCGGGAACACCACCTTCTCCACCACGCTTTTAATTTGCGTAGCTGCCTCCTTCCATGTCTGTTCCACAGCGCCTGCCACATCGCCGCCCGCGGCAAGGGCGGAGGTGCAGCAGAGCGCGGTCAGGAGCAGGAGCGCCAACGCCAAAATCATGATTTTATTGTGTTTCAAAATCTCAACCTCCTATTATTTTGAATATCCTCATGCAGCGGCAGAAACTGTTATCATCTCATTTTCTGCCCAAGCTGCTGTGCAAAGCTTTGTGTCTGCTGCTGGAATAAGCCCAAATATTCCGATATCTCATTTGTGAGCGTCTGGTAGTCCCGGCTGCTTGGCTGATAGACATACCAGCTGACGCTTCCGTTGTCATCCCAGATGTGTGGTTCCACACCGTTTCGGAAATTAGGATTCTTCGTTGCCTGCTTGCCTAACAGATCCGTTAAGCTGACGCGCAGCGTGTCTACAGTTCCTTCGCTGCGGTTTAAAATCGTCATTTGCAGAGCGTTATATTGATTGGAAACGATGCCGGTGACAAACTGAATCTTCGCCCGGTTCTCCTCTCCCAGCCGCACATAGCAGGCTCTGCCGATATAGGTGGCATCCGGATACGCACTGCCTACGATTTTTCTCAATTCCTGTTCAAAAAAGTTCATCATATTCCCTCACAAAACGGGGATGCCGCCCCTTGCGGAGCGGCATCCGGTGTTGTTAGCTCTTAATAACCGGTGCGGGGCAGGGGCTTGCTGGGAGCATAAACTCTGGTGACCCAGCGGGAGGTCGCCATGATCCACTGCCCGTTGTAGACGCCTCCCGCGTCCGACGTGTTGACAAACTGCGTACCGCCGGTGAGCTTTGAAAGCGCCTTGCAGTCCACGCGAGGGGCTTCCACCTGCCGGAAGTTGGCGGGGACGATGCCGAACGCCGCCATAAACTCCGTCACATACTCGTCGGCGGCAAGTCCCAGCGCCGCGGGGGAAGCATCCAGCACATAATTTTTGGATGTGTTCAGGTTATCCGCCAGTGTGCGCCAGGTATCGCCGCTGAGATTTGTGCGGTACACGATCTTATAATTTCCAGGGGTATTCCACGTGCCAGTGTAGATGGTCTGGAGCCGAACCGCCTTGACAGGCAAAGTGTCTCTCCAATAAAAAGATTCCAGCGCCGTGGTAGAGTTGTTGGCGATGCCGGTGAAGTTGTAGCGGACAAGCTGCCCCGGCATGACCTCCACATAGCCGGTTTTCTTGATGGAAACGTTGGTAGACAGGCTCTTGTTGGTCATGGCTGCCTTGACGATCTGACCGGCATACTCAATTTCTACCTCAATGGGCGTCTTATCCAGCCCGTAAAATTCCGCCGCCTTGGATTCTACGATCTTGTACCGTGCCAGCGGCAGAGGCTTACTCACCGCCAAGCCATTTTTGTCCGTTCGGATGGTATCCACCAGACGGTTGGTGCGGGCGTTGTAGATCTCAAAGACGGTGTTGGGAATGGGTGTCCCGGCAGGCCAGCCGTTCATAGAGTTATAGTCGGCGCTGACCTTCGTCACTTGGATCTGGCCGGTGATGGGAGTGTTCTTCCATTCGATTTCCGTGGTTTCGCCAGACTTTACATACACGGTCTTTTTCTGCGTGTCGGGGATATAGCCCTCATTCTCCAGTTCCCGCAGATAGTAGCGGCCATCTTCCAGTCCCTCAAACCGGACATAGCCCCGGTCATCGCTTGTCTCCTGCGCGATGGGGTTGTTGCCGCTGTCGTAGAGAATGAAGGACACGCCGTAGATGCCCTCGCCGGTGACGGCATTGACCTTGTGGATCAAAATGCCGGAGATGGCCTTGTTGGTGATCTCCAGCGTGACGGTCTGCCCATCCCTGACCTCGACCCGATGGGGCGTGTCATCCAGACGGTAGCCATCGGCAGCCTTCAGCTCCGTCACGGTGTACCAGCCGTTTTCCGCTTCGGGGAGATAAATCACGCCGTTTTCATCAGTGGTGTAGGTGCCGATGATTTCACCATCCATCTTCCGGATCTCGAATACCACACCGCTGAGCCGCTTGCCGGTGTCCGCATCGCTCTTGATGATCTGCAAACCGCCCTCAGGCGTGTTGTAGAAAGTCAGGGTCTGCACCTCACCCGCCTTGATGAGAATGGATTTCGGCGCGCCGTCCAACACAAAGCCATCCACGGTCTTGACCTCCCGCGCCGTAACGGTGGTGCCGGGGATCAGGTCATTGATAACGACGCGGCCATTCTCATCGGTGATGAACTCTCCGTTGCTTCTGCCCACAACGGCACCGCTGCTGTCGGTGACAAGGAAGGTCACGCCCTTCAGCGGCGTTGTAGTGCCCTCAATGTACTTCTCAATGACCAAAGTAGTCGAAGGCGTGTTGGTGAAGTGCAGGGTCTGGGTGTCATTGGGGTTGACCACCACCGTCTGGGTGCGGCTGGCCTCGTCGATGGTGTAGCCGGGAATGGTGGCCGTTTCCGTCACCACCAGCGTCCCCACCACACCATGGATGGTGATTTTGCCGTCCTTGTCGGTGAAGTACAGGCCGTTGCTGCTGATCTGTCCGTTTTCAGCGGGTACAAACTCACCGGTAGAGGTCGTCACCTTGAAGGTCACGCCCTGCAAGGGCTTCCCGGTGAGGGAGTCCCGCTTGTCGATCACCAGAGTTCCGGCCTTGGAGTTTTTCACGATGACCGTCTGCGTATCGCCGTTTTTGCCGATGACCACATTTGTGGACGCACGATCCATCACATACCCTGTCGGGGCCTTGATCTCGTTGATGACATAAGCGCCGGGGGCCAGATTGATGATCGTGATCTCGCCCTGCCCATCCGTGGTAAAGATACCGTTCTGCGTCAGGGTGCTGGAGCCGATCACGCCGTCCAGCCCCACCTCGCAGCCAGCGGCAGTGGTCACTCGGAACTCCGCGCCGGGAAGGGGCTGACCGGTGGCGCTGTCCCGCTTCTGGATGATGAGCTTACCCTTGGGCTGGTTCTTGAAGGTCAGGCTGACCGTGCGGCCTTCCTTGATCTGAACGGTCTGGCTCTGGGTGTCGATCAGATAGCCGTCCGGCGCGCGTGTTTCTGTTACGATGACACTCTTGCCGGGTTTCAGGCCGGGGATACGGATCTCGCCGTGCTCATCCGTCCGGAAGATGCCGTTGCTGTCTCCGATCAGCGTACCGTCCGCGTAGGTGATCTTGAATTCCGCGTTGGCGAGGGTCACGCTGGGGTTCACGGAACAGACCTTGCGGATCAGCAGGATGCCGTCCGGGGCGTTGTCAAAACGGACGGTGACCACACTCTGCTCACCGCTGTCCGCCAGATAGATCGTTTCCGAGGCGTTGATGATGCTGTACCCATCGGCAGGGTCAACCTCCTCCACGATATAGGTACCGGCGGTCAGCCCCGTCCAGATGGCGGTGCCGTTCTTGCCGGCGACCTTCTGCCCGATGGCCGTGCCGCCGGTGCCGGAGGTGCCGCCCAAAAACCGCAGTTGGAAGGTGCAGCCGGGAAGCGCCTCATGGGTCACGCTGTCATACTTCTCGACAACGATGGCGTTCAGCGGGGTATTCTGGAAGGTCAGGGTCTTGCTCTCACCGCCGTGGAGGATGATCTTCTGGGTGGAGGGTTCCTTCATCTGGAAACCGGGAGCGGGTTCCACTTCCGTCACGGTGTACGCGCCGGGATAGAGCCGCTTGCCCTGCTCATGGAGCCGGATCTCACCCTTGGCGTCTGTGAGGATATTTCCGTAATCGATGGTGGCAGGAGCCTCGGCGGATTCGCCGCTGCTGGTGTAGGTGATGTGGAACTTGGTTCCCTCCACAGGAGCGCCCGCCACGCTGTCCTCCTTGTAGATGGTGAGCTGTGGCATTTTCCGATTCCGAAAAGTGACATTCACCTCGTCACCGGCGTTCAGGCTGACGGTCTGATCCCGGTCGGCGTTTTTGCTGGGCAGGTAGTACGGAGCGTGAACCGACTTTTCTGTAATTTTGTAACTGCCGGGGGCCACGCGGTCCGTCACCGTGCCGTCCTCACCGGTGGTCCAATCGGCGGAGAAATCACTGTCGATGCCCTCCACGGTGAACACGGTGCCGGGGATGGGCTTGGAATCCTCCGCGTCGATTTTGGTGACGGTCAGCCGGGGCATTTTCAGGTTTTCAAATACGAGGTTTTGATCGTCGCCGGGGCCGAGGTAAATGGTCTGGATCGTCTCGCCGCCCACCACATAGGGGTCAGGGACGGATGTTTCCTTTACCTCATAACTATCCACCGGAATGTGAGAGAGGACCGCCTTGCCGTCCGGCCCGGTGGTGACGTCCTGATGATAGCCGTAATGGATGCCCTTGATCTCAAAAACCGTGCCGGGGATGGGCTGCTTGGTCTGCTTATCCTGCTTCTGGATGGTCAGATTGGGGAGTTTCTGGTCTTTGGCCGTTACGGTCACGGTGCCGCCGCCATTGACGGTAGCCTGATCCACATGGGCACAGACGGGGGCGGTCAGCTTGGCGTAGGGGGCGGGGGCGCTGACCTCCACAAAGGCGTACATTCCCTCCGTCACATTAGGAACGGTGATCTTGCCGGAGGCGTCTGTGACCTCCGTGCCGATCAGCTGCCCATCCCGGAGGACGTGGAATACCGCGCCGGGGAGGGGGCTGTTGGCATCGTTCAGCTTGATGAGCTGGATCTTTACCTTCGCGTCATTCTCAAAAACGAGAGATACGTCCCTTTTGCCGTCCCAATAGAATTCCTGACGGACTTTGCCGGCGTCCTTGCTCAGAGAGTAGCCGTTGGGCGGCGTCACTTCTTCCGCCACATAGCTGCCGATGGGCATGGTATCCCAAGGCACATCCGTGAGCGCGCCGCCCGCTCCGGTGGTATAGGTGCCGGTGAAATTGTTATCCACGCCGGTGATCTTGATGACCGCGCCGGCGAGACCTCTGGTGGGATCATCCGCGTCCACCTTGCGGATCTTACCGGTGGCGGTGACGGTGGGGGTGTCTGTAAAGGTGATCGTCACGGTGCTGCTGCCGTTATTCGGCAGGACTACATATTCAGGCCCCGCGTTGTCGATCTTGTAGCCGTTCGGAGCCGCCGTTTCCGTTACGGCGTAGGTTCCGGCATCCAAGGGAGAGAAGGTATAGGTGCCGTCCGCGCCGGTGACGATGTCCCTGGAGAAGGAGCCGTTGGTGGATTCCACGTGGAACCGCGCTCCGGCAAGGCCCTTGGTGGGGTTGGTGGCGTCCACCTTCTTGACCACCAGTTTGTACTGCTCATTCGTGACGGTAAGGCTGCCGATCATAACGCTCTGGACAGTGCTGGCGGGGTGGGCGGCAGAGCCAGCGCCGGTGAAGGAATACTCTTTTACGTCGCAATCGCCCCAAACATCCTGCTTGCCCAGATCCAGGATATATTTCGCCCGGTCCCGGAATGTGGTGCCGTCGCAGGTCTGGTCGATGCTGGTATAGCTTGCGCCCTTCAGCGAGTTCCAGACGTACATCAATTCCTCCGCGCAGGCGGTGGCGGGATCACCCAGGGAGCCGTCCTTATACCGCCACACGATGGCCTGTACCCAGGCGTTCATGTACCAGCTATAACCGGAATCCCAGATGTCATCCACGCCCAGGGCGTGGGCCTTGTCCGTGAAGATGCCGAGGGAGTGGGCGTAGTAATAGGCCATCATCATTTTGACGGTGGGATCGGTGACGGGCTTCGGATCGCCCCAGGTCTGACCGATCAGAGAGGTGCCCATGCCGCCGCCCTTCGTCCCGCAGAAGCCCACGGAGGTCTTTCCGGCCACGCCGTAATACATCTGGTGCATTGTGCATCTGCCAAGGCTGGCGGACTGATAGGAAACGCCGCTCATGCCGAACCGCTCTAACTTGATGGTGTCGGCCCCTGCCGCCAGCGCGGTAGTGGGGAGCAGGCCGAGAACGCAGATCAGGGCCAGCAGCATCGCGGTCACGCGATTTTTCAATGAATGCCATGTCTTTTTCATCGTTATTTGACCTTTCTTTTTAGATTTGCTCATAAGAAATGGCCTTCCGGCAATGCTGGAAGGCCATGTGAGTCTGTCGATAAAGCAGAAGATTCTCCGCGACGGTAAGGTAGGGCAGCCGTTAGCGGCTGCGCCGCTTTACGGATGCCGCATACCCCTTGCGGGTGAAGGGTGTGCGCGGGAAACCCAAGAAGGGTGTCCCGCGCCATTGAAATCCTAAGTTTTCAGAACTTTTATAATGTTCTGAAAACTTGTTCAGCGGGGAGAAAAAACTTTTTCGACACGCTGAAATGGCCTTCCGGCAATGATGCTGGAAGGCCATGTGAGCATATTGAGTTGCGGATAGGTTATGCGTAGGGATTGTGCGCGTTGGGATCACCGACGAACAGGAAGCAGATCGTTCCACCCTCATCAGTTGAGATCCCGACGCCGATGGTGTCGCAATCAGGGTTTATCATCGTCTGGAAGTGGCCGGGAGAATTCCGCCAGTTCTCCACTGCCCGCTCTGCGGTTTCAGAGGCGGGCACATTTGCGAACGCGGTGATGTTCGATCCAAATCCATGGGGATACCCGGAGGCCGCTACCGCCTCGCACTCCACCTTATTCTGATGGTATGCGACACGCAGGGACGCGCAATGCTGCGCCGCGTCCATCAGAGCCGCGTTGACCGTCAGCTCCGGCACACCGTTTTCCCGGCGCACCTGATTGACCAGCCGGACGATCTCCTGCCGTGCCGCGTCTGTCTGACTGGCGCCGGATTCCGGAATGCTCGCGCCTTGCTTGCCGTCAACTACCGCCAGCGTTAAAGTGGCGGTCTGGCCATGCTGATCGGTCACGACCACGTCGGATGTGCCGCTGCTGACCGCGATAGCGGTCCAGAGGCCGGAGGCATTCTCAACGCGGATGATATTGGGCTGCGTGGAGACCACACTTTTTATATCCGCACTGGGACTGATATTCAAGCCGCTGTGGTCTCCGGGGCGGAGGGTGCTGCCCTTGTAGCTGTTGATGCGGATACCGGATGCGGCAGGGGCGATCCCCGTGTATGGATGCCCGGTGTTGATTTGGACTCCGGCGTTCCAATACACATTGAAACCGACCTGCTTGCCCATGTCCCGCAGCTTCACATAGTTGTGTCCCGCAATGTTGTAGGCTTGCATTTCCACCTGTTGACCATCCACAAAGATGGGCTGCCAGGTGGGTTCCGCCGTGATCCCGGCCGCGACTGCGATAGAACCGCCGGTCAGCGCCGCGCCGATCACCATGCCGGTGAGCATCATACTGACATTCTTTCTCACGTTTTTGCTCTCGTTCATCTTTCTGCCTCCATTCTAACTGTGTATGTGTGAAAATCTTCTTCGCAGCTTCACCATATCACAAGTAAGGGGCAGAAGTCGAACAGAACCGATTCGGCAAAAGGGAGAAAGATTCAGACCTCCGCTGCGGTGACGCACCAGCGCTGGTCCCGCTGGTTGCGGACGCAGGTGTAGAGCGTCAGCATATTTTCGCCGGAGTCCGCAAGACCACTGCGGTCCGTTTCGCTGACCTTAAAAATATCCGTCACCTTGTAGGTGCGGGTGCCCAGCTTGGTGGTCAGGGTAATTTTGTCGCCGATGTCCAGCGTGTGGATCTGGCCGAAGTAGCTGTTGGCACCCCGGTTATGGGCGGCGAGGCAGACGTTGCCGTCCCAGATGGAGGTGTCCTCAAAGTGCCCGACGCCCTTGGCAAGCGTCTTGCTGTCCGTCCCCTGATAAATACGGACACTCAGATCCAACGCGGGGATCTCGATCTTGCCGAGGGAACCGTTTTTGTAGTAGAGCTCGCCCGTCACCTCCGTGAACAGCACGGCGGGCTGATAGCCGCTGCCGCCATTCACCGTGCTGCCGGGTGTGACAACGCCGATGGCGCTGCCACCAATGACCGCGCCGGACGCGGGAATACCGCCGGGGGCAAGGTTGGGCGTGAGGTACTCGCCGGTGTGGAGGGCGTTCATGCTCTCCGAACCGAAAACAGGCGGAATAAGCGCGGCATTTTTGCTCATGTCGGTGTTTTTCATAGCGCCGCCGTCCGCCGTGTGGATGACCTCGATAGATGTATCCCCGCCAAAGTCAAAGTCCTTCGGAGGGGCAATGCTGTATTCCAGCGCCGAGGCACTGGCCGCAAGGGATGCCATCATACTGACGGCAAGTGCGAAAGTCAAAATCTTTTTCATTCTGTATCCTCCTCATCCGCGTTTTCTTTTCTGTGCTTCACCAGCAGCGCACCACCGACGCCCGCGCCTGCTGCAGCCACGATCCCAATGGGGATGAGCACATAAGACCAACGGAACGCGGACGCCGTGGCGGGTGTCTCCGCAGGCTCCGTGGGCTGAATGGGCGTTCCCTCAAAAATGGCAACATAGCGGACATGGTTCAGGGCGATCCGGCTGACGGTTCCGGAATAATCCGCCGTGACGGTGTAGCCCTTGACATAGCTGCTGGTGGCGCTTCCGGAGTAGGTGGCAACGGCCGTGTAGCGATCCGCCACGGCGTAGCCGTCCAGATTGGCGGTGTTGTCCGTCTGCCACTGGATGTCCGTGAGCGTCAGGGTCTTGCCGTTTTCCGTAATGGTTTTGGGAAGATACTGCGTATCCTGCTCGACAAGATTGGGATAGCTGCGCTTGGTGGAGATTTCCTTGGTGGCAGTGCCGTAGCCGGACGGCTCCACCTGCACGGTATCAAGTCGGAGTGTCAGGGTCCCCATGAGGCCGTCCTCCGTGATGAATTCCCGCTCCTGCGGCAGCAGCGCCAGTACGGATTCCATGTCTTTTTTGGCGCTTTCAACGGAAATATGCTCCGTGTGCTGGCGGCTTTCATTTTCCGGAAGTTCCTGCTTCAGAAGGTCCGTCAGGGTGTAGTGGAAGCCGTCCTGACGGAAGTCCGAGCGGGGGATACCGGCAGGATCGTCTTCGGGGCTCAGGTCATAGATCTTTTTCAGCTCCGTACCATCGTCACCGCGGACGATGGCGGTGGGGTAGCAGACCTTGGCGTTCGGTACCGCAGGCTCAAAGTCCGCTGCCAGCGCGGTGGGCGTCAGCGCCAGGGTCAGGCACAGCGCCGCGGCGCAGAGAGATAACATTCGTTTCATTTTGTGTTCCTCTTTTCTTTATTTTTATAGTGAACTTTCGTCTGCTCCAGCAGGAGGTCATATTCCCAAGGCTCCACTTCTAAGGAGAGGTAGGCGCCGTCTTTCGTCATGCCGTCTACCCGGTAACTCAGCACAAGTGGAAGATGCCGCTGCTTTTTCACGTCCTGGGGCGAGAGCCAGCCAGCGCCTTCTACAAAAACAGCGCGAATGGCGGAATCATAGTTTTTTTCATAGCCCTGCCAGAGAAGGGCCTCCCGCAGTTCTTTCCGCGGCTTCTTGCGCTGGGGAATGGGGATCAGACGCTCCGGCTCCAGCAGAAAGCGGGGACGCAGGCTTTCCAAGCAAATATCCAGCGCGTCTTTCAGGGCAGCGTTCTTTTTCGTCAAGCCGTCGCACCAGTGATCTGCCGCCAGAACATCCTCACCCTGGGCATCGCCGGGGAAAAGACGCACACAGCGGATGAGCTCATAGGCGTGGGTGTCATCCGCCATGCCGAGGACGCGGGCCCCATCCATAGGGAGCGACCGGTAGTGGGAAATCGCGTCATTCAACGCGGAAAATCGTTTCACACCCCAGCCGGATCTTCCGGGCCGAAGATCGTCCACGGTGTAATAGGTCACGTTCATGCAAGTATCCTCCTCACTTCATTTTCATACCGCCCATAGAGGGGGCGTCCGTCTGTTCCTGTGTCATCATCTCCTCCAGCTTTTCACGCGCCCAGTCGGGCAGAAACTTGTCATCCAGTACGCCAATGAAATCCTCCCGATTCCATCTGGCTGTTTCGCCGTCCGAGAGGCAGGTGGCAAAGACTGCGCGACCACTGGAATGAGGCTCGCAGCCAAAGCCGCTCCGAGCATACAGAAGTTGGTAATCCTGCCCCCAATACTGCTCCCGCAGCGCCTCCGGCGACAGCACCAGCACCTTGCCGGTGAAGTCCTGCTCGGTGCGGTCACCAACGCAGTGCTCCGCACCGAACAGATCCAGCGCCTGCACTGCCTTGCGGTAGAAAATGACGAAGCCATCCAGCACAGCCGGATGGCTTCGGACAACAAAATCGCTGTTGTGGTTGATGTCTTTGGGAATGCAGGCGCGCTCCGCCCACTGCTTGTTGGCATGACCGAAGCGCCCGTCCCACTTGAGTTCGTGCAAGGTGTTGGCAAGCACCCACGCAGTGCGCTTGTAGCCGTATTCCTCCAGCACCGGCGTGATACAGTTCTTGTCCAGATGCATTCCGTCGAAATTCTGACGGATGGTGTCCTCGATGGCGTTGCGGCAGGCGATGTTCGCCTTGTGGCTCTCCCGCCAGAGAGGAAGCTCGTTCCGATCTCTCGCCTCGGCAGAGGAATAGGGGTAGAGATAGGTGTCATTCATCCTGAGATCTCCTCCTTTTCCAGCAGGCGGCATACGCCATCCATCCGCACACCGGAATCCTCCAGCATGGTGCGGACATCATCGTCCAGCTCGTCGATGAGCACATCCGCGGCGGTTTTCTCCGCTGCCTGCACGATGACTCTGCCCTCCTCTACAAAGGACTCCAGCGCGGCAGTGGGCGAGATCCCCGCCTCCGCCAGCTGACAGGGTGGAATTTCAAGGCCGGAGCAGCGGGGTTCGTGTTCACAGGCGCCGCATGCCGTTTCCGTCATTCCGGCCTCCATTGCCATCTGGCTTCTCTCCACCAGACGGGAGATCAGCTGCGGCGTTACGGTGGAAAGCAGAGAAATGGTTTTCAGCAGCTCTGCCACGGTGGGATCTCCCGGCAGCAGCAGAACACAGCCGCTGTCGGTATGGAGGATCAGGTCGCTGACATCTGCAAGGCCGGAGAGCTGCAGCGCGGCGCGGGGAATGGTAATGATCTTGTTCGCGGGGTCATGGTTCAAATGGAATTTCATGATGTTTGCCTCCTATTTTTTGATTTGTTTAACATTTCAATGGGCACTTTGGCTCGTGGATCATCTCATAGCGGGTATCGCCGTCACCGCCCAGCAGGTTTTCCAAGGAGAGCTGCCAGCAAGCCTTGCGGGGATCATAGTTCGTGATGATGATTTCCTCATATTCACTTCCTGCCCTTTGCGACATACTATTTGGGCGCGAGGTCCGGAAAATAAAGCAGCCATCTTGATAGAGATCGCAAATGTATTCCTGATAGTTATACGAAACAATAAAGTACCCCTCGCTCCCGATGAGCACATCGTGAAGCCGCTGGTGATCCTTCAGCGGAAACTCTACCGGATAGCAGCCCTCTGCCATATAGTAGGGCGGATCGCAGTAAAGTACGGCATTCTTCCTGTCATATTGGCGAATCAGCTCCTCAAAGTCCTTATTCTCAATGACAACATTGGCCAGCCTGCGGGAGCACTCCCAAATCAGATGGAAGAAGCGGCGGATATCGCAGGGCTTACCGCCAAAGGACTTGGCGCCGCCGCTGAAACTGTATCGCACCAGCTTGAAGTAATCTGCGGCACGGCGAATATCTCCGCGTGGCGCGCGTTCCAACATGAGGGCACGGATGGCTTCCGCGTCGGGAGGATCTAAGAATACCTCAGTCAGATCCATTTCCTCCTGCAGATAATCATCCGTGATCTCATCCTTTGAGAAAAATTTATAGAGGACGTTGAAGTCATCCCGTGTGTTCAGCGGCAGGAACCCCAATTCCGCTAAGAGCGCCATGGTACGGTTTTTCACGCAGCAGAAGAGGTTTGTCAGATTTCCGTTGTAGTCATTGTAGACTTCCATACAGCCCCGCTGGATAGGACGGCTTATCGTCACCGTGCCGCTGCCGCCGAACACATCGATGAAGCGCTTATAGTGATCCGGCATCAGCTTGTTGATGATCCACAGCAGCTTGCCCTTGCCGCCTACCCAGGGGATAAAGCTGTTCAAGATGCACCTTCTTTCAAAGGAAAAGCATCCAGTGACCGCTCTAATCCGCGTCTTGCTGCCGCAAGTCCATTTTCCATGTTTTGAAGCTGCTGAATCGTGGAGTAGACTTCACCGGCAGTCGCCGCGTAGAAGTATCCGCATCGATCGCTCCCAATAGGAACACCCTTGCGTCTCATACGATTTACAAGTTTTCGAAGATCTGTTCCGCTAATCCCTATAGCCGCTTCCAGCGCAGCGCTGCTCGCACTGTACCTTCGCCCGGTACATGCTCCTTTCAGATAACTCAATAATTTTTCTTCTCGCATTTTTGCTCCTTTCCGGGGTTGTACTCCCGGAGGAAGGGACAATGCGCAAAAAAGAAGGGGCCGCTTTCCCCCTCCGGGAATACGGCCCCTAAGTGTGATTGTTTTTCTGAATGTTCCGTTCTTACGGAACGGTAATCGCCCCGTGTGCTCCTGTGAAACAAACGCCATCTCCCATATAATTTAAGAACGGATACCGTTCAAAAGGAGATTGCGTATGGATCAGGTCGCATTGGGTAAACGGATCAAGGCCGCTCGCGAGCGAGTCGGCATGACGCAGGAAGATCTTGCTGCCGCTGTGGATTATAGCGTGGATCATGTGAGCGTTGTAGAGCGAGGCGTGAAGCCGCCAAAGCTGGAAAAGCTGGTTGCCATTGCCAACGTGCTCAATGTTGGGACAGACGAGCTTCTTCAGGACAGTTTGAACGCGGCGACGATGCTCCGAGCCACGGAACTCTCCGAGCGTTTGAAGACGCTCTCCCCGGACGGGCAGCGTAAGGTGATGAATGTGCTGGACGCATTGATCACTGAATTCCAGTAACAGTATGACAGAGGTTTGCTTTTTGCAGACCTCTGTTTTTTTCGACTGCGTTCGACATATTTCCCGTAGACTCCTGTGGTATTGTAGTTCCAAAAGAACGATAACCGTTCTAAAAAGGAAGGAGTGAACGATATGAAACAAATGAATATTCGTGCCGAAGCAGCTCTGCTGGAAGTAGCCCGCAGACACCATACCACCGTGGAAGAGGTGCGCAGGGAGATCCGTCTGGCTATGGCGATGGCAATGTGTAGCCCTGACCCTGCTGTACGGAAAATCTGGGGTGAGATCCCCTGTGATGGAAACGTCCTCACGCCGGAGGATCTCATCACCTATGCCGCGATGCGATGCCGGGAAGGGAAGTGCTGAAAGTTTCTTGCCCGTTTTACGGGTCAAGGCGGTGTTATTTCATCTTCATCTCCATTTTCTGTGTTTCCTGCATTGGTGACAGCATGGGCTGATAGTCCGCACGGTGCAGCAGGCCGTAGGGTGAAAGCACTGCATTGTCCTCCTTGATGATGTCGCAGCCGTAGGCGTAGAGGTTCACATGGGAGAGCAACAGCTCCGCCGAGTGGTCATCCGTCATGAAGTGAAGCTGGTCGATGGCAGTTTCCTGCGGTGAACTGATCTCTGGCGTGAGGATGTAGTCCGCCAGATGCTCCGTTAGGAACAGGGCGGTTTCGATGTCCCGTACCTCGAACTGCTCCAGCAGAGCCTTCAGCTTTGGCACCTCGGATCTCGGAATGTCCCGTGCGGCCTTGGTGAAGGCGTTAAATTCCTCCAGCTCCATGGGCAGATCGGTGAAGTCCGCCGCATAGGGGATGATCCCGTCATAATCAATGACCGTGACGCCCTCCCAGCCCTCCACACCGAGCTGTTCCTGCGCGTCCAGCAGCTCCGCCTCTGCTGCGGGAAGATCCAGTGTCACCGTGCGCGCATCGCCAATGTCGGGATGCAGTCCGAGCGTGAGCCGGAAGAGGTATCCCGGCTTTCCCGGCAGCGTTTTTTGGACGGGCGGCGCGGTGGTCAATTCGCCATCCCGCAGTACATACAGACTGTCCACAAAAACGCCGTTTTCACTGCACCGCATCATTCTTCCTATGCCGGCGAAGTCCAGCATCTCGAACACCTCGTTGGATACGCCGTCCAGTTCGGGGACAAAGTCGTTTTCCGCGTAGAAGCGGCCAAGCTGGGCGTCATCTGCGGCATCCACTACATGATA
>ENA-UONS01002113-UONS01002113.1-human-gut-metagenome-genome-assembly--contig:-CS19-NODE-2113-length-16456-cov-3.953417_pt1 | contig 16456 bp, 17 predicted proteins | sample MGYA00242458_ERZ724005 | MGnify/ENA metagenome assembly ERZ724005
TTAAGAAATAGCTAGAAATTCAATATTTTTATTCCCACTCGATCGTTGCGGGGGGTTTGCCAGATACATCATAAACGACGCGGTTAATACCCTTAACCTCGTTGATGATGCGGTTGGAAACCTTGCCAAGAAGATCGTATGGCAGATGAGCCCATTTAGCGGTCATAAAGTCGCTGGTCTGAACAGCTCTCAAGCTGACAACCCAGTCGTATTTTCTACCGTCGCCCATCACACCGACGCTCTTAACCGGCAGGAAGACAACGAAAGCCTGGCTGACTTTGTCATACCAACCTGCATTGCGAAGTTCTTCAATGAAGATCGCATCAGCTTCTCTCAGAAGATCGGCGTATTCGCGTTTAATAGCGCCGAGAATACGAACGCCGAGGCCGGGGCCAGGGAAAGGATGACGATAAACCATTTCGGCAGGCAGTCCCAGTGCGATACCGAGTTCACGAACTTCGTCTTTGAAGAGTTCGCGAAGCGGTTCGAGAAGCTTCAGATGAAGTGTATCGGGCAAACCGCCGACATTATGGTGGGACTTAATGGTTTGGGCTTTCTTGGTCTTGGCGCCGTTGGATTCAATGACGTCAGGATAAATGGTGCCCTGTGCGAGCCACTTAGCATTCTGCAGTTTTTCAGCTTCTTCCTGGAAGACTTCGACAAACAGACGACCGATAATCTTACGTTTGGCTTCAGGATCGGTAACACCGGATAACGCATCCATGAACCGGTCGGAAGCATCAACCACAATCAGCTTCATACCCATATTGTCACGGAAAGTCTGAGCGACCTGTTCTCTTTCGTGAAGACGAAGCAGTCCGTTGTCTACGAAAACGCAGGTCAGCTGATCGCCGATCGCGCGATGAATCAAAGCCGCCGTAACGGAAGAATCGACGCCGCCGGAAAGACCGAGAATAACTTCATCTTTTCCAACCTGATGACGAATTTTTTCAACGGCTTCCTGAGCGAAGTTGCCCATGACCCAGTCGGGATTGGCCTTGCAGATCTTAAGAACAAAGGTCTCAAGGATTTCACGGCCCTTCTCGGTATGCGTAACTTCGGGATGGAACTGGACAGCGTAAAAGCCTCTTTCCTCGTCAGCCATACCGGCGATGGGGCAAGTCGGAGTCGAGCACATCAGTTTGAAGCCGGGAGGCATTTCAGTGACTTTGTCGCCGTGGCTCATCCAAACCTTCAGATAGCTCTTGCCGTCTTTATCAGTAAAGTCGGAGATGTTCTTCAAAAGTTTTGTGTGGCCGTGCTCACGAACTTCTGCGTAGCCGAACTCACGCTGAGCGCCGCTTTCAACTTTGCCGCCGAGCTGCTCAGCCATTGTCTGCATGCCGTAGCAAATGCCTAAAACCGGAACGCCGATTTCAAAAACGGCCTTCGGAGCGCGGTCCGTGGATTCTTCATAAGCGCTCATGTGAGAGCCGGAAAGGACGATGCCGCTCGGCTTGAATTCTTTAATAAATCCATCCGATACGTCGCAGGAGTGGACTTCGCAGTAAACGTGAGCTTCACGAATACGGCGCGCAATCAATTGCGTGACTTGGCTTCCGAAGTCAAGAATTAAAATTCGATCGTGGTTCATCTTCGCTAAATATCAATTAAAAACAAAAGTCGGCCCGAGTCTATAAAACTCGAGTCGACCCTTGCCCGTCATATTAATCTGAAATTTCAGACATGTAGGAAAATTAATGTTCCAGTCTGTAGTTCGGAGCTTCCTTCGTGATCTTCACATCGTGAACATGAGATTCACGCCAGCCGGCAGATGTGATTTCAACAAAGCAGGCCTTGTTGCGCATCTCATCAATCGTACGGCAGCCGCAGTAGCCCATAGAAGAACGCAGACCGCCGCACATCTGATAGATGATGGCAAGAACGCTTCCTTTGTAGGGGACCATACCTTCGATGCCTTCCGGAACAAACTTATCAACGTTGCCGTTGTTGTTGTCCTGGAAGTAACGGTCGGCAGAACCTTTATTCATGGCGCCGAGAGAACCCATACCGCGGTAGCTCTTGTAAGAGCGGCCCTGGTAAAGAATGATTTCACCCGGAGCTTCGTCGGTACCTGCAAACATGCCGCCCATCATGACGGTATTGGCGCCGGCTGCGATGGCTTTTGCGACGTCGCCGGAAAAACGGATACCGCCGTCAGCGATCAGAGGAACACCGGAGCCCTGAAGAGCTTCGGCAACGTTGGAAACAGCTGTAATCTGCGGAACACCGACACCGGCAACAACGCGAGTCGTACAAATGGAACCCGGGCCGATCCCGACTTTAACAGCGTCTGCACCGTTTTCAACGAGGGCCAGGGCAGCAGCGGCAGTAGCAATGTTTCCGCCGATAACCTGAACCTGAGGATAGTGCTGCTTAACCCATTTGACGCGGTCAAGCACGCCCTGAGAATGGCCATGGGCTGTGTCAACAACCAAGACGTCGACACCGGCATCAACCAGCAGCTCGACACGTTCTTCCGTACCGGCTCCGACGCCGACAGCAGCACCGGCAAGCAGTTTGCCGTGTTTGTCTTTGGAAGCATACGGATGTTCGGTTGCTTTGATGATGTCTTTGACGGTCATCAAGCCGCGAAGGTGGAAGTTGTCGTCAACAACCAAAACTCTTTCAAGACGATGCTCGTGCATCAGTTTCTTAGCGTCGTCGAGTGTGGCGCCTTCTTTAATCGTGATCAGGCGTTCGGCCGGTGTCATGATTTCACTGATCTTGGCGTCCATGCGGTCTTCGAAGCGAAGGTCGCGGTGTGTAACCATACCAAGAACTTTTTCGCCCTGAACAACGGGAAGACCGGAAATGTTGTGTTCGCGGGTCAGACGAATCACGTCGGCAACAATCATGTCCGGACCGATGGTGATCGGGTCGGCAACCATGCCTGCTTCGTGGCGTTTAACTTTATTAACTTCGGCAGCCTGAGCCTGGGCTGTCATGTTTTTATGAATAATACCGATGCCGCCTTCCTGAGCTAAGGCAATGGCCAAATTAGCTTCAGTAACCGTATCCATAGCTGCAGAGCAGAACGGGATGTTTAAGCGGAGGTCTCTGGTGAATTGTGTGGAAAGGACGGTCTCGCGGGGAAGTACGTTCGAGTATGCAGGAACGAGGAGAACGTCGTCAAAGGTTAAAGCCTTTTGAAGGAGTCGCATTGTTGAACCTCTAAGCACAAAAAACAATTATACGTAAATTGAAGGAGCTGTATTTGTTGACAGCAATAGGTATTTATTCGAAGGGTGAAATTTTATTTCGCATGTTTTCGACCTCGAGTTGCCAAAAGCGGTTTATTTAAAGCGCGAAGCCGTCTGGCTTCTTTCGGATCGATTCGGAGCGGTTCGGTTAATTCAATTCGGTCCCCGTCCTTGAGGAGGTCTTCTTCTTTGCAGCGCCGGCCGTAAATGCTCAGACCGATTTCTTCGGTTTTTTGCCAGCCGAGTGCGCGCAGTGCGTCCCCGACCGTTGAACCTTCAGGAAGCTCAAGAACTTTTTTGAGCAGTCCGGAGGGTGTTTGTTTTACGGCTGATAACAGCAAATGAACCTCCCGTACCTCGAATAAAGTAAAATTGTGCAGATTTTACTCGGCTTTCAGCCTGTTTTCGGCCCTGCCGCATCAATTCGCTGTGAGCCATTATTACTTGGAGAGCAACCTTGGCAATTATTCAAAATAAAAAGGCCAGATTCGACTACGAAATTGAAGAAAATTTTGAAGCCGGTCTGGAACTAAGAGGATGGGAAGTGAAATCCATCCGTGCCGGCGGCGCTTCCATTAAAGAAGCTCACGTTTTCGTCAGAAACGGAGAACTGTTTTTATTGAATGCAAACATTACGCCTCTGAAAACCGCCAGTACCCATGAAAAAGCGGATCCCACGCGTAACCGTAAGCTCCTTCTTCATAAGCATGAAATCATGCGATTAATCGGCCGCGTCGAACAAGCCGGGTATTCGCTGATTCCTTTAGACATGCATTTCAAGGACGGACGTGTCAAACTCGAACTCGGCCTTGGTAAAGGGAAAAAGTTATTTGAAAAACGAGCCGATATCGGTAAGCGAGAGTGGAAACGCGAACAAGGCCGTCTGTTGAAAAACAGAACACTTAACCGAAAATAATCTTTTATCGAGCTGCCAAATGGCAGCTCTCTTTTTGTAACCCTATGAAATACTTCCTTTTATGCCTTGCACAAGCTGCTGCTATTTCTTTGGCAGCCCCTGCTTCTGCCTCTCCTTTCTATCCTACGGAGGCCGCAGTCTTCTTCTCTCCTAACGGAGGCGCTGAGAACGCCATCGTTCAATCTATTGACAGCGCGAAGGTCCGAATTCGTATGCAGGCCTTTCTTTTCTCTAACAAGGAAATTACGCAGGCGCTCATCCGAGCTCATCAGCGTGGCGTGAAAGTCGATGTCATCATTGATAAGAAGATGCCTAAGAAAAAACCGAATACAACGGAAGACCTCTTAAAAGCCGGTGTTCCGACTTTCTTTGACACGGCTCACCGAACCGCGCACGACAAAATCATCATCGTCGATGACAATATCGTCCTCACCGGAAGCTTCAATTTCGTCAAAGTCGCCGAAACCAAGAACGGGGAAAACCTCTTAATTTTGAAATCCAAGCCGCTCGCCGAAGAATATGTCAAAAACTGGGAGAAGCATTTCTCTCACTCCGTTCTGGCAGCGCCAGAAAAAGAGAAAGGCACCGAAGTGCCTCTCACAAAAAATCAAAATTAACGCATCAGTTTGTAAATCTTGACGATGTCCTTCTCATAAAGCGGGAGGAAATTTCCTAATTTTCCGGGAATTTCCACCGCTTTTTTCGCGAGCTCTTTGGGATCGGCCTTCTCAGCGCCGAGTTCCTTCAGATTCTTCGGGGCACCCATCTTCTTCAGGAATCGTCTAAAGGCTTTGATACCTTTACGAATAATCTCTTCGTCAGTACCTTCGCCTTTTACGCCCATAACGTTGCGGGCAAACTGAACAAAACGTTTCGGATTGGCATGCCAGACGTACTTCATCCAAGCCGGAACTACAACTGCCAGACCTTCGCCGTGCGTAATCGTCGTATCCCAGGCGCTCAGTTCATGTTCCATCCCGTGGGAGGCCCAGTCTTCGACCTGTCCCAATCCGTAATATCCGTTGTGTGCAAAAGATCCGGCCAAACCGATCTGGCACCAAGCGTCGTAATCCTTAGGATTCTTTTTGAGCTTCAGACCGTTCTTCATGATCGTCTTCATGGCGCTTTCAGCCTGACTGTCCACAAAGTCGGTATTTTTGGTCTGGGTAAAGTAGCGCTCCATGATGTGACTCATCATGTCGATCACACCTGCTCTAATTTGCTTTTCCGGAAGCGTAAAGAAAAGTTCGGGATCGATGACGCTTACAAACGGACGAACTAGAGGAGAGCCGGCGCCGAGCTTTCTGTCTCCGTTTGAAATCACAATACGGATACTCTGTTCGCTGCCTGCAGCAGGAAGCGTGAGCACAGCGGCAACCGGAAGCGCTTCTGTCGGCGTAATTTTCTTTGTGAAGAAATCCCAAACATCACCGACGTAAGGAACGCCGATCGCAATCGCCTTGGAAGCATCAATAACACTTCCGCCGCCGACGGCCAAAATAGCTTTGACTCTGTGCTCGCGGGCCAAAAGAATACCCTTCTGAACAAAAGAAAGCTGCGGGTTCGGTGTCACGCCGCCCAATTCAATCGGCACAAGGTCGGCAGCTTTTAACGACTCGGAGATGCGCTCCAAAAGGCCGCTCTCTTTGGCAGAACCGCCGCCGTAAACCACCAGCACGGGACTCATCGCCGGCACACGGGCACGCATTAGCTCTCCGATACGGCTTTCTTCTCCTTTGCCGAAAACTAAGCGTGTGGGATTAGAGTATTCAAAGTTATTCATTATTTTTTCCTATTTTCAGTTTTAGTTATTGCTGCCCATCGGAGCACCGACGAACAAAAGGGTCCAGGATTCGACAAAAGAAGCGACCGGCGCCGGTAACTCATCGGCATCCAGCAGCGGGAATCCGGCTTTCAAAGCATCATGGATCGCCTTATAGGCTTCCTCTACAAAAATCGCGCAGGCTTTGACGACGACCTCATCAGAACTCATCTCCTCGCCTTCCGGATTCTCCTCGATCTGAGGCAGCGCCTGTTTGATGTATTCTGCCAAACCTTCGGTGGTCCAGTCTTCAGGGCCCGGTTCAAAATGACTGTTGTTGCCGCAGAAAGTCTCTCCAAGCCACTCCATGAGCTTCATATCTTTCTCTGCAAGCTCATCTCTCGTCAGTTCGCCTTCCGCACAAGCAATAGCGCGCTTGCACATATTCACGACAGCCTGGGAGAGGATTTTTCGGACGACTTCAATGTCTACGATAGAAGGAGCCTGTTCTGCCTTGGAGCTGTGATCGTGACCGCAGCAGCCGCGGTTGCAGCTCGGTTTAATACATTTAGGCATCGCACTTCTCTTTGGTTAATTTTTTCACCCAAGACTCGAGCAGAGCGTCGAGAGCCTGCGAACCTTTTGCTTCGATCTCATCCGGATTTTTCTGCAGTTCATTAATGAGCTCGTGAACTTGGTTCGTGAATAAGAACATCACGAGCTGCATAAAGACGGCCGGATCAGCGGCCTCTTCCTCTTTGATCCCGAAGCCTTTCAAAGCCTCTGTGAATTCCGCACGAAGCAGCTTTTCAATTCTTTCGGGCGTATTTACTGCCGCCTTTGCATAAGCCGGATTTTGGCCTAAGAGCGTTGTAGCCAAGAATGCAGCGGCTCTCTGGTCGGCTTGAACGACTTCTTCTCGACGAACATTTTTATGAACGGCTTCCGCAAGGCGTTTAGAGACCGCCATTGCATGAGCTCTCAATAAATCTTTAATGACGAGAGGATCGTCAAGATTGGGGAGCCTGACGCCCTCCGGGATTTTTCCTTCTACGGAATCAGAACTAGCCGGTTCGAAAGCATTTTCCATATTTTGTATTTCCCTGCACGAAGATTACCGCCCGCATTAAAAGCAATCTCGGCTTCCCAAACTCGCCCGTTGTATTGGACGGTCGCGTACCGATTGTGCCTCCATTCGTGAACCGTCACGGTCTTACCAATGTGCCGGCGGAGAATTTCGGAATAAAAGTCGACTTCTCTCAAGTGACGCTGTAAAAGCATCAAATAGCTGATCACTAAAAGAGAAATGACGGTGAAGATGGCGACTTGTAAATAAACGGAACTGAGGAAGAAGGAAAAAAGGGCTGTCGTAAAGGCGGCAGCTGAAATCACCAATAGAAAAAAATTGCCGAAGTAAAGATCCATCGCGCCGATCACTGCAGCGGCAATAAACCAAAAATACGACAATCCCATAATGCGTTCCCTTCTTTGAGGTCTCTCTTTTGACCGTGAGTCAATTATAGGTTAAGAACGCGAAAACGGCCGCATCCGAAAGGAAAACGGCCGTTTGGTAAAGCTTAGAACCTAAGAATTATTTCTTAACGTCTTTAGCCAGTCTGCGCCAAGTATTGACGACAGTATCCGGGTTCAGAGAGATGGATTCGATACCTTCTTCCATCAGCCACTGAGCTAAGTCAGGATGGTCGGAAGGACCCTGACCGCAGATACCGACATAAGCTCCTTTCTCACGGCAGGCCTTGATAGCACGTGCCAGAAGGATCTTAACGGCTTCGTCGCGTTCATCGAAGAAGTTGGCAACCAGTCCGGAATCGCGGTCCAGACCGAGTGTCAGCTGGGTCAAGTCGTTGGAGCCAATAGAGAAACCGTCGAAGTGTTCAAGGAACTTCTCGGCAAGCAGTGCGTTGCTCGGGATTTCACACATCATATTGAGGCGAAGACCGTTCACGCCGCGCTTGAGACCTTGTTCGTTCAGACGTTCGTTAACTTCCTTGGCTTCCTTAACGGTTCTGACAAACGGGATCATGATTTCGACATTGGTCAGACCCATTTCGTCGCGGACTTTCTTCAGAGCTTCGCATTCCATAGCAAAGCATTCTTTGAAGTCTTCGGAAACGTAACGGCTTGCACCACGGAAACCGAGCATGGGGTTTTCTTCTTCCGGTTCGTAGAGCTTGCCGCCTAAGAGTTTGCGGTATTCATTGCTCTTGAAGTCGGACATACGAACGATCACTTTCTTCGGATAGAAAGCGGCAGCAATCGTGGCAACACCTTCGGCGATCTTTTCCTTGAAGAATTCACGCGGGTTTTCGTAACCGGCAGAAGCCTCTTCAACCGCTCTTCTCAGATCTTCGGGAAGATCCGGGTAAGCTAAGCAAGCCTTCGGATGGATGCCGATGTTGTTATTGATAATGAATTCAAGGCGGGCTAGACCGACACCATTGTTCGGGATGGACTGGAAGTCGAATGCGAGCTGAGGATTGCCCACGTTCATCATGATCTTAACGGGGATCTCAGGCAGTTCGCCCTGTTTCACTTCTTTGATTTCGAACGGGATCAGGCCGTTGTAAATATTGCCTGTATCGCCTTCGGCGCAGGAGACGGTAACTTCCTGGCCGTCTTTGAGGACTTCCGTTGCGTCGCCGCAGCCAACAACAGCAGCGATACCGAGCTCACGAGCAATAATAGCTGCGTGACAGGTACGGCCGCCGCGGTTAGTAACGATGGCACTGGCCTTCTTCATCACCGGCTCCCAGTTAGGATCGGTCATGTCCGTAACAAGGACGTCTCCTTCCTGAACCAGGTCCATCTGTTCCGGACCGGCAACAATACGAACCTTACCGGCGCCGATCTTCTGACCGATAGCGCGGCCGGTTACCAGGACTTCGCCTTTGCCGAGAAGAACGAATTTCTGCTGAACATCGGCCTTCTTCTGGCGGCTCTTCACGGTCTCGGGACGAGCCTGAAGAATATAGAGTTTTCCGTCGATACCGTCTTTGCCCCATTCAATGTCCATCGGACGGCCGTAGTGTTTTTCAATAATACGGGCGTACTTGGCAAGCTGAACGATTTCGTCGTCGTTCAAGGCAAACTTGCGGCGTTCGGATTCGGGAACATCGACCACCTTCACAGAGCGTCCGCTGGACTTGTCTGTGTCGAAGATCATCTTGATCTTCTTGCTGCCGAGAACTTTACGGATGATCGGGAATTTGCCCATTTCCATGATGGGTTTGTGGACAAAGTATTCGTCCGGGTTCACAGCGCCCTGAACAACGGTTTCACCGAGGCCATAGCTGGCTGTAATGAAAACGACCTGATCAAAGCCGCTTTCGGTATCCATCGTAAACATAACACCGGCAGCGCCCTTATCGGAGCGAACCATTCTCTGAACACCGGCGGACAAAGCCACATCAGCGTGGTCGAAGCCTTTGTGAACGCGGTAAGATATTGCGCGGTCGTTGTAGAGGGAAGCGAATACTTCCTTCATTCTTGCGAACACCTGTTCGAGACCGACGACGTTCAGGTAAGTTTCCTGCTGGCCGGCAAAGGAAGCGTCCGGAAGGTCTTCAGCAGTTGCAGAGGAACGAACAGCAACGGAAATTTCCTTCTGGTCGCCCTTGAGCCACTCATAGTGTTCTCTGATTTCTTTTTCGAGCTGAGCCGGGAAAGGAGCTTTTTCAATCCATTCACGAATTTCAGCGCCTGCCTTTGCCAGCTCTTTAACATCATCAACGTCTAACTTGCTCAGACGATCTTCAATTCTTTTATCAAGACCGCCTTCTTTTAAAAAGACTCTGAAAGCTTCAGCCGTCGTTGCAAAGCCGTCAGGTACTCTGATGCCGGCTTCTGTAAGCTGGCTAAGCAGTTCGCCAAGAGAAGCATTCTTGCCGCCTACGATGTCAACATCTGTCATACGAAGTTGGCTGAATGGAATGACGAAACGTCCTTGTGTCATGTTTACCTCGAAATTGAGTGAAAAAATTTGCTAAATTTTAGCCGTTCTTTTAGCGTTAAGTTCGTAACTTCATCTAACAGCGTTAAATTTTATGAATTCAAACGTAAACGAAACCCCTGAAAAACCGACTCAGCGTACCGTGTTTTTTGTATCCGACGCGACGGCTATTACTGCAGAAACTTTGGCAAATGCTGTTTTAGCGCAGTTTCACGGCCTTAAATACCTGCGCTACCGCATGCCTTTCGTCAACACGGAAGAAAAAGCCAAGGCCGCGGCCTTGAGAATCAATGAGGTCGGCAAAGAGAACGGCGTGCGCCCGATTGTTTTCTCTACACTCGTCGCCGGATCTCTGGCTTCGACATTTAACGAATACTGCAACGCCTTCGTCATCGAGCTTTTCCGCTCCTTCGTCGGACCGCTTGAGCGTGAACTCGGTGTTCCGAGTGACCACTCCGTCGGCAAGAGCCATGAAATCGGTGACCAGGAAAGATACAACCGTCGTATTGATGCGATTAACTACACGCTGGCACACGACGACGGACAAACCAACAAAGGCTTGGAAGATGCAGACGTGGTGCTGGTAGGTGTGTCCCGCAGCGGTAAGACTCCGACCAGCCTGTACTTGGCCATGCAGTACGGTATCAAAGCAGCTAACTATCCGCTTATTCCAGAAGATTTCGAGCGCGGCGAACTTCCGCCCGCACTGGAAAACTGCAAAGACAAGATATTCGGTCTTTCCATTTCTCCCAAGCGTCTCTCTGAAATTCGAGGCGAACGCCGCCCGAATTCTAAGTACGCTTCCATAGAGAACTGCGAATACGAAGTTGAAGAGGCTCAACGGATGATGGATCGTGAAGGCATTAAATATCTGTCTTCCACTTCTAAGTCCATTGAAGAAATTTCAGCGACGATCCTGCTTGAACTCAAAATCAATATTGATCCTCACATGAGTATGTGAGGCCGGACCGAATCGATATTTAGATATGCGGCCGAATCTTCGGCCGCTTTCTATTTGTGCGCAATGCCTGAAAGACGGCGTCTGCGCTGTTCAAAAAGGCAGACGGAAGCCGCTGTTGCAACGTTGAGGCTTTCAACTCTGGAATCCAAAGGAATCAACAGGGTTAAATCGGAAAGTTCCAGGGCTTTTTCAGAAACACCCAGACCTTCGCTTCCGAACACCCACAAAGTTTGGCCCTTTCCCCATTTTTCCTCGTAGAGATCTTTTCCGCCGCGCGCGTCAGCCACTAAACATACAGCTCCGGTTTTTTCTTTGATCTCTGCAAGCTCGACGGAAGAAATAATGTTGCAGAAGAAATGAGCTCCCATGGCTGCACGAAGCACTTTGGGAGACCAAACGTAGGCACATTGCGGTGACAACGCAATATTCGTCACACCGGAAGCCAGTGCGGAACGAAGGATGGTTCCGACATTGCCCGGATCTTGGACGCCGTCAAGATAAATCCAATCCTCGTCTTTTTTGATCCTTCCCTCTTCCGGGATGCGGATCTCACAAACTATCCCGGCACTGGTGTCCACCGGAGAAATCGAAGCATAAATTTGAGACGGCAACTGAACTACAGAAATCTTCAACGACAGGTACTTTTGCAGGATTTCCGATATTTCAAAATTCTTCTCGGCCCCTTCTCTTAAAAATACTTTGCGGACAAGCTCAGGATGCGAAAGAAGTTCTCGGGCCAAATGAATCCCTTCGGCGAGAGATAAACCTTCTTTTCTCGCCGCCCTCGAGTGCTGCGCCAAATTCTTCGCAAGCTTAATCGAAGGATTAGCTGCGCTTGTGATCCGCATGAATTCCATTTACTGTCCCTTTCGCTTTTTACGATCGGCTCGCCGTTCAAACTTCTTAGCAATCAAGGCCACAGGACCGAACGTCATTCGGTGCACTGGACACGGGCCCCATTTCTCCAGCATTTTAAGATGGTGTGCCGTACCGTATCCCGCATGTTGCTCAAAGCCGTATTTCGGATACATTCCTCCCAAGATTTTCATCAAGGCGTCCCGATAGGTCTTGGCCAAGATGGAGGCTGCGGAAATTTCCGGAATCAAGTCGTCGCCTTTGACAATCGGCTCTGCACGGAAAGGAAGCTCTGGCAGGCGGTTCCCATCAACCAAGACTAAGTCCGGTTTTGGATCAAGCTGAAGAACGGCTTTACGCATCGCTGCCATCGTCGCCTGAAGAATGTTCATTCGGTCAATGTCCGCAACCGAACTTTCGGCGATCGCCCAAGCGAGCGCATGCGTTTTAATCTGCTCTGCAAGAACTTCTCTTGCGTGAGCCGTCAGTTTTTTTGAGTCTCTGAGCCCTTCTATCGGATGATCGGGGTTCAAAATCACGGCTGCAGCAACAACCGGTCCGGCCAAAGGGCCGCGGCCCGCTTCGTCCACACCGCAAACAAGTGTGGCGATCGTTTCCTCACCGTCGAATAAATAGTCAGCCATCAGCGTTTTAAAACCTGATCGATTGCCTCTGTTGCCAGCTGAGCAGTCGGCCTCAGCAATGTTTCATGCATTTCTGAAAATACTTCTTTGAGATATTCCTGCCGCTTCGGCTCCAGGGCGTGAAGCAAATGGGACGAAAGGATCTCAGGCGAACAGACCATCTGAACGCACTCGGGAACCAAAGTCTTCTGCGTCAGGATATTGGGCAGGCTGATCCACTTTGTCTGTCCTTTGGAAAGAATCAGCATTGCCGAAAGCGCCGGCATAGCGTATCCGACGACCAAGGGCTTTTTATAAAGTGCCGCCTCAAGCGTTGCTGTGCCGCTCGCCACCAAAATAGCGTCAGCCGCTTCCATCGCCAAATGAGACTTCCCGTCCAAAAGAACGGTATTGTCTTCGACATCAGGAAAGCGATTGAGAACTTCTAAAATCTCTTTTTTCCTTTGCTCATCGGCGGCCGGAACTATGAATCGAGTTCTCGGTTCCTGCTTCAGCAGTAAGAACGCAGCGCCGAAAAATGCCGGCGCACACCAGCGAATCTCGTCTTTACGGCTGCCGGGAAGAATGGCAATGACCGGCCCCTGCGCAGCGATGTTCAGTTTGCGTCTTGCACCTTCCGTATCCGGCACCATCGGAATGATCTCGGCTAGAGGATGGCCGATGTACGTGCTCGGAATGCCGGCTTCTTTAAAAATTTTCTCTTCAAAAGGGAAAATCAAAAGCAGATGATCCACCGCACGTTTGATTTGGTGAATTCTCTGCGGACGCCAAGCCCAAACGGCCGGAGCCACCATGTGAACAACCGGGATCCCCGATGCTCTGACCTTCTCTTCAATCGACAGATTAAAGTCAGGAGCATCAACTCCGATGTAGGCAGCAGGACGAAGCTGGACAGTACGGCGCATCATTTCTCGGCGAATTTTTAAAATTCGAGGCAAATGACGGATCACTTCCAAATAGCCCCGGACGGAAAGTTCGCTGGCATGAAACCAAGGATCCAAGCCGTCTTGAATCATTCGGTCACCGCCGATACCTTCCATCTTAAGATTCGGACGAGACGCGGCAACAGCCGGCAGAACACGCGAAGCTAGATAATCTCCGCTGTTCTCTCCGGCTGCCCAGATAATGCTGTTGTTGGTCAATTGCTCCATTAGCGAGCCAATCCTCGAGTTGCCTGCTCTGTGAATTCGCACATCAGTTCACAGACTTTCTTAGCCTGTTCATCTTCTAATGCTGATGCGTAAGCCTTGATGGCTTCCACGGCCTCTGGAACGGTCTTGCCTTCACGGAAGATCAGTTTGTAGCTTTCGCGTGCCGCGTGCATGGCAGCCCTTGAATAGCCGTGACGCTTCATGCCTTCAAGATTGATGCCGAAAGGAGAGGCAGGATAACCTTGATACATGCCGTAGGGAATGCAGTCCTGACGAACCATGCTTCCGCCGCTCAGCATCGCGCCCTTTCCGATCTTGACAAACTGGTGGATGCCGGACTGGCCGCCGACGATCACGTCGTCGGCAACATGAACGTGCCCGGCAAAGCCGACATTGTTGGCAATGATGGTGTCGTTTCCGATGACGCAGTCATGTGCAACATGAACGTTGGCCATCAGTAGATTGCCGTTTCCAATAATGGTTATTCCTTTGTCCTGCACGGTCCCGACAGAGAGTGTGCAGTGTTCGCGAATAACGTTGTTGTCACCGATGATTAGCTGAGTTTCTTCACCGCGGTATTTTTTATCCTGAGGATCGATACCGATCGCTGCAAAGGCATAAATCTTGTTGTTCTTACCGATCTTCGTATGACCGGTAAGAACAATATGGCTCTGCAAAGTGGTTCCTTCACCGACTTCAACGTGGGGACCGATCGTGCAGAACGGACCGACGACAACGTTCTCCGCAAGTTTGGCTTGAGGATCTACTAAGGATGAGGGATGGATCTGAGCCATATTTTTTCCTTTATTTGGGTGAACGATAAGAGCACATCATGTCGGCACATGCAGCCAGCTGACCGTCAACCGTTGCATCGCAGTGCATCTTGATCATGCCGAGTTTTTCACGGAGGAATGTGCATTCAAAACGAAGCTGATCACCCGGGATCACGACACGTTTGAAGCGAGCGTTGTCAATAGAAGCAAAATAGAAAAGTTTCTCAGGATCTCTTTCGCCGCCCATTCTTGCAAAAGCAAGCATCGCACAGGCCTGAGCCATCGCTTCGATGATCAGAACGCCGGGCATGACGGGAACGCCGGGGAAGTGGCCGGTGAACTGAGGTTCGTTGACAGTGACGTTTTTGATCGCAATCAGCTTATCAACACCGTTCGTTTCCAAAACTCGGTCAACTAAAAGAAACGGATAGCGGTGAGGCAGGAGCCTCATGATGTCATTAATGTCTTGCATTTTTACTCTTTCTTAAGGGAATCAACTTTTTCAGCCAGATGCTTCAGCTGTCTGCGCATCTCAGGCAAACGTTTAATTACGGACAGAATGTTATAGAACTCTCTATGAGGCATTGCGGGCATGTAGCCGGCATAGTAGTCAGGTTTCTCGATCGAACTCGGAACGCCTGCCCCGCCGCCGATGATCGAACCTGCAGCGACCTTGAGGTGTCCGGCAAAACCGGAACCGCCGCCGGCCTGAACGTTGTCGCCGATAATCGTGCTGCCGGCCAAACCGGTTCTTCCGGATAGGACAACATTCTTACCAACTTGGCAGTTGTGACCGATCATAACTAAGTCATCAATCTTGGTGCCTTGTCCGATGGTGGTATTCTGCAACGCACCGCGGTCGATACATGTATTGGCGCCGATTTCGACATCGTCGCCAGTTTCAACCGCACCGATCTGCGGAATCTTCACGTATTGTCTGTCTAAAGGCGCAAATCCGAAACCGTCGGCGCCAATCACGGCACCGGAGTGAATGATATTGCGTCTGCCGATACGGCAGCCATAGTAGATGGTAACGTTCGGATAAATACGAGTGTGTTCGCCGAGAACAACGCCTTCGCCGATAACGCTGTTGGCTCCGACAAAGCAGTAAGGCCCGACCTGCGCACCTTTGCGAATTACAACGCCGGCTTCAACGGTTGCGGTCGAATCAATAACGGCACCGTCTTCGACTACGGCTCTGGTATCAACCCCCGGCTCCGGCTGCTCCTGCGGGAAGATGATTTGCAGGGCATATGCAAACCAAGCGTACGGATTGCAGGTAATGACGACGATACGTTCGGGCTCTTTTTCTCCCCAAATCGCCTGTTTGTCTTCTTCTGTCAAAACCAAAGCTGTCGCTTTGCAGGCGCCAGCCGCATCACGATATTTGCTGTTGGCTAAAAAAGCAACGTCGCCGTGCCCGGCGGTCTCCAGCGAAGCAATGGACTTAATTTCAGCCTTGCCTCCGTTGGCACTGATTGTGCTCAATAAAGTATCGTTGCTTTTTTCTTTAATTCGGTCTACTAACTCAAGAAGAGTCATCGGCGCTGTTTGTTGAATCATTTGAATCGCCCTAATTAAAAAATTTATGCGGCTGATCTGAGAGGGAGAGCAAGTTTGAAGTCGCCGAAACCCGAGTCAGGTCATGCCGCACGTATTGCACTAAATGGCAATTAAGCAACAAGCAGACATCTGTCTGCTTGTGCCCGATAAAAATTACTTGAGTTCCTTAAGAACCTGGTCAGTGATGTCAATCTTCGGGTTGACGTAGATGGCTTCCTGAAGAATGAGGTCATATTTTTCGCGCTGAGCGATGTTCTTGATGACCGTGTTTGCCTGACGGAGAAGCTTCTGAAGCTCCTCATTTCTGCGCTGATTGAAGTCTTCGCGGAGTTCGCGCTGACGGCGCTGGAAATCGCGGTCTCTTTCAGCCAAATCACGCTGCTTTCCTGTTCCGTCATTGTGCCTGCGTTCTTTTCGAAGCGCTCGACGTCATTTTTCAAACGCTGACCGGCAGCATTGAGCTCTTTATCGCGCTTAGAGAATTCCTGTTCAAGTTTTTTACTTGCGGCCTGAGCAGCTGCAGAATCGCGAAGAATAACCTCGGTGCTGACAACACCGATCTTAACTTCTGCCTGCACTGCTGTCGCAGCAGAGCAAACCAAGGCGGAAACTAAAGCAACCGCTAACCATTTTTTTTGCATGAATGTATCTCCTCCAC
>ENA-UONS01002119-UONS01002119.1-human-gut-metagenome-genome-assembly--contig:-CS19-NODE-2119-length-16409-cov-12.373670_pt1 | contig 16409 bp, 13 predicted proteins | sample MGYA00242458_ERZ724005 | MGnify/ENA metagenome assembly ERZ724005
CATCGATGATATTTTTCATCACCGTATAATGGGGAAAAAGGTTAAAATTCTGGAACACCAGTCCGAAACATTTCCGGATCTTATGTAATTCTGCCTTGGACGCATATTCGCACTGTATTCTGCCGTTTTTATCCGTTTTCTCCGAAGCTGCCGTCTGCCCTAAATAGATCAGCTCACCACCGTCCATTTTCTCCAGAAGCGTTGCACAGCGAAGCAATGTGGATTTGCCGGAACCGGAGGGGCCGATGATGGAGACAACTTCTCCTTCGTTAACCTTCAGGGATATATCCTTCAGCACCCCGTTGCCGTCAAAACTTTTTTTCACATGATTCATTTCCAAAAGGACCATATTTCCGCACTGCTCCTATCTGTAATAAGATGTCTTCTTCTCCAGATACTCCATGAAAGAAGCCACCACGAGATTGAAGATATAATAGAACACACCTGCTGCCAACAGGGGAAGCACACTGGTCTGTGCCGCTCCGATCTGCTTTGCCACCGTGAACATTTCCGCAATGGAAATGGTAAATGCCATGGAGGTATCTTTGACCAGCGTAATGGTCTCATTGGTCACTGGCGGGAGAACCCGCTTCACCACCTGCGGCAGAATGATCTTCACGAAAGTCTGTGCCTTGCTGTAGCCCAGCACCTCCGCAGCCTCATACTGCCCCACCGGTATGGACTCAATGCCCGCACGGTAGATCTCTGCAAAATATGCCGCATAATTGATCACGAATGCCAGTATCACCGCCGGGAAACGATACCCCGTTCCCACCTGCATGCGGAATACATAAAAGGGGGCAAAATACACCACGATGATCTGTAACATCAGAGGGGTTCCTCTCATGATGGATATGTATATTTTGGAGATAATGCGGATCACCTTACATCCTGACATTCTTCCGAAGGCTACGATCAGCCCCAGAGGAAGGGAAAACAAAAGGGTCAGTACAAATATTTCCACCGTTATCAGAAAGCCCTCTGCCAGTTGGGCACTCATGGTCAGCAAACTCATGAATTCTACTCCTTAACTATCCTTAGTTGATTATTTACCGAGACATACGCTGTCGGTCAGTCCCCATTTTTCAGCGATCTGTGCGAAGGTACCATCCGCTGCCATTTCGTCCAGTGTCTTCTGTACGGTATCTCTCAGTTCATCATTACCCTTCAGGAAACCTACTGCATACTGCTCTACAGCCAGCTTGTTGTCCTCGCCCTGCAGCATAACGAATTTTCCTTCTTCTCTCTGCGCAATCTGATACTGTGCCACACCGATATCAATAGCTACGGCATCTACCGCACCCTGCTCCAGATCCATGAAAGCGGTATTGTAGTCCGCATATTCGATCAGCTGGGAGAAGGAATCACGCAGTGCAATGTTGTCTGCATTTTCTTCATCGTTCAGAGCAGCCAGCGCAGAGGAATCCTTCTGTACTGCTACCACCTTGCCTGCCAGTTCTTCCTTGTTCTGTACACCGGAAGCAGACGCTACGACGAATACCTGACTGTTGTCGATATAGGGCTCTGTCCAGGTGTAGGCATCTTCTCTGCCGTTCATGGTGAAACCGTTCCAGATACAGTCAATGGCTCCGGAAGAAAGCTCCATATCCTTGGCATCCCAGTCGATAGGCTGCTTTACCAGCTCCCAGCCCTGTCTCTTGCATACTTCTGCTGCCAGATCCAGGTCAAAGCCTACATATTCTCCACTGTCATCACGATATCCGTAAGGGGGAAATTCCGCATCGAAACCTACGGTAAATGTTTTCTCAGATCCTTTAGAACCACAGCCGGTAAGAGCACCTGCTGCCATGCTGATTGCCAGTAATGCCACTAATACTCTTTTCATAATACATCCTCCCGTTCTGCCACTCACTGTTGGCCGCGTCGTATACTTTAGCATGGTAAATTGCTAACACGGTGTCATAGTAACACAACGAGAGGTGTCTTGTCAATTCTTTATCGGTCGTACCGCTCCACCATGGCCAGGATCTCCTGGGCATATTTCGGATAGGTGGCTGCGATGTCTTTTACTTCGTTTCTTGCACTCTCCGCTACTTCCTGATTGTAGTCCATCTGTTTACGGAGCACCTGTCTTCTCTGGATCAGTTCGTGACGGATCTCCACCATTTCCCGCTTGTCCAAAAGCGCAGCTGTCTGGCTGATCCAGCGCTCCGGCATCTGCACACGGTAACCGGCCAGCTGCTGTACCAGCTGCTTCTGGTAGTACTCGATCTTAGCTTCCGCCTCTGCGAACTGCTTCCGCTCTTCCTTTTCGTCCTGATACATTTTCCACTGTTTTTCCAGCTTTGCTGCACTGTCCGTATTGTACTTCAGATACAGATATTCCATCAGCTGACAGTTGTTCACATAGCGGATCTTGACTTTATTCTGCAGCTGGATGATCTTGTTGATGGTCTTCTCCACCCGCTGCAGTTCCCGTCCTACATCCATGTACCGGATGCAGACATAGGAGATGGCTACAGCTCCTGCACCTACTGCCAGAAAAAGTCCCACATAGACATCCATTTCAAAAGCATACTGCAGGATCACCAGCATGATCACACAGACGATCAATGCCGTAAGGAAAATGACAGCCATGCCCCGTTGGTTGTTCATCAGATTCTCCAGCTCATTTCTCCGGTATTCATAGGCATGTCGTTCTCCGTCCAGTCTGTGCAGATCCTGCCTTATCAGATTGCCGTATTTCTCGCCGTCCCGAATCTTCTGAATGCCTTCTTCAATCTCGTTCTCTCTTTTGCGGATCGCATAGAAGTCCGCATCCCGCATACGGTTCTTCTTTTCCCGGTATCTGCTGCGTTCCTGTTCCAGCCCGGCCAGCTTGCCGGCCACCCGGTTGACCTCTTCTCTCTGCTCTGCTGGCAGGGCCTCAATCTCATCCGTATCCGTCAGATAAGAAGTCACCAGCGTATACTCTCCCGTCAGGAGGTCGATCTCCTTGGAAGCCTCTGCGATCTGCTCCAGGCAATTTACAATGTAACGTTTTCTCTGGTCTTCCTCATCAAAATTCACACCGTTGCGGGTATAGACCAGCTGTTCCCAGTCCTCTTCCTGCTGTATCGGTTCTTTTTTCTTAAATAAACGGTTCCACCACGCCATAATTCTCTCCTGCTGTCTTCTCTATACGCTGACACTTGTCCGGTAACTGTTTTTCAGTGCCTGAGTCAGTCTCTCATTTTCCGCATCGTATTTCACCCTGTCGTTCACCCGCCAGTCACCACGCAGCCGTAGCTGTCGGTACTCCGGCTGCTGTTCCCATTCCCGTTCAAATTGCTCGATCCGCTTTTCCAGTTCCAGGGACTCCGTATAATTTTCCGGATTCTGCGCTGCAAATGCCACATAGGCATCCTCCGTCAGTTCCATTCTCTTTGCCGCCAGATAGGCATCCAGGTGTTCTCTGTCCGGATCGGTCTTCCAGGCTTCGTTAAAGTAATATGCCGCCTTGTCATAAAACATCAGCCCTGTCAGCGCCACACCCTTATTGTGCAGGATCGCCGCCCGGACTTTTCCCGCCGGAAGTTCCTTTCCTTCCTGTTCCAGATGGTTCCAGGTCTCCAGTAGCATATCATATCCACGGATGGCTGCCGCATATTTTCTTTTTTCCACCATATAGTCGATCTGGCTCTTGCGTTTCTCCAGATTGCTGAGTCCGGCTCCCTGCTTCAGTACCTGCTCCACCTGCAGGATTTCTTCCGGATTGTACATCCCCACATATTGCAGGATCGTCACCACGAACACACTTAAGGATCCCTGCTTATGTACCATGGGGTAGAGCTGTTTTGCCAGTTCCCACACTTTACATTCTTCTCCGATCCAGTCCACCAGCTTATCGTTCATGATGGACAGGTCTAACAGGAATGCATTCTCCTTTAGGCAATAGCACAACTCTTCCATACTATAGACCCGGATATCCAGGCCTTCCACATTATAGGCATTCTCGCAATATTCTCCTACACACAGACTTGCCTTCATTTTTCATCCTCATTTTCTCTGCCCCGGGCAGATCTACAACTCTATTTCTTCCTTCCAGATATGATGCGTAGCTGTTCGGAAGCTGCCAAAACCAAGATCCTCCAGTTCCACCTGCAGATGTGTTTCATCCTTCATCTCCACCTGAATCCGCAGTCTGGTGATTCCTTCCTGCAATTCTTCCGGCACGATTCTGGCGATCCGGCTGCCCTTTCCCGTCAGGGACGTGATCAGGATCTCCACCGCTCTTCCTTCCAGCAGGTAAAACTCCATGGTATTCTGCGCCTCGTACCAGTTGATTCCGGCGTCTAACAGTGCCTGATAGGATTCCTCTCCCTGTCTGCGCACTTTCATACCGATATTGGATTTCAATTTATCCTGTCCCAGATAGACATGATTTTGTCCGTTTTCACTGGGATGCAGTCGCTCCATCATGCTGTAGCAGGCACCCTTGCTGAACAGGTTGTTCCCCTGAAAGACTCTCCGTCCACGGCACAGATAGCGTAGCGATTCTTTCATCCATTCTTGAGAAAACTCTTCCCCGATCAGATATACCGAGGACACCATCCGGTTCTCGCATAGCTGTGTGGCGATCTCCAGGAATTTTTCATCCGATTTTTCCACCGGAAAAGGGAATTCCCGCTCTTCGATGTACGTTACCACCGGCGTCGTATGGCGGTTGCATTCCATATAATAAGTCTGGATGGAACTGTCCCTATACTCGCACAGCACGCTCCCCTGCTTCCACAGATTTTCCGGCTGATACAGATTGTAATAATAAAAGCTCTCCCGATGGCTCTGAAAACAGACAGCATCCGTCTTCAGGTGTAATGCCTCCACTGCCTGCGTCAGCACCTCCAGCATTCCTGCATCCAGTTCCTCGCAGGTGATCATCAGGGCCCCGATCCGCTCTGTGGAAGTCATCTGGGACAGCATTCCCAGACTACGTTTGAGAAAAAGAGTCAGTAGTGCCACCGGATCCAGAGTCGTTCCATCGATCTGCACCGGTTCCCCATCTTTTGCCAGCTTCAGAAGATGCTCCACCAGGATTCCCTCTTCTTCCTCCGCATGCCGGAGGGCTTCACTTCCATAGAACCACTGGTTGACTCCCTGTCTCTTGCTCAGGACCAGGGGAATCGTATAGACCTGTGAGCCTGCAACGGAAGACAATGTGGTGATCTCTTCTTCCTTGCCTGTGACATAGCAGCTGATCTGCGCATAATCCTTCCCCAGGTCATAACCCACTATAACTTTATCGCTTCCCGGCAGTCGCATGTTCTTCCGCCTCCTCTCCTGCTGTCTTTTTTTATCTTTACTGCAATGTGAACAATCTGTGATCCAGATATTCCCTGCGGTAATATTCCTCGATCAGATGATCCAGTGTCGTATCGTCCTGCAGTGTCATGCTGATCATCATATCATTGATGATCTCGTATTTGCTGTCCGGACTTTCATTCATAATATCGCTCTTCTGCAGGCTTCCGCTCTCCGTCAGCTGTTCTTCGTTCTCTGATTCTTCCATAATGTAATATTGAAGATTCTCCCCGAAAAACAGTACGAATTCCTTGAAAAATACACCGCTGTATACTTCCTGCATATATTCCGACAGGTAATCCTCCGCCTGCCCGTTCTCATGCATCATCACATAATGAATCCTTGCACGGACGCCGCCTCTTGTGTGATACTCCACGATAGTCTTGTCCTTCATCTCCTGCAGCTGTGGCAGGCAGTCCTGATATTCCCTGAAAAAGTTCAGATGAATGTGGTCCTTCATCATTTCCTCCAGGAAATTCCGGACCAGAGTTTCATCTTCCCGCTCAAGCTTGTCCTTATTCTCCGCATAGAATTTCAGATAAGCCAGCTTGCAGATCCGCTGGGTCTCTTCTCCCCGCAGATAGCAGTTACGGATCTCCCGGAATACATATTCCTCCGTGATCTTCTCCCGGCAGAAATAATCATAAGAACTCTGTACAAGCACAGCTTCCTCGATCTCCTGTCTGGCTCCCTGGGATACATAATAACGGAAAATATCCATCCGCTCTCCCACAAATGCCCCGGAGAACAGCATCTGCAGCAATATCTTTTCACTTAAGCTGTAGCAGTCTATCTCAAAAGATCTTGCCGCTTTCCAGATGTCACGCAATTCCTTCGTGGTACCGGTGGCATAACGCACCAGATACTCTAAAATTCCACCGTTGTATTTTCCCTTACGGAACGCCGTCAATGCCGCCGCATACAGGACTGCCTCTCCCTCATGGACCGACTGCGTGATCACACCGTCCGTAAGCCGCAACAGGATCTTGGCCTCCACAAAATAAGGGGTATATGCTTCGATCCAGGCATATGCCTTCTCATAATTTCCCCGCAGCACCAGAAAACGCAGGATCAGTTCCCGCTGTTCCTCCGTAAAGCCGTCCCCCCGCAGCTCCTGCAGGTATTCATCCAGTGCCTGCAAATTATCCGCGTCGAAATAGGCCTGTACCAGCTGTACCGCAATCTCACTGCGCAGCTTCGGCTCCACGGCATCGCTTTCCACCAGTCTTGCCATCCGCATCAGCTTTGTGGAAGATTTGGTCTCTTCTGTTCTGCCGTTCTCCATGAAATACAGATCCAGTTCTGCCGTATCCGGCACATAATGTTCCAGAAGTCTGAGATATTTCCCCGGTACCAGCAGTTTTTCCAGGGTATATTCCACATTTTTAAGGAACCTGTTACCATATGCATCCTCAAAAGCAATGGTATAATCATTCCCGTAGACTGCCACCCAGGCCGTGCCGTTTTGCAGAGGCGTCTCGGACAGTATCAGATTCCCCGGCTGGCTGACAATCACCTTACGCATTCTGCTGTCATCCACTCTTACCATATGGGCAAACAACAGACGGGACAGAGGCTTCGCCATAGCTTCCGTTACAATGGCCGGAGACAGGAATTCCTGATACAGTATTGCCAGATGTCTGTTAATATGCTGCTTCTGGATCTGGTCAATGACGAACCGCTCCATTCTCGGCTCGTAATGTTCGTACAGTTCCTCATAATCTTTCCGGTGTTTTAACAGATACGCATACAGGAACGCACTATGTTCATAATCCAGATTGCTCTGGAAAGAAAAATACATCAGAATCACTTTCGGAAGCTCCAGCACAGCATCCAGATCTACCGACGCCATATAATATTCATAGAGATTCGTGATCCTCAGATGGCTTTCCACACCCATCTGATACCACGTGAAGGCATCCGGTCCCGTCTTACTTCCCTTGATCAGAAGGCTGCACACCTCCTGCAGGATCCGCACATCCTTCTTTTTCTCATACAGTCTTCGTAAAATTCTGCCCAGTAGCGGAGAATACTCTCTGACTCTTCCGGACAGATACAACAGCTGTTCGATCAGGCTGTCGTTTACCGCATCCTGACGGACACCGAAGTTCAACACCTGCAGTTCAAAACTGTTCAATTTACGTAGCAGCGCCGGATTGCCGTTCAAAAGGGCCAGTGCTTCCAGGTAGATCACCGGACTGGTGCAGCCGTACTGGTACTGTTTTTCTAAGAACATCCATTTCCCGGAGGTTGAACGATTGTATTCCTCCGACAGATACAACAGCAGCCATGCCACACGCCAGCGGGTCCTGTCATAGCGGTAGATCTGTTCCACCTGCTCCGCCATTTGCAGTGTATACTGGGGATCCCTGTGGATCAGTGTGGTCAGATACAGATAGTAAGCCCACTGTTCTCCGACGGTAGCTCCCTGGGCTTCCAACATGTCCGCCGCGTGATCCAGGATCCATCCGGCTTCATTGTAGCGTTCCTCTGTGATCAGAAGCTGTGCCTGGAACAGTCTCGCCGGCACATCCTTCTCATCCATGGTCACCATGCGCTCCACCAGTTTGCCGGTCTCCGCGAGCCAGGTTCCCGTACCGATCTTTTTCAGTCTCGATTCTTCATAATATTTCATGATCTGGGTGATGCACTGCATATGACTGTGATCCGCATGCCGGGCCACTACACCGTCTCCCAGCTGTACCATGACCGGGATCTCCAGTGAAGTATAAGCATTATATATGTAGACTTTACCGAAATTTTTGCCAGGTCTGCACAGGCTGCTGTCGATGTAGACCGGCAGGCGGCAACGGTTTCCCAGGAAATCATCGTCTGTAATGTTTTCCTTTTCCGTAAAGACAAATTCACCCTCACACTCGATCTGGAGATTCGTATATCCCCAGCCGTTCCTCACGATGGTCAGATTGTTCTCCGTGACGCCGTAATTATCTGCGCTGCGAGGCAGTTTTTTCACCAGTTCTTTCTCTTCCGTCAGGAATTCCAGCTGTTGCTTTTTGTTGATACAGATCAGGAATTCCTCCACATTTTGTTCGTTGCCCTCATAAGTGGACAGGATCCGGTAACTGTCATAGAAATGGGCATCGTTCCCCTGGAACAGCCGCAGAAATTCCGGATCATAGAACAGCCGCACAGCTTCCTTCCAGTTGCTCTTCGCCAGGTTGGCAAAATGGAACAGATTCCGGATAGCCCCGATGGAAGAATTCAACATCCCATGCTCCACCGTCACCACAAAAGGAAGATTGTATTCTCCTCTGTTGCTGACTACGGAAAAAGAGCCCTTGATCACATCCCCTTCCTCCAGATCTTCTCCGTGGAAGCAGTAAAAAATTTCTGCATCGGAGCCGGTAAACTGATCCGTCATACATTCCATCCGAAGATGGTCCGAGATCACGGATCCTTTTACATAGCCTTCCGACGCAGAAAGAATGTGAAAAGAGCCCTCATATATTGTCCCCTGTGACAGGGAAATCTCTATTTTAGCGCAGGAGAATTCCAAAGAACCGTTCTCATAATCGAAGTTTCCTCCTAAAATTCTATCAATAATCTCCTGCATGTACCTTCACCCGTTCCCTGTTGTCATTTGGATTTATTATACCAAATTTACCAGTTGAGGGCAAGCTGTAGACCCGGTTAGTCCAGGTTTAATTTTCGGTTCATGATGTAATAAGATACGCCGTACATGATGGCCGCAATGAGCAGACTGGTGATCACGTTAATATCATAGGCGGAATTGGTGCTCACCGTGATTCCACTGGCACTGTTTGCGACATTGGCACCAAACATGAATGCGCTCTGTACGGTGCTGCCGATGATGGACGACAGGATCGTCAGGCCGGCATATGCCAGAATTCCCATCAGGCCTTTATGTTTGGAGGAAAGCTGTCCGATGGTCAGCGCTCCGAACAGAGTGACCATGGTAATGAACGGTCCTGCCACATAGGTTAAGAGCAGCGTGATCCCATAATGCAACAGATTGATCCCCATCTCTTCTTCGTATGTTCTGCCAAGTTCATAAAAAGCATCTGCCAGAAATTCCCAGATATTCCCATTATATTGTGTCAGTACACTACTCAGTTCACCGATATTTAAAAGTCCTGTCATCAGAGACACGATCAGTGCCACCACAGAGATACCGATGCCTATCGTAATGAACAGATACCAGACACCGGAGACCAGTACCTTGCTTAAAAACAGCTGGTTAGCTGTTACCGGCAGGGTGTGGGACAGATAGCCTTCATCCGTATACATACTGCGGTAAAAGCGGATGCCCAAAAAAATCAGCATTCCCTAGGTGGACGCCAGCAGCATGATCACATACAGGATCAGTGTTGCCACAAAGGAAGAGAGTACAAACCAGCTCTGTGTCGCATTCATGTTATTGCCGTCCGCAATCTCCGTTACCAGTCCTCCCGGCATGCGTAATACCACGCAGCCAATCACGGTGACCACAAGCATTCCCAGAAGCATCAGTGTACCGGCTTTCCAGATATTTTTCCATTCATATTTCATTAACTTTCCTAACATGCGAACACCTCCCTGAAGTAAGCATCTACAGACTTACCTTTCTCTTCTCTGATATTGTCAACGGATGTATATAACACCAGCTGACCATAACGCATGAAGATGACTTCATCCAGTACCTGTTCCACATCCTCGATCAGATGGGTAGAGATCAGTACCGTTGCTTCCGGATTGTAGTTGTTGATAATGGTGCGCAGGATGTAATCTCTCGCTGCCGGATCCACACCGGCAATCGGCTCATCCAAAATATACAGGCTGGCATTCCTGCTCATCACTAAGATCAACTGTACCTTCTCCTTCGTACCTTTGGACAATGTCCGCATCTTCACTGCAGGATCGATCCCCAGACTCTTTAACATCTCTTCCGCACGTTCCCTGGAAAAGTCTGTATAAAAGTCCTGAAAGAAATCCAGAATCTCCCGGATCGTCTGATTCATGGTCAGATACGTGCGGTCCGGCAGATAAGCTACCTTGCTCTTGGTCACCGGTCCTACATAATTTCCGTCGATCATAATAGTGCCTTCCGTCGGTGTCAGCAGACCGTTCAGCATTTTGATCAGTGTCGTCTTACCGCTGCCGTTGGGTCCCAACAGGCCAATGATCTTCCCCTTGGGGAGACTTACGGTCAGATTGTTCACAGCCACATTGGCACCATATTTCTTGGTCAGATTTACAATTTCTACCAGATTATTCATTTCTATTTCCGCCTCTCTTTATTTTCATCATAAATTTGCACCCCTGTCAGGCCTGTACCTTATCGAAGAGATTCCGGATCTCCTCTCTCTGATATCCCAGTTCCTGCATGTTGTTGATAAAATTCCGGACATGCCCGGCTGCCAGCTGTTCTCTGGTATTCCCGATCAGCTCAGTGTCCTCCGTCACGGTTCTGCCGCTGGTGCGCTGTGTCACGATCAGGCCGCTCCGCTCCAGTTCTGCAAAAGCTTTCTGCATCGTATTCGGGTTCACCGCCGCCACGGCCGCAAGATCTCTGACACTCGGCAGCTTCTCTCCCGGCTGATATTTGCCGGACACGATCTCTTTCTGGATCCGCTCCACCAGCTGCGCATATATGGGTCTGTCAGCATCCAATTCCCACGCCATTCCTATCATCCTTTCTTGTTTCTTATTTTCTGTTTCTTATTACCTGTCACGCATCGTTTCTATCGATGCCTCCCCGGGTCCCTCATTGTCTTGTTGTTTTACTGTATTATTTATTTAATACAATAATACGTTATTTATTTTTATCTGTCAAGCGGATTTTATGCTTGTCCGGGAAAATTGTTGGAATTACACTTGTTACAACATGGTAAATGGGAAGTTACGCGGCTCATTGCTCGCGTAACTTCCCATTTACTACGCATCCGGCTCCGAAATACGTGTCACCCCCACATAAATATCCGAGATTTCAAACCATGTAGGATAATCCACGATTCCGGTCTGAGGAAGATTAAATATCTTCTGGAACGTCCGGACAGCCTCCGCAGTACCGGAGCCATAGATTCCGTCGGGTGTCAACGTAGGAATCGCCGGATAATTTCTGGCGATCCGGTTCAACTGCTGTTGCAGCTGACGGACTTTTTCCCCGGAAGAACCGATAGTCAGATCATACCCCGGCCAGGAAGAAGGCACTCCCGAAATAATATCTGCGGAATTGATATACATATCATTGCCGTAATAATAATGAATGATATCAATAGCGGAATATCCCTGATCCGCCAATGACTTGGAGCCCCACTGGCTCAGCCCCCGGCAGGTAGTCCGATTACCGTCACAATACGATGTGAAAATGGGCTGTCGTACACCGGGCCTTGACAAATAGTTGGTAAAAATGGAATCTACCAGATAGTCGATCTCTTCGAACACATTTCTGCCATAGATCCATTTTTGATCATACGCCGTAGAAGAAGTTATCGTAAAATCGTATCCACGTCCCCTGTACCACTCCGTATATATACGGTTTAACGTAAATGATTGAATGACCAGAATATTAGCATAAATTGCACTCTCCGGCCAGGTGGAATAAATCTCGCTGGAGGCCACATTTTTAATGTAATCCTTATAGCGCACCCAGTAATTCCGGGCAGTGGGATCCTCCGGGACACCGTCATGTACGATCACATATTCCGGAATCACCACACGGCTCAGTACGATCTCCCCGGTCTCGTTCATAGGTTTGATTTCTTCTTCCGGAATCTTCGGAGGATACTCTCCGAAAAGCGTATGTGCAGGTATTACTACTACTTTTTCTTCCTCCTCTGTTACATTCAGCGGATTCATGCGGATCGGTTGTAGGGAAAATTCGCCTGCCAGAATTTCGGAACCAGATACCAGTACCGGTTCAAAGCCTTCTGCAGTCACCTGAATGTTGTACTCCGAATAGGGCTGTGCCGTAATATCCGGAGATAAAGAAAGCTCTCTCGGCGGCGCATCCAGTGTTATCGTAGGGGTTTGCCCGGATTCGTCAGTAGTCATCGTCTCCAGCGGGGAATCCGGATCCCCGGTATAGGAGACAGTGACGGTCGCGCCGGGTATCGGTGTCATCCCCAGAGCGGAGACAACGCTGATCTGAAGTGTTCCTGTATAAGTAGTTTCCATGGACAGAGGTCCTTTCTGCCTATGCCGTTTTGTCTGTCTTGATCCGGTCAGGCAACAAATGTTCCTTACAGAATATGCAAAGTCAGAAAAATATGTGCATGTTCCCATATACTAAGCAGACTAACTTCTATCCGTTTTGTCTTCATCATACATCTACTTGATTAACAGACGGGTGATATGCATTCACTAAATACTAATTCCGGTACCGGTCTGCATCTGTCCCCGAGCCACCGTGTAGCCCAAAAAAGGAACCACAAACCGTTCCCAGATTGTGATTCCCTTTGTTTTTAATCCGTCATTTTTATTTGGTCAACAGCATCATAATGTCATTGCTTCTTGCCACGAACTTGGTCATGGCGTCGGCGGACAAGGGTGCATGCTGGAGCTTTGCCAGATCGTACAGCTGCTCGCAGATCATTTCTGCGTTCTCGCCGTCCTGGTGCTCGGTGATGTACTGTACCAGAGGATGGTTGGCATTCAGAATCAGGGTCTCGCCCTCACCGCCGAAAGCACTCATATCCATGCCGGGCATGGAGTACATCTTCATCATATCCTGCATACGTCTGCTCTCTTCGGACAGCGTGATCATGGAAGAGATCTTCTTGTTCTTCAGCTTCTCTACCTTGACAGTGATCTTGTCGTTCTTCAGAGCCTTCTTCATCAGCTTGCTGATGCTCTCTGCCTGCTCTTCCATCTCTTTTTCAGCCTTCTTGGAAGTCTTGGACTTCAGGGCATCGGTCACATCCGCATCGATACGCTGGAACTTGATTCCCTCATTCTTCTGCTCCAACTGGGAGATGAAGGGCTGATCGATATTATGGGTCAGGATCACAGCATCCATCTTAGCAGCCTTGAACATATTGATGTACTGGCTCTGCTGCTGTTCATCCGTTACATAGTAAATGATCTTTTCCTTCTTCTCTTCCCCGGCATTCTCCCCGGAAGCCTCATCTTCAGATTTATCCCCTACGACCTCAGCTTCTACCTTGTTGCCGTTCTCATCTACAGCATTTTCCTTATTCTCTTCCTCGTCCTGAGGCTTGATCTCCAGACACTCGGGCAGAGTCAGATATTTGCCGTCCAGATTCTTGAAGAGGATATAATCGTTCATCTTCTCACAGAACTTGTCATCCTTCAGGCAGCCGAACTTGATGAAGGGACTGATGTCATCCCAGTATTTGTCATACTCTTCCTTATCCGTCTTGCACATACCGGCCAGCTTGTCCGCTACCTTCTTGGTAATGTACTCGGCGATCTTCTTGACAAATCCATCATTCTGCAATGCACTTCTGGATACGTTCAGAGGCAGATCCGGGCAGTCGATGACACCCTTTAACAGCAGCAGGAACTCAGGAATGACTTCCTTGATGTTATCTGCGATAAATACCTGATTGTTGTACAGCTTGATGGTACCTTCGATGGACTCATACTCCATGTTGATCTTCGGGAAGTACAGGATACCTTTCAGATTAAAAGGATAATCCATATTCAGGTGGATCCAGAACAGAGGCTCCTTGTAATCCTGAAATACCTTGCGGTAGAAGTCCAGATACTCTTCCTTCGTGCACTCATTGGGATGCTTGGTCCACAGAGGCTGTGTCTCGTTGATCAATTCAGGACGCTTTCTGATCTTCAGCTTCTTAGGCTCTTCTGTTCCCTCAGCAGCTTCAGCATTTTCACCTTCTGCCGCTTCCTTCTTCTCCGGCTCGATCTCTTCCAGGACTTCATCATCGGGAAGCTTTTCCTCTTCCTTGATGATCTGGGTCTCCTTGGTGTTCGCCTTGGACAGATAGATCTCGGTAGGCATGAAGGAACAATACTTCTTCACGACCTCACGAGCCTTGTACTCATTACAGAACTCCAGACAATCTTCATTTAAAAACAGGGTAATGGTCGTACCGACATCCGTCTTGTCTCCGTCTTCCATGGAGAACTCGGTGCCGCCGTCGCACTCCCAGTGCACTGCCTTGGCGCCGTCCTTGTAGGACAAGGTATCAATGTGTACTTCATCCGCTACCATGAATGCAGAATAGAAGCCCAGTCCAAAATGACCGATGATCTGGTCGGAATTGCTCTTGTCCTTATATTTCTCAATGAAATCCGTAGCACCGGAAAATGCGATCTGGTTGATATACTCTTCCACTTCGTCGGCGGTCATACCCAGACCGTTATCCTTGAAGGTCAGTGTCTTCTTCTCAGGATCCACGATGACATCCACACGTCCCTTATAACCTTCCGGAAGAGAATATTCTCCCATCATGTCCAGTTTTTTCAGCTTGGTCACGGCATCGCAGCCGTTGGAGATCAACTCTCTGTAGAAAATATCGTGATCGGAATACAACCACTTTTTAATGATCGGAAATATGTTTTCACTGTTAATTGATAAACTGCCGTTTTTTGCTGCCATTATTACCACATCCTTTTCTAAAATTGCACAGCCATGGCTGACTGTTTCCTAACTGATTCTAAGTGTAGGACTGTAAAATTGAAAAGTCAAGACAAATTTAGCACTCATTATAAATGAGTGCTAACAATCAGTCAAAAATCCAGTATTTATCAATATTTCCGTAATTCTAAAATTTTAATAAAGCGTGTAAAAAACCAGAAATTACTCCTCCGGAAAGTACTTTGCATACACATCAAAAAAGTTGTCCGTAGTCACCTGTTCGTCCATGATCAGCGTGATCTCGTCCCACAGCTTGTCATTGAGCTGACGCACCAGTGTATTCACAAAGCTGTCATACTCCTGCCCGAAGACTTCCCGTTTCCGCTCTTCTACAATCTTTAATTTATTAGCGTCCGTCTCTTCCCGATCCAGCGTATTGATGCATTTGATAATGTAATAGCCTCGTTCACATTTCACAACCTGGCTCACCTCGTCTGTTGCCAAATTGAAAGCCGCTTCCTCATAAGCGCTCTCCGCTTCTCCTTTGCCAAAGGAATAGGTGATCTCGGAATCGTCGCTGTATTTGGATGCCAGTTCCGTGAAATCGTGTTCTCCGTCCACCGCCAGGTCTCTTACCTCGCAGGCTTTCTCATAGGCACTCTGAATGGAGCTTTCCGAATAAGGCTTCAGGTTTCCGTCCATATCCGTGGATGCTGTTGCAAAAAAGATCTGCTGCACCGTAATTTTGCGGGCCTCGTCATCACTGATCTCCGGATTGATGTCCTGTATAATCAACTGATAGACCTTGTCTGCCATGGCATATTCCCGATACAGATTCTCCACAATCTCCTCCGTGGCACCCATAGCCTCGATCTCCGTATCATTTAAGGAAGAATAATACTCCTGTGCCGCCTGGACGACCTTTGCCTCCTCGGCTTCATCCAACGTGACCTCTTTCTCTTTTGCCAGCAGGTACATGGTCTTGATCTGAGCAATTCTTGCCAGCACTGTCTCCTTGACATTATCCTCCAGAGTCACTCCGTTCAGGGAAGTATTCCAGATCTCCGTCCCGTAGACATTCTCATATTGATTCTGGGTCGTGGTCAGGTAGATCATGATCTCCGCCTTAGAGCAGGACTCGTCCCCGATCCGAAATACCTCATTTTTCCCAAATCCTGTGGTAAATACCACTTTTGTGCCGTCACTGCTGCCGCAGGCGGTCAGTCCCGTCACCATACTTATTCCCAGCACTCCCGCCACCAATACCGCGGTGATATGACATCTATTTTTAAAAAACATAACATTTCCTACTTTCTCAAAGTCTCTAAATTCTGATTATACCCTATTTTTTTCTTCTGTGCCACGATTTCTTGGAAGTTCAGAAAAATCTAAGAATTCTACAGACAAAAAATGCGTGCGGATATTCTCCACACGCATTTTTAATATTATTCAATTTTGATACCAGATTACTCGATTACATGGATCCAGCCCTTAGGAGCTTCGATCCTGCCCATCTGGATACCGGTCAGAGTCTCATACAGTTTCTTGGTGACAGGTCCCATCTCGGTCATGCCGCTGGGCAGGC
>ENA-UONS01002140-UONS01002140.1-human-gut-metagenome-genome-assembly--contig:-CS19-NODE-2140-length-16292-cov-12.566299_pt1 | contig 16292 bp, 13 predicted proteins | sample MGYA00242458_ERZ724005 | MGnify/ENA metagenome assembly ERZ724005
CATTGGGACATTTTCCTTTATGGTATATTAGGACATTATCATAAATGGTTCATATAAAAACAAAATCATATATTTTATGATTGACAATATATTTTTCAAGTCGTATACTATATTCACTTTCACTACAGAAAATCTCACAGGAAAATCTGTGTCCGGTCATTCGACCAGATAATTTCATAGTTGTTTTACAGTATATAAAGGACAGGAAATAACAGATGCGTAAAAATAAATAAAAAATATACTAATACTTGAAAAACACAATTAAATTATGTATTATTATAATATAAAGTGTATTAAAAAAAGTATATGCTGCGTTCTGCACACTGTTATTTCACTCAGAAGGGAGTGTGCATGAAGAAAGAAAACGCCACATCAATCGAATACTTTCGAGATTTCAGGCGAGTTGCAGACCTGATTAACGGAGTTATATTTCATGGAAAGCAAATTGTCAGAGAATGTGATCTGCAGGAGCAGAATCCGGTGCTGCATGATGTCACCAAAAAGAACGATAAAGTATCAGCAATAGAGAATACACCGGATTTGTCTGTAATGGTGACTGTTGGTAAAGGGAAGTTTCTGCTTATGATTCAGGGGCAGACAATTGAGCATTATGTAATGCCAGTGCGAGTTCTGCATGAAAAAGGAACTGATTACTATAATCAATGGAAGAGACTCCAGAAGATACATAAAGAAGCTGGAGACTTGAAGAACGGAGAAGAATATCTTTCTGGAGCCAGGAAAAGGGATAAATTTTACCCAGTCATTCATATTGTAATATATTTTTGGAGAAAACGCTGGAAAGCAGCGAGAAAAATGGATGATTTATTTCGTACGGAAATATTTTCTGAAGAATTAAAGAGGCTGTTTGTGGAAAAATCACTGGTGATTTTTGAAATGCGCTATTTCAAAAATGAGGAATGGTTTCAAACAGACCTGCGTCAGGTTTGCGGTTTCTTAAAAAGAACCAATGATCGAACGAAATTAAAATCATATATAGAAGAAAACCAGAAGGTTTTTTCAAATTTACCAGAAGATGCCTATGATTTTCTTGCTGTAATGGCTGGAATCCGAAACTTGCAACTGATTAAACAGAAAATACAAACCGAAGGAGACGGATTTGACATGTGTAAAGCGATTAAAGAAATGTTGAGGGATAGTAGACAAGAAGGTCGGCAAGAAGGTCGGCAAGAAGGTTGGCAAGAAGGAAGACAGGAAGGTCAGGATGAAATGGCGACCTTAATTGAGAAGCTTATTTTATCCAATCGCATCAGCGAATTATTAAAAGTCACGACGGATAAGGAATATCGAAATAAACTGCTGATAGAATATGGAATTGCCTGATTGCTGTAATGCCTGTAACAACAGTATTTCCCATATTTACAATCTTTTTTCCTTTCTGGACGAAGAAAAGGTTCTGGGCTATAATAGAAACAATGAAAACGCTTCAGAAGCAGAAATAATAAGGAGTGCATAACGTGGAAAGACAGAAAAGGGTGGGAACTATACAGGATAGTGGATTTCATAATACAAATACGAAAGGGGAAGCAGGGCAAACCCCACAAATATCTGTAATCATGCCCGTATATAATGGAGAGAAATACATCGCCCGGGCAGTGCAGTCTGTTTATGCACAGGATGTACCACTGGAGCTGATTGTTATTGATGACGGCTCTGTTGATGGAACCCGGGAAGCGCTCATTCCATGGGAAAACAGACCGGATTTTGTTTATATAAAAAATGAGCGCAATCTCGGTGCAGCCGGTTCCCGTAACCGCGGTGTGTCTGTTGCGAAAGGCAGATATGTGGCATTTCTGGATGCAGATGACTGGTGGGAAGAGGGAAAACTGGCGGCACAGCTGGCCGCTCTTGAAATGACCGGTGATGTAATCTGCTCCACGGGACGTGATCTCATGAATCCGGACGGAACCTTCACAGGCAAGTATATTCCGGTTAAATCCAGACTGGACTATCATGAGCTTCTGAAACACAACAGTATTAACTGTTCTTCCGTCCTGATTCTCCGTGAGGTGGCACTGGAATTTCCAATGGAGCATGATGACAGCCATGAGGATTATATCACCTGGCTGAAGGTGGTGCGAAAATACGGACATGCCACAGGAATTAATAAGCCCTATCTGAAATATCGTCTGTCCCAGGGCGGAAAGTCAAGAAACAAAGCCAAATCTGCCATCATGACCTATCAGGTGTACCGTTATGTCGGCTATGGACCGGTGAGAAGTGCCTGTTTCTTTTTGTCCTATGCACTTCACGGAATCTGGAAATATCGTTAAAGTATCAGTAGGGCTCTCCCATTTTCCTGCGCCATTGCAAGGGAGAGCATCCTACCTGTTTCCTGAAATATCTGCTGAAATGGGAAAAATCTGAAAATCCGCACATCTGCGCAATCTGCTGGACAGTCAGTGCTTCATTTGTCAGCAGGTTTTTCGCCTTATCCATACGGATCTGAAGCAAATCTGCATGAGGGGTACTCTGGAAAAATTTCTGATAGCAGGAATAGAACTGACTTTTTTCCAGACTGACCTTTTTACAAAGCGCTGTGGTGTCCCATGGCTTAGCGTAGTTCGTGAGCATTTCCAGCCGAAGCTTTCGAAATGCAGAATAAAGACTGTCTCCTTCTGTTCCACTTCCATGTATCTGATGGCTTTTAAGTCCCCTTGCAATTGTAATCATAAGCTGCTGAAAGAGAGTATACTCGTATTTATCGGAAAATAAATCATTTGCTATATGTTCTTTGTGAAGGAGCCGGATGCAGGCATCGATCTCTTCACAGTTTCCCGGATAAAAAACAGTGTTAAGTGGAATCCCATACTGTTTTTTCAGATCTGCCTTACAGGAAAAATGAAGGTAGCTGTTCCGGAATCTGTGAACAGCCTTATAATGCTGCTCATACCCGGGGGCATAGAGAATACACGCATTTTCCCCGGAAATACTGAGTTTTTTATCCAGATAAACCTTCATGGGTGTCTTAAAAAGCAAAAACAGATAGTCTCCGCTTCCGTTGGGACGGTAGATCTGATCATAATCAGGGTTTGAATAGTTGTATTCGCAGAACTGAATGGAAAAATCCCTGTCTGCAGCTTCGTAAAAATTCATGGTTCGGACTCCTTTCACCATTTTTTTTACTGTAATCATTATCGGAAAAAAAGTCAACTATATCGGAAGAAAAAAACTGGTAAAAAATTCGTATGCCATTAGAATAATAGATACATAAAGAGCAGAAAAATACCATACAACTGGTACCATATAAGGAGGATACCTATGAAAAAAGCGCAGATCATTATTGACAAATATTTCCTCACCGGAAAGGTGGATAAACGAATTTTCGGATCATTTATTGAGCAGCTTGGTCGAGCTGTTTACCAGGGAATTTATCAGGAGGGCAGCCCACTGTCTGACGAGCAGGGCTTCCGTAAGGATACTCTGGAGCTGGTAAGAGAGCTTCAGGTTCCAATCGTCCGCTATCCGGGAGGTAACTTTGTTTCCGGGTTTAAGTGGGAGGACAGCGTAGGACCAAAGGAATTAAGACCAGCCAGACCGGAACTGGCGTGGGGCGTGATCGAGAATAACCATTTTGGTCTGGATGAGTTTGTGGACTGGGCGAAGAAAGCGGATACCGATGTGATGATGGCGGTCAATCTTGGAACAAGAGGACCGGAGGAAGCCAGAAATCTTCTGGAATACTGTAATTTTAAGGGCGGTACCTATTACAGCGACATGCGCAAGACCAACGGTCATGCAGAGCCGCACAACATTAAAACCTGGTGTTTGGGAAATGAAATGGATGGTCCATGGCAGATGGGACATAAGACAGCGTATGAATATGGAAGAACAGCAGCAGAGACTTCCCGTATTATGAAAATGCTGGATCCGGAAATCGAGACTGTTGCCTGTGGAAGCTCTAATCTGATGATGCCGACATTTGGAGATTGGGAGTACACGGTTCTGGACGAGTGCTATGATCTGGTGGATTATATGTCCCTTCACCAGTATTACGGCAATGCTGCTGATGACACCCCTGATTTTCTTGCAAATTCCAAAGGGATGGATGACTTTATTTCCGGCGTAGTCAGCATCTGCGACGCTGTCCGTGCGAAAAAGCATGGCAAAAAGCGCATTAACCTTTCCTTTGATGAGTGGAATGTGTGGTATCACAGCAATGCAGCCGACGAGAAACTGAAAAAATGGGGACAGGCTCCACATCAGCTTGAGGATATTTATAATTTCGAAGATGCCCTTCTGGTTGGGAGCATGCTGATCACTTTACTTCGCCATGCAGACCGTGTGAAAATGGCATGCCTGGCACAGCTGGTAAATGTAATCGCGCCGATCATGACCTCCGATACAGGTGCATGGCGCCAGACTATCTTTTATCCATATATGTACACAAGCATTTTCGGAAGAGGAACTGTGTTGAATACACAGGTACTGGCTCCGGTATATGACAGCAGGAATTACTGTGATGTTTCGTATCTGGATTCTGTGTGCGTATGGAATGAGGAGAAAGATACTCTTACAATTTTTGCAGTGAATAAAAGTCTTGAGGAAGATCTGGAGGTAAGCTGCGATTTGCGCCAGTTTGAAGGCTATCAGGTGAAAGAACACATTGTACTTACTAATGACGATATGAAAGCTGTAAATACAGAAGCGGATCCCGAAAAGGTTGTGCCTGTGGAATCCGCTGCAAGCCGGATTGACGGCGGTAAATTAAGTACTGTGCTTGGAAAACACAGCTGGAATATGATCCGTCTTGCTAAGTAGTCCGGGATAAATATTTGCAGATGCTGTGTTAGAGCGTGTTTGAAAAATCATTCCCGCAATCTGCACGCCCCACTTTGCGGTATATTTTGCCCGAATTCAGTTGCCGTAGCCCGCTACGGCGCCTTCATCCGGACAAAATCTCCAATAAATTGTGACGCACATCCTGCAAATTGTTTTTGGGAAGTGTGCACATTGTTGTCATGAAATAAAAAAGTCAGAGATTTCGTAACTTGCATGAATCATACGAAATCTCTGACTATATAATTACCAATGCTTCCTACTTCTGCAGATCCGCCTTAATCTGCGTAGTAGAAATCTCCGGTGTCCTCGGAAGGTACACCACGTCGCAGTAAGGCTTCAGAAAGTCAAACTTCCCTTCCCAATCGTCACCCATAACAAAGGTATCTACGTGGTATTCTTTAATATCACTTACCTTCTGCTCCCAGTTCTCCTCCGGAATTACCAGATCTACGTAGCGGATGGCTTCCAGCAGGGATTTCCTTTTTTCATAAGAGAAATAGCATTTTTTATGCTTCTCGTTCCAGTTAAATTCATCTGTAGATAAAGCTACGATCAGGTAGTCACCATAAGCTTTCGCCCTGCGCAGCAGATTAATGTGCCCATAGTGAAGTAAATCAAAGGTACCGTAAGTAATCACTCGTTTCATGAATTGTGTGCCTTTCATAAAGAAATCTGAAAATAGTCTTGCCGGAATGGTTCCAGGCGATTTACATAGAACTATTTTACCACAGTCCAGGTAGAAAGGAAACATAAGATTATTTATCGGGAGTATTGTGCATTGCGAAGCGCGTTACTGTGAACGGAGTGAACAGTAAACACGAAGTAAACAGCCGCCAGTTACTCTTTATCCATGTTGTAAAAGGTATGTTTTAATGTTAAGATGGAACAATAACAGTGCAGATGTGAGCGGTAACGTGAAAACATCTGCAGGCTGCCGAAAACGAAAAAGGGCAGTGGATGAATAAAAGGAAGAGGAAAATAAGTATGAATGTATTTGACATTCTGGGGCCGGTTATGATCGGACCGTCCAGCTCACATACTGCGGGAGCAGCCCGGATCGGTCTGATGACAAGGGCTCTTCTTGGAAAAACTCCGGTGAAAGCGCACATATTTTTGCATGGTTCCTTTGCGAAAACCTATAAGGGACACGGCACGGATAAGGCTCTTGTAGCGGGAATACTAGGAATGCAGACAGATGATGAGCGTATCCGTTTTTCCCTTGATGTGGCGAAAAAGGAGGGTCTGGAAATCCAGATCGAGACTGGTGAACTGGAGGATACGCACCCGAATACTGCGGAGATCACTTTGACTGCAGCAGACGGGGAAAAAGTGTCTCTTCGGGGCAGCAGTATTGGCGGGGGGAATATCCTGATCACCCGGGTGAATGGAATGGAGGTTGCCCTTACCGGGCAGAATCCAGCTTTGATCGTGCTTCACAAGGATGCACCAGGGACGATTGCTGCAGTTACAGAGCTGATGGCAGAGTATGGGGTGAATATCTGCAATTTCCATCTGGCGCGGGAGACCAAGGGCGGCGTAGCAGTAATGACAATCGAGAGCGACAGCCACTTTGTCCCGGAACTCAATGAGAAGATTAACCGGCTGGAGAATATATATTCTAGTACGATGTTAGAACGTGTTTGAAAAATCATTCCCGCAATCTGCACGCCCCACTTTGCGGTATATTTCACCCGAATTCGGTTGCCGTAGCCCGCTACGGCGCCCTCATCCGAGCGAAATCTCCCACAAATTGTAACGCACATCTTGCAGAAAGCCTTTTTCAAACACGCTCTAGAGCGTGTATAAATTGCTAGTTAGTGGGTCGAAGTTCCAGCCGACATACAGCATATGGGCAATGTGTATTACTCCAGCGAGCCATTTCAGGCGCGTTCATCGGAGCGTTGCGCCGGCGAGTGAGTAATACACATTGTCCAAATGCGTCCCTTTTTGAAAAACATCTCACCCCACTAAAAATACGGTAAAGGAGAATTCACTGTGGATCTAAACTACCACTCAATGGAATCCCTGCTGAAGGCAGCGAAGGAGAACAGCTGTCGCCTGTCCGCTTTGGTTCTGGAGCAGCAGGCGGAGCAGATGGAACTGCCGAAGCAGGAAATATATGAAAAAATGAGGGAAAACTATCGGGTTATGGCATCCTGTATCCAGCCTGGCAGCGCCCCGGATCTGAAAAGCACAAGCGGCCTCACTGGTGGAGATGCCTATCGCATGCGCACTGCTGTAGAGCAGGGGAAAAATCTTACAGGCCCCCTTCTTGGAGGAGCCCTCTATCGTGCACTTGCAGTATCAGAACTGAACGCTTCCATGGGAAGAATCGTAGCAGCACCTACAGCAGGAAGCTGCGGCATTGTACCGGCAGCTGTACTCACCATGCAGGAGCAGTACCAGCTTACAGAAGAGGAATGCGTCATGTCCCTTTTCACAGCATCAGCTGTGGGAATGGTAATTGCCAATAATGCTTCACTTGCAGGAGCGCAGGGAGGTTGTCAGGCTGAGTGCGGTTCTGCATCTGCCATGGCAGCGGCGGCAATTGTGGAACTAGCCGGCGGCACACCTGATATGATCCAGTCAGCAGTAGCCACTGCTCTAAAAAATATTCTGGGTCTTGTATGTGACCCAGTTGCAGGGCTGGTTGAAATTCCATGCATTAAGAGAAATGCATCAGGCGTAGCAGGGGCGTTTGTGGCAGCAGAGCTGGCTCTGGCCGGAATCCGAAGTGCAATTCCAGCAGACGAGGTAATCTGGACTATGAAAAAGGTAGGAGATGTGATGCCCACTGCCCTTAAAGAAACAGCAGAGGGTGGCCTGGCGGCAACACCTACAGGGCGCAAACTGCACCAGCAGGTTTTTGAAGAAATGAAATAATACATTATTGCGGTTCATCGGCAACACAAAACCACAGGAAAATATTTCAAAACACGTTAAAATATTAAAAAGTTATTCCAAAAACCACAAAAATATGTTATCCTTTATTCATAAAACTGACATGTCTGAAAAATAATTAAGTCAGAGTATAAAGGTGGCTAAAATGAGCAAGAATACGAAGGAACAGGAAATCCCATATTCCTACCTTGTGGATAATATAAAAATATTTTTGATTTTTCTGGTGGTTTTTAATCATATCATTGCATTCCAGCTGGTTAAAGCAGATCAGGTTGTGCGTTTTGTGTGGTATGGAATTACCATATTTCATATGCCGGCGTTCATATTTATTTCCGGTTATCTGTCCAAGAAGCCTCAGGATGTGATGAAGAATGTTAAGAATTTATTGATTCCATATATTCTGGGTTATACACTTACCTGGGCAGCGCAGATCTGGCTGGGAAATAAAATGGATTATGAACTGCTCCGTCCTTCCGGAACCGTTATGTGGTATGTGCTTGCGTTGTTTGCATACCGTCTGACCATAGAAGCATTTGGAAAAATAAGGTTTATTGTACCTCTCAGCATTATTTTTGCGCTGTGGGCAGGAACCAGAATGGAATTCAGTACATTTTTATCAGCTTCAAGAATTGTGGTATTTTTCCCGTTTTTTGTGGCAGGATATTTATGGAAGAGTGAATACACCAAGGTGATCCGCAAATTTAAAGGCAAGATCGTGGTTGCACTTTTTGTGATCATTCTGCTGTTTGTGGCGACCAATTATATGATCGGAAATAATATTCCGGTGGACCTTTTCCGAGGCAACCATTCCTACCTTGCAAGTGGAATGGACAATGTGCAGGGAATGGTAGTCAGAGGAATGATGTATCTGATTTCCTTTACGGTTATTTTTGCATTGCTGATGCTGATGCCGGATAGACGCCATCCATTTATTTTCCTGGGAAGAAACACAATGGGAATTTACTTTTTCCATTATCCCATCATGATTCTGATGAACGGACTTATGATCCTGAATATTCCGCAGCTGCTGAATGTATGGGCGTTATTTGGAGTGTCAGTTCTGTTTGTACTGATACTTGGAAGTCTTCCGGTGGACTGGGTCTATACCAATGTTACGGGACTGATCACCTTTATTCTTTTCAAACGTGAGAAGAAGGTTGAGGATGAAGGTCTGGAAGACGAATATGATAGTGAAGAGGAAGACCGGTTTGCGGTACTGGCTCAGCGAAGAATGGCTATTGAAGAGCTGGCTGCCACATGGGATACCTCCTTTGATGCAGAAGAAAAAGAAGATCATGAAGATCATGAAGATCATGAAGAAGGGCAGTCCTGACGGATTGTCTTTCTTTTCTTATTAATTAAAAAAGAAGTAGCGATTCAGTGGTTTCACAGTAAAAAAGAGTTATATTTTTGTTAAACCCGGGAATATTTTTTGTAAAGCAGATATTCTTTCATAATGACTTACTATGCAAACTGTGTTATACTAAATGTATTTACTATGAAAGTTCAGGACGGCAGTCATTCATGGATACAAAGAGAGCTTTTGGGGTGCGCCTGGGAAACGCACGGAATGGCAGCTGTTTCGGATTTGTTGCCGTTCAGGTCATGAACAGTAACCGGGGGAATGAAAGGGAGTATTTTACTGCAAGGTGAAGTTGACAGCAGGGTTTTAAGGGGAAATACGATGAAGAAAGTAATCACTTACGGAACTTTTGACCTGTTCCACGAGGGACATTATAATATTTTAAAAAGAGCGAAAGCATTGGGCGATTATCTGATCGTGGGCGTGACCAGCGAGAGCTACGATATTGAGCGTGGTAAGCTGAACGTGCGGGACAGCCTTCTGAAAAGGATTGAGAATGTACGCCGTACCGGTTTTGCAGATGAGATCATCATTGAGGAGTACCAGGGGCAGAAGCTCAGCGATATCATCAAGTATAAGGTGGATCTTCTGGTACTTGGTTCTGACTGGCGTGGCAAATTTGACTACCTTAAGAATTACTGTGATGTGGTGTACCTGGAGCGTACCAAGAATATTTCCAGCACCAAGCTGCGCGGTGAGGGAACCACTTACACCGTGGGTGTAGTTACAGATAATGATCAGGACAATGGTATTGTGTGGGAGACAAAATATGTCAGCGGTCTTCATGTAGAGTGCGTTTTTTCTGAGAATGCAGAGGCAGCGGAGTCGTTTTGTGACAAATATGAATTGGATTCCTACTACAGTGTGGAGGCAGATAATGGGGAATGGCAGCAGGGATTTGACTGCTTTTTGTCCCAGGTAGACATAGTTTATATCAAGACCGAGCAGCCTAAGAGGGAGAAATACATCCGCAGATCCCTGGAGCTTGGAAAATATGTGATAAGTGACGCTCCTATGACGAATAATAAGGAGAAGCTGAAGGACCTGTTTGCACTTGCAGCAGCTCATCATGTACTCCTTGTGGAGAAAATAAATCTGGTGTATCTGCGAGCCTTTAACCAGCTTGTCTGGCAGACACACAGTGCCTTGGTGGGTGATATTGTATGTGTGAAATGCTCTATTTCCCAGGATCATTTCGAAGGAGGACGGAGTTTTCCCGAAACTGCAGTCCTGCCTTTGTGTGCTATTATCAAGATACTGGGCAGAAATTACCAGGAAGTGAACTCCAATGTGGTGAAGGATAGATCTGGAAACTGCATTTACGATATGATCACCATGAAATATCAGGATGCTCTTGCTACAATCGAGATTGGCACCACAGTAGATGTGGAGGATGAGTTTGTTGTGATCGGTACGAAAGGCCGTGTGACCATCCCGGGAGACTGGTGGAACACAGGATATTTTGAGGCAAAGATAGATGACAGCAAGGGACTGAAGCGGTACTGCTTTAACTTCGAAGGCAATGGTCTTCGTTACCTTTTGCAGGAGCTGCTTATTATGATCAGTGATGAGAGAACGGAATGTACCAGACTTTTTAATGAGGAATCAGAGACTCTGGCAGACATTCTGGAAATCATAAACCAGAGAGGATAACCAATGACAGAGAAACAGGAACATCTGCTGCAGCTTTTTCGTGAGCTGGATGAGATCTGTAAAAAGAATAATCTGAGATATGTAATGGCGGGAGGAACGGCCATCGGTGTTGTGCGAAACGAGGGATTTATTCCCTGGGATGATGATGTGGACATCTATATGCCCAGAGATGACTGGAACAAACTGGTGGAAATTTCCGGCTCCGTGCTTCCGGAGCACCGCGCCCTTCAGTGTGTGGATGTAGACCGCAGCTATACCAATACTTTTCCAAGGTATGTTGCTACGGACAGTTGCGCCCTTCACAAGCATCAGATTATTGGCAGGGACAGCGCCGGTGAGATTATCGACGTGCTCACCCTGGATCCCATTCCCGCAGATGATAAGGAATATGAGAAATACAGAACTCATATGATGATCTACTCTGAGCTGGTAAATATGGTAGTTGTATATGGTGCCCGCTGGGAAATTCCGGTGACTGCCTATCTGCGCTGGCTTTTTTCCTATACATTTCTGGGGAAAGACCGCACATTGAAGAAACTGGAGAAGATCATGTATTCCTATAAGGAAGAGGATTGTCCGCGCTATGCAATGCGCTGGGGCGGCTGTCCGTTCCTTTTTGATAAGGACATGATGTTTCCTGTGAAATATATGAACTTTGAGAATACAAAGGTAATGGTGCCGCACAGAATGAGTGACTATCTGATCTGGCATTACGGAGATGAATGGTCCTATATTCCACCCCATGGGGAAAGAGAATCCCACGATGCGGTTACGGTAGAGGGAATTACCTATAAAGAGCTTCGGGATGATTATCTGCCGGGAATCCGCAAGGGCAGGCTTCGCAGAGATTCCATCTGGCGCAAGATCTATTCTCTTGCAGGCGCGAAGCGGAACCATCGCCTTCAGTATAAGCGCAATCTTCTACTGGCAAAAAGTACGGTGATGGATCTGGAGGCGCGCATTTCAGAAAGCAGGCACAGCCTGAAGGAATTGGTAGAAAAGCGTGACTTTTCCCAATTAAATGAAATCTTTACAAAATATTACCAGGTTCAGCTGAGCTCTGCGTTTATCGGCAGGGAGGATTTTGGCGGGATCTATGCTTTTTATCATCCCGTTTTGCTGGAAGTCAGCGATGTGACTTTTTATGCAGCAATGCTGACGCTGGTTTATACAGAACGGATCGGGAAAGCATGGAGAATGCTGGTGGTGAAAGAGCAGACCGGTACGTTCCCTTCTGAATTGGCCCAGCTGAAATCTGATATTGAACTGTTTCGAAGAGCAGTCTGTGATTATGAATTTAAGCGTTATCAGGAAGCGGAGGATACGATGGCGCCGCTGATGGAGCGGTATCCGGAAGTGCCGGGATTTGTGAAATTTAAGAGCCGTTTTCTTATGGAACGCGCCCGCAATGGAATTGATATGGTGGAAGCGGAGCTTTATATTGATGAGGCACTGCGGCTTTTCCCGGAGGACGGGTATTTCCTGAAGTACCAGGGAGAACTGCTCTGGATGAAGGGCAAATGTGCGGATGCTCTGGAAGTTTTTGCGGATGCCCGTGAGAAAACAAATAATGGAATTACTCAATTGGAGTTGGATAAGTTCCTGAATCCATATGGCAGGGAGACGGTGAAGACCTGTCAGCAGCTTCTGGATGTTGGACAGAAGGATGGGGCGATGAAGCTTATGGCTTTGTGGTACAGACTTTTGCCTGAGAATCCTTCTGTACGGGAATATTATTATCTGACCCGTGCAAGTGTTGCGAAAAAGCGTTCTGAGGTGGAGGAACTGATCGGGGAAATCCTGAAGCGCATTGATGCAGAGCGTGCAGAGAGCCCAGGTGAGAACAATGACATCCAGATTTATAAGCGTGCACTGACAAAGGCATGGGAGCGCCTGGGCTATCCAGGTGAGCTGGCAAGGGTTCGCACAGATCTGGTTTACACCAGTGAGGCGGATGATCTGGAATGGCTGGCAGAACGTGCCAAGGACGGACAGATCCGCAAGGAAAAACGAGCCCAGGTGTACAAGGTAATTGGAGATGTGAGAAGAAAACAGGGACAGACGGAGGCTGCGTTCCAGAACTATCTGGAGGCATTGCGGCAGAATGGAAGCGGTTTTGTGCGAACGGAGCTTTCCAGAATATTTCTCACAGATATGTATGAAGGAAGCAAGAGAGTAGCTGTATATGCAAAAGCCGGAGATGCTTCTGAGTTTTTGAATCAGTGGCTTGGAAAGTATGGAAGTATAGAAGAGATACAGCAGCTTGTGAAAGAATGCTTGTGACACACATCTCGCAGAAAGCCTTTTTCAAACAGGCGTTGGTAACAGTGTGATCACTATGAACAGACAGATGGGAGCAGACATAGCTTGAACAGAGAAATAAAAGAAGTTGTAAAGCTTCTGGCCGAAATAGATAAAATATGTAAAAGAGAAGGAATTCCTTATTATCTGGGACCACAGCTTACTTTGTGCTGTGTTACCGGGCAGGAGATCACCAGCCCTCATGCAGGTGTGGTCTATATGCGGACTGCGGATATGGAGCGCTTTCGTCTGGCTGTGGAGAAGGAGACTCCGGATGGCAGAATTGTAGAATCCATGAATAACAATAAGCGTTTTTATGGATTTTTCCTTCGCTATACAGATCTGGATACGTTGTGCTTCCGTCTGAATGAAGGCAGGAACTACAAATATCCGGGTATGGGAGTGGATATTCTGCCCCTGCGTGGAAAACAGCGTTCCAGACTCGCTCATTTGTGGACAAGAGCCCAGGAAGTGGGATGGAATGAACTGGCTGATTATTATGGAGACCGAAAAGGCAGGAAAAAGGCAATCTGCCGTTTTGTCATGAGGCTTCGCCTGGTCACAGGACGTGCCCGTCTGGGAAAAAGCCTTTACCGCATGCTCTGTAAAAGGATGAATGTGGAGGATACCCAGGAATATGTAGTTCGCCTGAAGAAAAAGGCAGTGTATTTTCCAAGGGAAATTTTCGATGAGACAGAAACAGTGGTGATCGATGGCAGGAAGTTTCCGGTGCCGGGAGATACTTATACGTATCTTCAGAAGTATTATGGGGAAGACTACCAGGAGAAGGTTCTGGATAATTATACAGTGAAGCTGTCGGAAATGGTCAGTGCCAGGATCCGATTCGAGGATTATTTTCAGGAAGTGGGAAGTCAGAAGAGTCTGATCCGGAAGCGCAGCCGTGCCCGACGGAAGCAGGGACATGCCAACCAGAAAAAGGAATATCTGAACTGGAGCTGGAATTATGTGAAATTCTGTGCATCCAAGATTGAACTGGAGAAATATTATCTGGATAACAAAGAGTATATTATAAATCTTTATAAAAATAAAGATTATCCGGCTTTGGAAAAAGTTTTTGTCCCATATACAAAGGCTATGGTGAAGAGCCTTAAGAATGACGAAGTGTTTATTCCGGATGAGGAGCTTCAGCATATTTATCTGGATATGCTGAGAGTAGCAGGAAGGACAAATCTGAAGAAAAAGGTGGAGAAATTCTGGAAATGAAAGTAACGGATTATATTGTTGAGTTTTTACAGAGAAAAGGGATTCATGATTTCTTTGGATACCAGGGAACCATGATCGCTCATCTGGTTGATTCTATAGAGAAAAATCCTCATACCAGAAGCCATTCCAGCTATCATGAGCAGGGAGCGGCTTTTGCGGCATGTGGGTATGCCCAGGCGGGGGAACGGTGTGCATGTGCTTATGCGACCAGCGGTCCGGGTGCTGCGAATCTGATTTCAGGAATCGCAGACGCTTATTTTGATTCTCTTCCGGTTGTTTTTCTTACTGGTCAGCTGAATACTTATGAGTATTCCGGCATCCCGGGACTTCGGCAGCAGGGCTTTCAGGAGATTGATATTGTTGCCATGGCGAAGCCTGTGACCAAGTATGCAGTACAGATCCGGGAGGACGAGGATATTGTAAAAGAACTGAATAAAGCTTATCATATTGCGAATTCTGGCCGGAAGGGGCCGGTATTGATTGATCTTCCTATGAATATACAGCGGGGGGATGTAAAAAATCCGGTTTATGACATAAGTCTGGATGAGATGGGATTTGGTGCAGCTTGCGAGAGCAGCATGGAAGCAACTGCAAACAGCTGCGGAGCAGCAGGCGTGGACATGGCAATGAAGCCGGACGACAGTGGAGTATTAGAGTCTGCAAAAATGGCAGACTGTGAAATATCAGCTTGTGCTGTTTCTGCAGCAGATGCAATCCGTGAAGCACTGGATAAAGCACAGCGTCCCGTAATCATGTTAGGACATGGAGTCAGCGACAAAGCAGTCCGCGACCAGTTATTTACTCTGGCACGTCAGTGGAAAATCCCGGTAATCACAAGCGTATTGGAAATGTCAGCACTACCGTGGGACGACCCGCTGAATTTTGGATGCATCGGAGGCGCTTACGGACATCGCTATGCCAATATGATCGCCAATGCGAAAAGTGACTTGCTGATTTGTCTTGGCATTTCCCTTTGCACCCGTCAGATTGGTACGAAAGTTCATGAGTTCGCGAAAAATGCGAAAGTCATCCGAGTAGATATTGATAACTATAATTTGCAGCGAAATATTCACGAAAATGGAATTGATGAAATGAAATTCTGTGCAGATGCTGCCGAGGTGATTCGGGCAATGGCAGAAAATGCGGAAAGTGCAGAATCTGATGGCTCGACGGTTTATGATTTCAGTGAATGGCTGGCTGTGTGCGCCGATATAAAGAAATCTTTGCGCGCAGTAGATGATTCCACCCCGGAACGTTATCCGAACCGTATGATCGCAGCTTTAAGCGACGCTCTTGCAGACACTTCCGCAGTGGCAGTTGACGTAGGACAGCATATGGTATGGAGCTACCAGTCCTTCCACAACCAGAAAGACCAGAAGCTTCTTTTCTCCGGCGGACACGGAGCAATGGGCTATGCTCTTCCAGCAGCAATCGGAGCTTATTACGCCACCGGAAAGCCAGTAGCCTGCATTTGCGGTGACGGCGCATTCCAGATGAACATTCAGGAACTGGAGTGGGTCAAGCGTGAGAATCTTCCTATTACCATGATGGTAATGAACAACCACGCCCTGGGAATGATCCGCCACCTCCAGCGCGACTACTTTGAGCAGGTCTATGCTGATACCTCAGAAGGCAGCGGCTTCTCGTCCTGCAACTTCGCAGAGGTAGCCAAAGCTTATGGAATCAGCAGTGCCTGTATGGAAGCCAATGAGGTTGCTGAAAAAGCGGCAGACTTTTTACATGGCACCGAAGCGCCGAAACTCCTTGAAATTCGCCTGGAGCCCGGCACCTTCGCTTATCCCAAGACCTGTCTGGGCGAACCCATCCACAACCAGCAGCCGTATATCCCGAAGGACGTCTACGACAGACTGATGGATTTATAAAAAATAAATTTATAAGAACCGGGCTATTTTCAATAACACATTGAAAGTATGACCTGGTTCTTGTTATCATAGAGAATAACGAAATTGTTATTTAGTTGATTAAAAGTTCTTTAATGCGGACGCATTTGGACAATGTGTATTACTCACTCGCCGGCGCAACGCTCCAG
>ENA-UONS01002148-UONS01002148.1-human-gut-metagenome-genome-assembly--contig:-CS19-NODE-2148-length-16223-cov-9.880319_pt1 | contig 16223 bp, 18 predicted proteins | sample MGYA00242458_ERZ724005 | MGnify/ENA metagenome assembly ERZ724005
GCGTTGGCCAGGATCTCCGAAATCATCGTATCTCTGGAAATTTCAAACATAACTTTTTACCTCCGGTAGTTTGCTTGTGAGAAAATGATTGGGTCGCACGAAGCGCCCCAATCATTTTAACCAGTTTATCTGCTGATTAGTGCTGCTCTCTCATCTTCGCGAAGCACTCACTGCAGTAGACAGGACGGTCAGACTTCGGCTCGAACGGAACTCTGGCCTCGCCACCGCAGGCAGCGCAGGTAGCAGTGAAGAACTCGCGGGGACCGCGGGCGGCGTTCTTGCGCGCGTCACGGCAGGCCTTGCAGCGCTGGGGCTCATTCTGGAAGCCCTTTTCCGCATAGAATTCCTGCTCACCGGCGGTGAAAACGAACTCTGCGCCGCACTCTTTGCACTTCAACGTTTTGTCTTCGAACATGATAAATCCTCTCTTTTGAAAAACTTGCCTCTCGGCTATATTGCGTTCAGCTTTTGCTGAAGTCGCTGAAATTGGGGAGCCGCGCCAGTTTGCGGCGGATCCGCTGCACGGCATTGTCAATGGATTTTTCGGATTTATTCGTCTCGGCCGCCATCTCGGCATAGGACAAACCGGACAAATATAGCCGAAGCACCTGCGCTTCAAACGCTGACAAATACCGGGTAAATGCGGACAATAGCTCTTGTTCACTCTCTCTGGCCAGAACCTGCTCCTCAGTAACACGACAATTTGCTTCCGGATAGGTGGACGCCTGGGTCTGTGATTCTTCTGAGAGGATGCTGTCTAGGGAAATGCCGCTGTTGAGCGGAGAATGTTTCTGCCTGGAAGCAGACTTGATCGCGCTGTAAATACGGTTGCTGATGCACACTTCCGCGTATGCTTTGAAGGGTACGTTGGACGCCGGGTCATACTGCCGGATTGCCGAGAGCAGACCGAGCATTCCCTCCTGAATGAGATCTTCACTGTCACCGCCGATGAGAAACAGCGGGCGCGCGCAGATGCGCACCAGACGGCTGTAACGCTCGGCGAGCGCTTCCTCCGCCGCGGCATCCCCGGCGGCCACCAGTGACAGCAGCTGTGCATCAGACAGTTTGGAATCATCCTTCATAGCCTTCAAAACTCCAATACCACGCAAAACAAATTATAACTAAAAACGCTGAAAAGTCAATATATTTTTGTACAAAATGCACGTTTTCGGCGACATTCAGCGATTTTTCAAAGATCGATCTCCTGCTGACCGATATATTCCAGGCCAAGATGCTCGTAGGCACGGCGTGTGACGCAGCGGCCGCGGGGCGTGCGCGTCAAAAAGCCCTGCTGCAGCAGATACGGCTCATAGACATCCTCGAGCGTTACAGCCTCCTCGCCGATCGTCGCCGCGAGCGTCTCGAGACCGACCGGTCCGCCGTGATAAAACTCGATGATGCTGCGCAGCATCCGCCGGTCAGTCGCATCGAGCCCCAGCTCATCCACTTCGAGACGCAGCAGCGCGGCGTTGGCGACTTTTTTCGTGATGACACCATCAGCACGCACCTGCGCATAATCGCGCACGCGCTTGAGCAGGCGGTTGGCGATACGCGGCGTGCCGCGCGAGCGCGAGGCGATCTCATACGCGCCGGCGCTGTCGATCTCCACCTTGAGGATCCCAGCGCTGCGCTCCACGATCTTCTGCAGCTCTTCCGGACTGTAGAGTTCCAGACGCAGATTGACACCAAAGCGGTCGCGCAGCGGCGCGGTCAGCTGGCCGGCGCGCGTGGTCGCTCCGATGAGCGTGAAACGCGGCAGGTCCAGCCGGATCGAATTGGCCGATGGGCCCTTGCCGATGATGATATCGATCGCATAGTCCTCCATGGCGGGGTAAAGGATCTCCTCGACCGCACGGTTAAGGCGGTGGATCTCATCCACAAACAGGATGTCATTTTCCTGCAGGTTGGTCAGCAGCGCCGCCAGATCGCCGGCCTTTTCGATGGCCGGGCCGGAGGTAATGCGCATATTCACGCCCATCTCGTTTGCGATGACGGCGGCCATCGTCGTCTTGCCCAGACCCGGAGGGCCGTAGAGCAGCACGTGATCGAGCGGCTCACCGCGCAGGCGTGCTGCGTCAATGCAGACCTGCAGGTTTTCCTTCGCTTTTTCCTGACCGGTGTAATCCTTCAGCAGCCGCGGGCGCAGAGAACCCTCACCGGAATCCTCCGGAAGCACGCGGGAGGAGGTGACGACCTCCTGCTGGGCGTCCTCAGAAAAACTGATGCTCATATACGCTCCCTCCCCTGCTTACTGCTGCATCATGGCGCGCAGTGCGGCCTTGATGATCTGATCGGCGCTCATGCCCTCGATAGAAGGCAGCTTGCGCAGCGCCGCATTGATCTCCGGCATGCTGTAGCCAAGCACCGTGAGACCGGCGATCGCATCGCTGCGCGCGGCCGAGGCCGCGTCCGACGCGGGCACCGCCGGCGTCAGATCCGCAAAGTCCACACTTGCGCTCTCCTTGGCCATCTTGTCCTTGAGTTCGAGCAGGATGCGCTGTGCGATGCGCTTGCCGATGCCGGGCGCACTCGTGAGCGCCTTTTCGTCGCCGTTGAGCACTGCCAGCGCCAGTCCGTCCGGGGTATTGGACGAAAGAATCGACAGCGCCGCCTTCGGCCCAACGCCGGAGATGGCGAGTAACAGCTCAAAGCAGTGCTTTTCGCTCTTGCTGGCAAAGCCGTAGAGATCATGCGCATCTTCGCGGATGATCTCGTAAGTATAGAGCTTGACGCGCTCACCGGTTTTGACACTGCTGATTGTGTTCAGGCTGGCGTTGAGCGCATAGCCGACCCCGCCGCACTCCAGCACGACCAAATTCGGCTCGATATCGGTAACGACTCCGTTTATGTGGTAGAACATGGGTCAAACCTCTCCTGTTGATGGATCAAAGATGTGGCACTGCGCGCATGGCACAGCGCGATGGCGACAGCGTCCGCCGCGTCGTCCGGCTTCGGCACCGCCTGCAGAGACAGGATGCGGCGCACCATGTCCATGACCTGCTTTTTGTCCGCGCGGCCGTATCCGACGACCGCCTGCTTGACCTGCAGCGGTGTGTATTCGTAGATCTGCAGCCCGGCCTGATAGCCGGAGAGTAGGATGATGCCGCGGCCGTGGGCAACGGCGATGCCGGTCGTGATATTCGTATTGAAAAACAGCTCCTCGACCGCCATCACTTCCGGATGGAACTGTGCGATGAGCTCGTTCAGGTCGCGGTAGATCTGGTCGAGTCTGCTCGACAGCTGTGTTTTCGCCGGTGTCGTGATCACGCCGCAGGTCAGCAGCCGCTGGCTGCGCTTTTCCGCGTCCAGGACCGCGAAGCCAACCGTGGCAATGCCGGGGTCAACGCCCAGGATCCGCATATGCATCACTCCAATTAAATAAATATAGCATATTTTCGCCCCGTAGGCAACTGCCGGGTAAAGAAAAAAGCGCCCCGAGTCGTTTCGGAGCGCTTGAAAACACGTATGTCACGCACGCGGGTGCGCCTTGTTGTAGACATCCTTGAGCTGCTTGCTGACAAGGTGCGAATAGATCTGCGTCGAGGAGATATCCGCATGGCCGAGCATTTCCTGAATGGCGTGGATATCGGCGCCGTTTTCCAGCAGATGCGCCGCAAAGGAATGGCGCAGCGTGTGCGGCGTGATCGTTTTTTCAATACCGGCCTTGGTCTGATAGTTCTTGATGAGCTTCCAGAAGCCCTGACGCGACATCCGTTCCCCGCTGACGTTGACGAACAGCGCCTGTTCATCCGGCGCAGCGATCATCTGCGGGCGGATGAAGTTGATGTATTCCGTAAGGGCACGCACGGCCGCCGGATACATGGGGATCATGCGCGCCTTGTCGCGGCCCTGGCAGCGGATCACACCTGCAGACAGATTCACGTCCGTGATGTTCAGCGAGATCAGCTCGCTGACGCGGATGCCGGTCGCATACAGCAGCTCAAGCATGGCGCGGTCGCGGTAGCCCTTGGCGTCCGTACACTCCGGCTGCGCCAGCAGCAGCTCGACTTCCTTGCTTGAGAGGATCTGCGGCAGCTTCTGCTTGGCCTTGTCCGGCACGAGCTTGCCGGTCGGATTATGCTGCACATAGTGATTATTGAGCAGAAACCCATAGAAATTCTTCAGCGATGCGATTGCCCGGGAAACCGTGGCAACGGACTTGCCGTTGCTTCGCATCCAGTCGATGTATTCACACAGCTCTTCCTCTTCCGCGGAGCCGAGATCGGCGTCCGTGTGTGCATGCAGATATTCGCTGAGTTGGCGGATATCCCGCAGGTATGAGGAAATCGTGTTTTGCGAGGAACGCTTGACATCGCGCAGATAGGATTCGAACAATTCCATTCCGTCGGAATCCCGCATGACGACTCCCCCCTTTCCAATCAGATTTCATCCACAGTGACCACGGGTCACAGAATAAGCCGTGTGAAGAACGGTACCGCGTAGCACGCTGCGGCCGCAGCCGCCAGCAGCAGGCAGAACACAAGCGCCAGCTCCCGGGAATATCGCTCCGATGTCACGGGAACCGGCAGGCCGCGCCGCTGCTCGAGCAGGCGCACAGACATCTGCGCGCAGAGCATGCCAAGCAAAAACAGCGCCGGCACGAGAAAAATGCCGGGCAGCCCGACCGCAACGCATGAGAGCCAAAACGCATGATCGCAGCCGGAATTCAGGAAAGCCGCCGCCGTACAGGCGGACAGAAAACCTTTGACCCCGAAAACGGCCGGTATCAGCAAAAAGCCGAGATACGAGGTAGACAGCAGCAAAAATGCAAAACCGTAGGCGCATGAGACGCACAGTTCCGGCAGCAGGCCGCCGTATAGCGTCCCGCCCGCGCCGCTGCTGCTCAAAAAGGAAAGAACCGGATTCGACGGCTCCGGCAGCGCAGCGTTGGCGCCGAAGCAGCAGCCGATCACATAGCCCGCCGCCATACCGATCGCGATCAGCGGCGGCAGCGGAAAGTGAGATACGGCCGGTTTCCGGCGCACACGCAATCTGTTATGTCGCACATTCATCACCACTGACAGCTTATGAACGCGCGCTCATAACATGACAATTTACATAATGCGTTGTAGACATAATATAATACAAATCGAAAATGTTATCAAGTAGTTCGTCAGAATTTGTTCATTTTTGTTTATTATGACAAGAAATTATGTTAACAATATTATGTAAACCGTGTAACTGAGCAGAAGAACATGCTCAGTATTTCCAGCAGCGCATGACTACATTTCGGTAATCATTGCTCCGCATGCGCAATATATAGGTAATCATGTCGTGATTATGTAAACCAAGCAGATGATTACGCGGCGTAATATCTCTTCTGTTTCCGTTTTTTCTTCTTTGTTCTATTTCGTAACTTTTTATGAAAAATGCACGAACCGGCGACCGCGGCAGCCAGCGCGGTCAGCAGCGTAACAGCGGTAGCGGCGCAAAAAACCTGCGCCCCGACGGCTGCTTTCAGAATGAGATATCCGATTGCCCACGCTGCCCACGTCATGGCTCCGCCAAGTGCCCTCCCCTGCTCCGGCCGCGGCGAGAACGCGCCGGCAGCAAAGCACGCAAGCCCGCAGCACACCCATGCGGCGAGGCGCGTGTCCGCGCCGGGCAGCACATCGTGATTCATGGCCAGCGCTGCCAGCCAGCACAGCAACAGCGTGAGCCCAAGCCCGGCCAAGCCGGCCGCCGCCGCACGCGAGAGCATCGGCAGCCATTTTTGTTCCGTATTCAAAAAAACACCCCCTGCAGAACGTATGCATCACAGCATATTCCTGCAGGGGATGAATCATTCCGAAAGCAGCTTTACACCTCAGGGCCCTTCGGCTCCTCGTGCTTCGGCTCTTCCTTTTTCGTTTCTTTCGCTTTCTGCTTGGCAGCCTTACGCTCCTGCGCTTCCTTGGCAGCCTGTGCCTCGGCGCGGGCGTTCGTGGAAATGGCCCACTTGGCGACCTGGATGCGAACCTGATCCTCGCTGGTCTCGAAGGTCACGCTGTCGTCCGTGACGTGGACGACCTTGCCCATCATGCCGCCGATCGTGACGATATCGTCACCGACTTTCAGATTGGAACGCATTTCATTGAGCTTTTTCTTCTTCTTGTTCTCCGGAAGAATCAGGAACAGGTAGAAGATGACAAGCATCAGAACGATCATGATAATGGATGAATATCCGCCAGAGCTTCCCATGGTTTTACCTCCGTATAAAGATAAAGATATTATATCTGCTTTCCTATGCAAATGCAAGCATTAAATGCGCATATCGAGTACGGATGTGTAACTTTTCCGGAATGCCTCGTACTCCCCTGCCTCGATCGCCGTGCGGATGCGCTGCATGAGCGTATTATAAAAATACAAATTATGCATCACGGCAAAGCGCATGGCCAGCATCTCTTCCGCCTTGAACAGGTGCCGCAGATAGGCGCGGGAATACCGCCGGCAGACCGGGCAGTCGCACTGTGGGTCGATCGGCTGCTCGTCGCGCTGATACTTCTCATTTTTGATGTTGATCACACCGGACCACGTGAACAGATGCCCATGGCGGCCGTTGCGCGCCGGCATGACGCAGTCGAAAAAGTCCACGCCGCGCGCGACGGATTCGATGATGTTCCCCGGCGTGCCGACGCCCATCAGGTAGCGCGGCTTATCGGCCGGCATATAGGGCTCAACGGCGGCGATGGTGTCATACATCTCCTGCGTCGTCTCCCCCACCGCAAGGCCGCCGATCGCATAACCGGCCAGGTCAAGGTCCGCGATCTTCTTCATGTGCTCGATGCGCAGATCCTGAAAAATCGTGCCCTGGTTGATACCGAAGAGCACCTGACCGGGGTTGACCGCATCGTCGCGGCCGGTATACTCCTCGAGCGCCATTTTGCAGCGCTGCAGCCAGCGATACGTCCGGTCGCAGGAGTTTTTGACGTAATCGTATGGCGACGGAATTTTGATGCACTCGTCAAACGCCATCGCAATATCCGAGCCGAGATTGGTCTGAATACGCATGCTTTCTTCCGGCCCCATGAAGATATGCCGACCGTCCACATGGCAGTTGAAGGCGACACCTTCTTCCGTGATCTTCCGCAGCTGCGCCAGCGAGAAGATCTGGAATCCGCCGCTGTCGGTCAGGATCGGTCTGTCCCAGGTCATGAATTTGTGCAGGCCGCCCAGGTCGCGGATCAATTCATCACCGGGACGCACGTGCAGATGATACGTATTGGACAGCTCGACCTGACAGCCGATCGTCTCCAGATCCTCCGCTGAGAGCGCGCCCTTAATGGCCGCCTGCGTGCCGACATTCATAAACACCGGCGTCTGCACCGTACCGTGCGGCGTCGTGAACGTACCGCGGCGTGCATGGCCGTCTTTGCAAATCAGTTGAAACATAGCTTGCTTGCCTTTCTGTTTGGATTGCCTACTTATTCTAACAGATTGCCGCATCAAGTCAAGCGTTCCCGGCAGATTTGTGTGTCAATGCACCGGCACTTTCTGCGTGTGTTTTTTCAGCGCTTCCAGGCCCAGCATCACGGCAATACCGAGCACAAACCAGAGAATGTGAAAATCGGAAAGCGTCATGACGTGCTGCGGCACCTTCAGCGTCGTCGGGCCGACAACGATCGCATAGAGGGAACCGAACATCATGCCCAGCACGGCGTAGGTGACGGCGCCCGGCGCTTTGCGCATCCAGCGGCGGATGCAATGCGGCGCAACCGCAAACCTCACAAGTGCCCCAAGTCCCACCGCAGCCAGCAGCCAGAACTGTCCAAACTGAAAATGCAGCAGGTCTTTCATCGCCGCGATCACGGGCAGATACAGCCCGCACGACATCAGCAGAGACGAACCGGAAATGCCCGGCAGCACCATCGCCGAGATCACCAGCGCTCCGCCTGCAAACGCGTACAGCGCCGTTCCAATGCTGAAACCGAGGCCATTGACCAGCGCGGACAGTCGTAGTGACGAGAGGCCGGTGACTAGAACGATGCCCGCCAGAAACGGCAGCCAGTTTTGCCGGAACGTGCCGAGCACGGTGCGCTGTTCGCGCATGACCAACGGGATGGAGACGAGCGCGCCAATCACCGTCGCTTCATCATGGGCCGCGATCAGAACTGCAAATGTGTGATCCGGTTTCGGTGTTTGCCGTTTTCGTGCAGGCAGCCACGCCAGCGGAATATACGCGAACTGATAGGCATAGCACACAAAAAACAGGCACATGATGATGTAGTGATCGTCTCGATCGTATGCACGGCGTGCCACCTCCCTCGGTTGTGTTATGCGCGTGCCGGCTGATCGCGGACGATTCAGAATGCCAGCACGGCAAAGATGTTCAGGAATGCACCGGGGAGCGCCCAGAGCAACGGATTCATACCGGCCACCGCCGCGCTCTTGTACAGCCAGGCCACGACCGTCAGCCAGTAGAGAATGACCCAGACGCCCATGAGCAGGATGGCGGCACCGATGATAACGTAATTCATCGCCGTGAGCGGCGTGATCTGGCTCTTCCAGGCCTCGTCATGGTGCTCATCATGGTGGTGGCCGTCCGTGCTGTTCGTCGGGTCGGGCGATGCGAGCGCCGCCTGCTGCTTGAGCACGTATGCATCGTGGATCTGCTGCGACAGGCTCAGCGGAATCCCGACCGCACTGATGACCGCAAGGATCACAAAGCAGATGATGAGCCGGCGAAACGCTTTCTTATCGTTTTTTGTCATCACGTAATTTTTCATGACGTTGACCTCCGTAGAAAAAATCTGTCCCCTCAACCGGGCAAGCCCAGCATGAAGGGACAGATTAAAGTACGGATAACGCAGTCTTAAAGCGTATTTAAACGGTAGCCAACACCCCAGACGGTCTGGATGCGCTGCAGCTTGGAGGGATTCTCCTCCACCTTTTTGCGTAGGCGGTTGACGTGCACGGCGACCGTGATGTTGTCGCCCATGGAGTCCAGACCCCAGATGAGCTCATAGAGATCCTCGCGGCTGAAAACCTGGTTCGGGTGCCGCGCCAGAAACAGCAGCAGCTCGTACTCCTTGTTGGTCAGCGTCAGCTGCTCGCCGCGCACCGCGGCCGTGTGCGCCTCGGTATCGATCCGGAGCGGGCCTGCCTCCACGATCGCGGACTTGACCGGCTGCGGTTTGAGCCTGCGGTACTGCGACAGATTCGCTTTGACCCGCGCGACCAGTACGCTGGGGGAAAACGGTTTTCAATGTAATCATCCGCGCCGGTGTAGGCGATTGGCGTGTCCAGATCTCCATGCTCCACACGCTCCACCCCGGCGACCAGCAGCTCCAGCGGCTCGGAAATGTGCCGGAAGAGCGAGCACGTGAGAAACACATTCGTAAAAACGAGCGCAGCAGCAGCGCCATACCGACTGCACCGAGGTACACCCAGAGGAACACCTCAAATTTTGCGAACATCGACTCGTACTGCTCGAGTGTGATGTGCATTTCCTGCAGGCTCAGGCCGATCTTCGGCAGGTACACTGCCTCGAGCACATACAGCGCGATCCCGGCGCCAACGAGCAGCAGCGGAATAAGGAACATATAAATATTGGAGCGGCTCAGCCGCATAATACGAGCGGTGCCCCGGCCAAAATGGCCGGGGCGCTTGTGCATTGCTGTGTGTTACTCGATCGCGATGGTGGTGTGCTTCGGAAGCTCCTTGGGCGCAGCCTTCGGGACGCTGATCTTCAGAATGCCATCCTCGAACTTCGCAGAGACATCTTCAGATTTCACATCGTCGCCGACGTAGAAACTGCGGCTCATGGAGCCAGCGTAACGCTCCTGCCGCAGGAACTTGCCCTTCTTATCGGGCTCGTCCTTGTCCAGACCCTTGGCAGCGCTGATCGTCAGGTAACCGTCCTGCAGATCAACCGTCACTTCATCCTTCTTGAAGCCCGGCAGGTCCACATCCAGCTCGTAAGAGCCGTCCAGTTCGCGGACATCGGTCTTCATCAGATTTCTGGCGTGCTTGCCATACAGCTCACTGCTGACCTGCGGCATCATACGGCCGAAATCAAAGAAATCGGACAGCGAATCATCAAACAGGTTTTCACCAAAAATGCTCGGCAACATAAGTCATTCCTCCATTCATACCTTTCGTAGGCGCTGGGGAAAAACTCCACGCGTTGGCGAACTCTGTTACCGTTTGTACAACAATGCCTGATCTCCGGAGGCCCTCTGGAGGCCCTCCCTCATCGATCGTCTTTATCATAGCACGCTTTTTAGCACTGTCAAGCGTTGAGCGCTAACGTTCATAAAAGGCGCTATGTTTGTTCACAAAATATGCAATAAGATACCTCAACTAAATTTCTGACGCCGCTTGGTGTTCCAGCAGCCAGTCGATTTCCCAGTCGATACAGTGTACCCCTTCCGGTATCTGCTCCAGCGGGCAGCCGACATAGCTCAGGCGCAGGAAATGCTGCGCGCTGCCGGTCAGAATGAATACGGTTCCCGGCATGAGCTTGACGCCCTGCAGGCGCAGCCGCTTCCAGAGCAGGACGGCGTCCACGGCGTCCGGGATCTGCACCCAGAAAAACACGCCGCTTGCCTGCTCCGGATATGGCAGAGACAGATGACGCGACGCCAGGATCGCCTGCGCCATGCAGCGGCGCTTGGGCGCATACTGTGCAACCAGCCGCTCCAGATGCACTGCATAGAGCCCGCGCTGAAGATACAGCGCCAGCATCTCCTGCAGGAGCACAGGGCTTGCAATATCGGCATTGAACTTTGCAAGGATCAGCCGTTTTTCAAACCGGCCAGGAACGAGCAGATAGCCGAGGCGCAGCCCCGGCACGAGCGACTTGGAAAACGAGTTCAGGTACAGCACGGTATCGCCGCCGTCCTGACCTCGCAGTGTCTGGCGCGGGCGACCGTCAAACGCCAGATCGCTGAGGCAGTCATCCTCAACAATTGTGAAGCTGTTTTCCCGCGCCAACCCCAGCACGAAAGTCACGGACATCGCCGCCGTAGCGGACTACGCGCACGCGCAGAATTCGGACTGCTTCGTCATCGTGGACAACGCCTTCGCCACACCGCTGCTGGTGCAGCCGCTGAAGTTGGGCGCGGATGTTGTCGTGCACAGCGCGACCAAGTATCTCAACGGCCACGGCGATGTGGTCGCAGGCTTCTCGGTGGCGCGAAGGAGATCATGGACAAGATCCGCATGTTCGGTCTCAAGGACATTACGGGCGCGGTGCTCGGGCCGCAGGAGGCGTTTTGATCCTGTGCGGCCTCAAAACGCTCAAGGTCCGTATGGACGCCGTCTGCGCAAACACGCAGAAGGTGGTGGACTTCTTTGCCGGCTCCAAGTATGTGCAGAAGATGTTCTATCCCGGTCTGGAAAATCACCCCGATCACGCCGTGGCCGTCCGCGAGATGACGAGGTTCGGCGGTGTCGTCTCATTCGGGATGGGCAGCTTCGAGGAAGCCAAGAAAGTGCTCAACCACGTGCATCTGTGCGCGCTGGCCGTCAGCCTCGGCGACTGCGAGACGCTTATCCAGCACCCCGCTTCCATGACGCACTCCATGTGCACGAAAGAAGAGATCGAGGCCGCCGGCTTCTCGGATCGTCTGATTCGTCTGGCAGTCGGTCTGGAAGGCCCCGACGACATCATCGCCGATCTGCAGCAGGCATTTGAAGCTGCGCAAAACTGAACAGAGGCAGCAAAAAACAGGCCCGCGATCGCGGGCCTGTTTTTTATTTCTTCACTCAGCGCTGCCGGCATCGAGGCCATCGGCGATGAACATGGCGTCGCCGAACGAGAAGAACCGGTAGCGGTTTTCAACGGCAATTTTGTATGCGTTGAGGATATGCTCCCGTCCGGCCAACGCCGACACGAGCATGATGAGCGTGCTCTCCGGCAGGTGAAAATTCGTGACGAGCGCATCCATGCACTTAAATTTGTAGCCGGGATAGATGAAGATGTCCGTCCAGCCGGACTGCGCGCGGAGCGTTCCGTCCACATCCGCAAAGCTCTCGACTGTGCGACAGGACGTCGTGCCGATGCAGATAACGCGGCCGCCGTTGGCCTTCGTCTCGTTGACCATGCGCGCCGTTTCCTCCGGGATGATGCAAAATTCCGAGTGCATCGGATGGTCCTCGATCTCGTCCTCCTTGACGGGCCGGAACGTACCGAGGCCGACGTGCAGTGTGACGTAGCCAATCTTCACGCCCATGTCCGCGATCTGCTGCAGCAGTTCCTTCGTAAAGTGCAGGCCCGCCGTCGGCGCAGCGGCGCTGCCGAGCTCGCGGGAATAAACCGTCTGATAGCGCTCCTGGTCCTGCAGCTCCGCCTTGATATACGGCGGCAGCGGCATTTTGCCCAGCCGCTCGAGCACCTCTAGAAAGATGCCGTCATAGTGAAACTGCACGATCTTGTTGCCGTCGGCGACCGCGTCGACGACCGTGGCGGTCAGCTCCCCGTCGCCAAACGAGAGCGCAGTGCCGGGCTGTGTCTTTCGGCCCGGTCGGGTCAGGCACTCCCACTTGCCGTCGCCAAGGTCGCGCAGCAGCAGCACCTCGACCGCACCGCCGGTGCTGCGGTGGCCGAGCAGGCGCGCCGGGAGCACACGCGAATCGTTGAGCACAAGGCAGTCGTTCGGGCGCAGGAACTGCGGCAGGTCGTAAAAGTGGTGGTGGGCAACGGCGCCGGTCGTTTTATCCAGCGTCAGCAGCCGGGAAGCATCGCGGCGCTCGAGCGGTGTCTGCGCGATGAGCTCCTCCGGCAGGTCAAAATAAAAATCCGATTTTTTCATGCTACATAAGCTCCGGTATAGTAAAAGCTGATGATCTCCTCGTAGGTCTTGCCGTGGACTTCTGCCATGGCCTTGGCGCCCCACTGACTCATGCCGCAGTTGTGGCCATAGCCACCGCCGACGACAGAATAGGCATCCGCAGCGGCGTCATACTCCACGGTGAAGTGGCGGCTGTTATAGCGCAGACCGCAGACGCTTGTCAGGAATGTGCGCACGGCGTCTTTGCTGTAGGTTTTGCCGCCGACCGTCACGGTCATGGCATTTCCGATGGGCGTATAGGTGATGGAGACATCCCCGACAGCTGCGCGGGAGATGGTTGTGCTCCAGCTCTTGCAGTAAAAGTCGATGTCGTTCTCATACGGGTCGACAACGCCGCGCAGGTACGGCACCGCCGTCACCCAGACGTTTTCAGAGTCCTCGGTCGCGCCGCCATCCGCCGCGAAATAGAACGTTTCGCAGAGCTTGCCCTCATAGCGGACGAACTTCCCCGCCGTCTCGTCCACGGCGCGGTCGCTGTTGGCCGAAGCATCCAGCGTGCCGTAATAGACCTGGCTGGTCGTCGTCGCCGTGACGTCAAATCCGTAGGCCGGCGAGCCATTCATGTGAGAAGCAATATAGGTACGTGCGCAGACCGCCTGTGCCTTGAGCGCCTCGAGCGGCCATCCGCTGCTCATTTCATACGGCGTAACGCCCTTGACATAGGGCTCCAGACCGACGAAATTCACCAGCGTGAGCTTCTGCGGCTCCTGCGTGTTGAGGCGCGTAAACTGAAAATCACCGTAATACGTGCACGAACGGGTACCGCTACGGTCCTTGCACTCGGCCACCTGCGTGATGGCAGCGCCGCTGCCGCTCTGCGGTGCAAGGGAGAGCGAATAGGTCGAGCCGCAGTCGAAGCCGAAGAGGATCTGATCCGTGCCGGCCTTCACGACCAGCACACTGCGTGCTCCGCCGGAGACGACCGTGCCCTGCGACGCCGGTGCGCCGTCTGCGCTCTGGTAGCTGCCAATGCGCACACGGTAGCTGCCGTTATAGTACACCGGATAGCCGCCGCAGCTGTTGGCCGCTGCCTGCGCCGCGTCAAAGCTCGCATAGGTATCGGCAAGCTGGACGTGATAAGCACCGAAGGTGCTGTCCCCAATCGTGACATTCGTATCCGCGACAACGGTAACAGCACTCTCCGCTGTGGAGCCGACGGACCGGAACACGCGGTCGGAATCATAATATCCGAATGCAAAACCGGAGCCGGTCTGGATCTGCAGATGGATCGCATCCAGCGCCGTCGAGCCGAACGCCAGGCCGACGCGAACGATGCCGTTCGGAATATTCGGCTGCTCATTTTCATATTCACTGCCGCCGAGCAGCTGCGTGCCGCTCGCCGTGGCGGCATAAACGCCGCGCTCCGGCAGCTTCGCCGTGCTGCCGTCCGCACCGATGGCATACGCATCCGCCAGTGCCAGTGTGTTGTCACCGTCATTGACGTAATACGTCTGCGCGCCGAAGGCCGGCACACAGGGTGCCGCGGCCAGCAGGACGGCGGCAAGCAGCGCCGTTATCACTCTTTTCAGGCTTGATCTCATAGCGCACCTCGCTGTTTCGTGAGTGTGGTCATACGCAAAATGTGACACTTTATTATAATGATTTTCCGCGCATTATGCAAGTGCTTTTCCATGGCAAAACGCCCCCGGAAAAGCCGGAGGCGTTGCAGTACACAAATCGATTAAAAATGCAGGAACATTTTCGCAATGGAGAAATAGATCAGCAGCGACACGGCGTCCGTGATCGTCGAAATGAGCGGGCTTGCCATGACGGCCGGATCGACGCCGATCTTTTCCGCGATCATCGGCAGCAAACTGCCCACGACCTTTGCGAACATGACCACGAACACGATCGTGCAGCAGACAGTCGCCGCGACCGACATCGTGACGGCAGTGTTGCCCAGCAGCAGCCGGTCAACGAGCAGCATTTTGATGAAGTTGGCCGCCGCCAGCGAAACGCCGCACAAAAACGCGACGCGCAGCTCTTTCCAGATCACGCGCAGCGCGTCCGACGGAGAGGTATCGCCCAGAGACAGGCTGCGGATGATCGCCGTGGATGACTGGCTGCCGGAGTTGCCGCCCGTGCCCATGAGCATGGGCATGAACGACGCGAGCGCGACCTGCGTCGCCAGCGCATCCTCAAAATGCGTGACGATCATGCCGGTGAACGTTGCCGAGAGCATGAGGAACATCAGCCACGGGATGCGGTTTTTCCAGATGTCCACGACGCTCGTGCGGGAGTAGGGCTTATCGGACGGCGTGATACCGGCCATCTTTTCAATGTCCTCCGTGGCCTCCTGCTCCATGACGTCGATGATATCGTCGACCGTGACGATACCGACGAGGCAGCCTTCCTTATCCACGACCGGGATCGCGATGAGGTCGTAGTTGGAGATCATGTCCGAGACCTCTTCCTGGTCGTCGGTCGTGGAGGCATAGATGACATTCGTGTCCATGATGTCCTCAAGGATCACATCATCATCCGACAGCAGCAGATCCTTGACCGTGACAACGCCCTCGAGCTTGCGCTTGGCCGACGTGACATAGCAGACATAGATCGTCTCCTTATCCTCGCCGATCTTGCGGATGCGGGCAAACGCTTCGCGCACGCTCATGTATTTTTTCAGGTCCACAAACTCGGCCGTCATGATGCTGCCGGCAGAGTTTTCGGGGTATTTCAGGTACTGATTGATGAGGTTGCGCGTAGCGGGCGTCGCCGTGCGCATGACACGCTTGACGACGTTGGCCGGCAGCTCCTCCATCATGTCGACGGCATCGTCAACATACAGCTCTTCGATGATGCCGGCAAGCTCCGTATCGGTGATGGAGTTGATGATCGTCTCCTGCTCCTCGACCTCGAGATTGGCAAACACGGCCGCCGCGATCTCCTTGGACAGGATGCGGAACACCATGGCCATCCGCTGCGGATTGTCCTCCCACAGCTCGCCGAGGAACTCGGAAATATCAAACTCGTTCATCTCGCCGAGCTTTTGGCTCAGCGCCTTCATCCGGTGCTGATCCAGAAGTGCAAAGAGTTCGTCGTGCAGCGCCTCGTAATCTTCGTATTCCCGGTTCTGATCGTCCATCTCCCTGCCCCTCCTTTCCGTCCGGTCTCAAAGGATCAACCGTTGAGGTATTCTTTCTGGCTGCAGCTCAGGCTGTCAATGGAAACGCCCATGGCCTTGAGCTTGCGGCGCGCAATGTTGTCATCAATTTCCGTGGGGACCGACACGACGCCCGGCCGCAGCTGGCCGCGCGTGCGCACCAGATACTCCGCGCTCATGGCCTGCACGGCAAAGCTCATGTCCATGATCTCCGCCGGGTGCCCGTCGCCGGCCGCCAGGTTGACCAGCCGGCCCTGTGCGATGACATAGATCGTCTTGCCGTTCGGCAGACGGTAAGCATCAATATTGTGCCGCGCCTCATAGATTTCATCCGCGCAGCGATCGAG
>ENA-UONS01002184-UONS01002184.1-human-gut-metagenome-genome-assembly--contig:-CS19-NODE-2184-length-16037-cov-6.980353_pt1 | contig 16037 bp, 18 predicted proteins | sample MGYA00242458_ERZ724005 | MGnify/ENA metagenome assembly ERZ724005
TGCCTGAATTGAAAAGGGTGGATGATACAAAAAAGGAGCGGTCTCCCGCTCCTTTTTTCCGATTTCTTACAGGCGCTCCTTGACCTTGGCAGCCTTACCAACGCGGTCACGCAGATAGTACAGCTTGGCGCGGCGCACGAAGCCGTGGCGGACCACTTCGATGGTGGCGATGGAGGGGGAGTGCACGGGGAACACCTTTTCCACGCCCACGCCGTAGGAGATACGACGGACGGTGAAGGTCTCCTCAATGCCGCCATGCTTCTTGGCAATGACGGTGCCCTCGAAGACCTGGATACGCTCGCGGGCGCCTTCCTTGACCTTCACGTGCACGCGGACGGTATCGCCCACCTGCACCTGAGGGACTTCCTTCTCCAGCTGCTCTTTGTTCAGTGCTTTGATCAGATCCATGGATATTTCCTCCTGTTTATATAGGCGTTCGTGCCGTCATGTATGCGGCGTCCGACTCGTTCCGGACCCCGGCGGCAGAGGACCGCCCTTTTTACGCCATAATAGGATATCACATCCGGGCCGGTTTTGCAAGCATTTTTTGGGCGTTTTCAGGGAATGGACAATTCATGTGTAATTTGAATCCGGAATAGCCCATTATTGCCCACAAAAGCGTAACGTCAGCGGCCCCGCCGAAACGCCGAAAACCCTTGTAAACAAAAGGAAAATCGGGAATCTGTTGCAGTCCAACAGATTCCCGATTTGGCACGCCGTGAGGGATTCGAACCCCCGGCCTTCTGGTCCGTAGCCAGACGCTCTATCCAGCTGAGCTAACGGCGCATGTCTCTCGACGACTTTGTCATAATAACACGGTCTCCCAGAAAATGCAAGCCCTTTTTTCAAAAAAATCAAAAAATTTTGGACCGCCCGGCAGGCGGAAAGAAAAAGAGAAACCAGCCCCTGCCGTATAAGGAACTTTTCCCCGGGAATACTGTTTTTATCCAAGTGACGGAGGCAACAGGGGAATGCAGGGAAAAGTGGAGATCTGCGGCATCAACACCGCCAAGCTGGAGGTTCTGAAAAACGACGAAATGACGGAGCTTCTGCGGCGGACCAAGGAGGGAGACATGGCCGCCCGGGAAAAGCTCATCCGGGGCAACCTGCGGCTGGTGCTGTCGGTGCTCCAGCGGTTTGCCAGCCGGGGCGAGAACATGGACGACCTGTTCCAGGTGGGCTGTATCGGTCTCATCAAGGCCATCGACAACTTCGACATCAACCAGCCAGTGCGCTTTTCCACCTACGGCGTTCCCATGATCGTGGGCGAGATCCGGCGGTATCTCCGGGACAACAGCGCCATCCGGGTGTCCCGAAGCCTGCGGGACACGGCGTATAAGGTCCTCCAGGCCCGGGAGCGTCTGCAGCGCCAGAGCCAGCGGGAGCCCACCGTGGAGCAGCTGGCCCAGGAGCTGGCCATCCCCCGGGAGGAGGTGGTGCTGGCCATGGACGCCATCGTGGACCCGGTGTCCCTGTACGAGCCAATCTACTCCGAGGGCGGCGACACAGTATGCGTCATGGACCAGGTCAGCGACCGCCGCTGCACCGACGAGAGCTGGATCCAGCGCATTGCTCTGAAGGATGCCATCAGCCGCCTGACGCCCCGGGAGCGCAGCATTCTGATGATGCGCTTCAACCAGGGGAAGACCCAGATGGAGGTTTCGGCGCAGATCGGCATATCCCAGGCCCAGGTGAGCCGCCTGGAAAAGGGCGCCATCCGCGCCATCAAGAAGGAATTGTAAATAAATCTCAACATAACAAACAGCCGCGCATGCCCAAGCGCGGCTGTTTGTTATGTTTGGGGTAGGAAAATCCCCATGGAAAAGATGGGCAGCAGGCGCTGCCAGGTATTTTCAGCGGCGAAGGAGGTAAACCATAGCCGCTCTCGGCTGCAAAATCAGAACTGGAGACGATTCTCCTTGGACCAGGTGGTCAGATTCAGACGGGGGTAGCGCCGTCGCAGCTCCTCGGCGGTCTCGGCGTCGCCGCCGGTCATCAGAATCCGGTTGACAGCCTCCACATCGGCGGCCGGCATACCGTGGTCAGCGGTCTTGCCGCAGTCGCGGCAGGTATAGGTCCCGTTCTCGGAAACCGTCACCTCGCTGCTGCCGCAGAAGGCACAGCGATGCATCTTTGTAATCAGAGCTATTTTCGATTTTTCCTCTCTTTCCTCAAGTCCATGGGTAGGATATCATAGAATTTTACATTTGTAAAACGCATATTTTCGATTGAAGTCATGAAAAAAAAGGTGTACAATAGGGGAGACTGTCGAAAAACCCGGAAATCTTCCGCCATCGGAAAGGAAGATCGTTACGAAAGAAACCCATCAGGGTGTCTTTCGTTTGCAATCACAGGTTTTTCAGAACTTTTTAAGTTCTGAAAAACCGCACGCAGCTTGTCAAAAAGGCTTTTTTGACAAGCTGCAATAGGGGAGACAGTCAAAGAAAGACGAGGTGGGGGACATGAGCGCCACAAAATACCAGATTTTCCTGAAAACCGTGGAATGCGGCAGCTTTACCAAGGCGGCGGAGGAGCTGAACTTCTCCCAGTCCGGAATCAGCCACGCCATCAGCTCCCTGGAGGAGGAGCTGGGGGTGACCCTGCTGAGCCGGAACCGGGGCGGCGTGATCCTGACCGGCGACGGCCGGGCATTGCTTCCGCAGATTCAGCAGCTCTGCACGGAATATCACCGACTGGCCCAGCAGGCGGCAGACCTGCGGGGTATGGATTCGGGCCTTGTGAAGGTGGCCTCGTTTTCCAGCGTCTCCGCCCAGTGGCTGCCCATGATCCTGAAGGCCTTCAGCAAGCTGTATCCGGCCATCGAGTTCGAAATACAGACCTGCGACTTCTACGACCAGATCGAGGAGCTGATCATCACCGGGCAGGCGGACTGCGGATTTCTGCGGATGCCGTCCCTGAAGGGACTGCAGGTGTATCCCCTGCACCTGGACCAGCTGAAGGTCATCGTGCCCTGCGGGCATCCCCTGGCCAACAGCGATCCTTTTCCGGTGGAGGCCCTGGCCACGGAGCCGGTGATCCAGCTGGAGGAGGGAGACGATTACGAAATCCGGGCCGCCTTCGACGAAATGGGCGTGCGGCCCCATGTGCGATATATCGCACGGGAGGACCGGACCATTCTGTCCATGGTGTCCAACGGCCTGGGCATCAGCCTGCTGCCGGAGCTGATGGTGCGCCACAGTCCCTATCCGCTGGTGGTCTGCCAGCCGCCCAAGGCCTTTTACCGGCGCATCGCCATCGGCGTCAAGGACGAGAAGGCCCTGTCCAACTCCACCCAGCGGTTTGTGGACCATGTCCGGGCCTGGGTCCAGGTGAACGGGTTCAAATAAGACGATTTTCCTGCTTTACAAATTCGATTCTCTGGTCTATGATGGGAAGTAGTATATAGGATAAAGGAGAGGCTTCCATGATCTATTTCAACAGCGACTATCTGGAGGGCGCTCATCCCAGTGTGATGGCGCGGCTCAATGAGACCAATATGGTGCAGACCGTGGGCTACGGCGAGGACGAATACTGCGCGGCGGCCCGGGAGAGGATCCGCGCTGTCTGCCAGGCGCCGGAGGCTGACGTGCACTTCCTGGTGGGCGGCACCCAGACCAACACCACCGTGATCGCCTCCATTCTGCGGCCCTGGCAGGGTGTGCTGTCCGCCGATAGCGGACACATCAACTGCCACGAGGCGGGGGCCATCGAGTCCACCGGCCACAAGGTCATCACTCTGCCTGCGGCAGAGGGGAAGATCACCGCCCAGCAGGTGCAGGATTATGTGGAGTGGCACCGGAACGACGAGTCCACCGAGCACATTGTCCAGCCCGGCATGGTGTATATCTCTCACCCCACCGAGGGCGGCACCCTGTATTCCAAGGCGGAGCTGACGGCTCTGTACGACACCTGCCGGAAATACGGCCTGCCGCTGTTCATCGACGGGGCCCGGCTGGGCTACGGGGTTATGGCCGACGGCTCTGAGCTGACCATACCGGAGATCGCCCGCCTGTGCGACGTGTTCTATATCGGCGGCACCAAGGTGGGAGCCCTGTTCGGCGAGGCCGTGGTGATCATGAACTCGGCGCTGAAGAAGGATTTCCGCTTCATCATGAAGCAGCGGGGCGGCCGCATGGCCAAGGGCCGTCTGCTGGGCATCCAGTTTGACGCCCTGTTCACCGATGACCTGTACTTCAGGATTTCCCGCCACGCCGACGAGATGGCCTATCAGATCCGGGACATCTTCGTATCTGCCGGGTATCCGCTGCTGTTTGACTCTCCCACCAACCAGCAGTACCCCATTATGCCGGACGATGAGCTGGCGGAGCTGGGGAAGAACTTCGGCTATGAATACTGGGAGCGGGTGGATAAGACCCATTCCGGCGTGCGCTTCTGCGCCAGCTGGGCCACCACCCAGGAGCACGTGGACGCCCTGCGGGCCGCCGTACAGGCCCTGCGAAAATAACAACAACCGGAACAAATTGGGACAATTTGAGGAGGAACGACACATGGAAACATACGGACTGGAAAAGCTGGGCATCATCAACGCCGGGGCGGTGTACCGCAATCTGACGCCGGCGCAGCTGGTGGAGCACGCTCTGCGCCGGGGGGAGGGCACCCTGTCCAACACCGGAGCCCTGGTGGTCAAGACCGGGAAGTACACCGGCCGCAGCGCCAACGACAAGTTCATTGTGGATACCCCCACCGTCCATGACGACATCGCCTGGGGCAAGGTGAACCGGCCCATGGACAAGGCCCGGTTCGACGCCATCTATGCCAAGGTCACGGCGTATCTGCAGAATAAGGACGTGTTCATTTTCGACGGCTTCGCCGGAGCGGACCCCAAGTATACCAAGGCCTTCCGCATCGTCAACGAGCTGGCCAGCCAGAATCTGTTCATCCACCAGCTGCTGCGCCGCCCCACGGCGGACCAGCTGGAGAGCTTCCATGAGGATTACACCATCATCGCCGCCCCCGGCTTCAAGTGCATCCCCGAGGTGGACGGCACCCGCTCCGAGGCCGCCATCCTGGTGGACTACGAGGCCCATCTGGTGGTGATCTGCGGCACCCAGTACGCCGGCGAGATCAAGAAGTCCGTGTTCTCCGTGATGAACTATGTCCTGCCCAAGCAGGGGGTGTTCCCCATGCACTGCTCCGCCAACATCGGCAAGGACGGCGACTCCGCCGTGTTCTTCGGCCTGTCCGGCACCGGCAAGACCACCCTGTCCGCCGATCCCGCCCGCAAGCTCATCGGCGACGATGAGCACGGCTGGGCCGACGACTCCGTGTTCAACTTCGAGGGCGGGTGCTACGCCAAGTGCATCAACCTCTCTCCCGAGGGCGAGCCGGAGATCTACAACGCCATCCGCTTCGGCGCGCTGGTGGAGAACGTGGTCATGGACCCCGACACCCGGGAGTTCGACTTCGACGACGATTCCCTGGCGGTGAACAGCCGGGTGGGCTATCCTGTGGAGTACATCCCCAATGCAGAGCTCTCCGGCATGAGCCCCAGCGTGCCCAAGACGGTGATCTTCCTGACGGCGGACGCCTACGGCGTGCTGCCTCCCATCAGCAAGCTGGATAAGAACCAGGCCATGTACTACTTTGTCTCCGGTTTCACCAGCAAGGTGGCCGGCACTGAGATCGGCGTCACCGAGCCGGTGCCCACCTTCTCCACCTGCTTCGGCGAGCCCTTCCTGCCGCTGGATCCCTCTGTATACGCCGCCATGCTGGCGGACAAGGTGGAAAAGTCCGGCGCAAAGGTTTACCTGGTGAACACCGGCTGGAACGGCACCGGCAAGCGCATGAAGCTCCGCTACACCCGGGCCATGGTCACCGCGGCCCTGACCGGCGAGATCGAGAAGGCGGAGTTCGTCACCGACCCCACCTTCGGCGTCCAGGTGCCCACCTCCATTGAGGGCGTGCCCAGCGAGCTGCTGATCCCCGCCAACACCTGGGAGGATCACGCGGCCTATGAGGCCAGCTGCAGGAAGCTGGCGGCCAGCTTTGTGGAGAATTTCAAGAAGTATACCCGCATGAGCGCGGAAGTGGTGGCCGCAGGCCCCAAGGCGTAACGAAACAGCAGCAGGGCTGGGTTTCATGCCCAGCCCTGCTTTTTTTACAAAAGGGGAATCTATGTTAGAACTGCGTATTCTGGTGGACGACATCGACTATGACTCCATTGCGGAGTATCTGATCCCGGCGGTGGCGGAGAAGCTGCGCCGGGAGGAAAAGGGCGGCATCCTGGGAAACGTCCTGGCCGGGAACCCGGACATGGCGGCCTCCATGGCCCGGACGGTGCTGGGGGCCATGAGCCAGGAGCAGAAGGACCAGCTGCTGGTGCAGCTGGTGACCAAAAACCGCGAAAAGCTGCTGGATAAGGGAAATCAGGCCGCCCGCAGCCGGGGCATCGGCGTGCAGCTGTGCGATGTGGCGGTGCGGAAGCTCTGAAAAAAACCGCCAAATATCGGCAGAACAGCCGCCCCGCCGGGCGGCTGTTCTTTTTTGCTTGTAATCGGCGGAAGTTTCTGATATAATGCGCTTATATGATAGTTTGGGGAGGAAGTCCTGTGGGATACCTGGAAAATTTGTGGAATGCGCTGGACTTTGGCTCCCTGCGGGATATGGTTCTGCGGCTGGTGTCGGTGTTCCTGTGCCTGACGGTGCATGAGACCTGCCATGGCCTGGCGGCCCTGGCCCTGGGGGACCCCACGGCCAAGCGGGCCCGGCGGCTGAGCCTGAACCCCCTGCGCCACATCGACTGGTTCGGCCTGCTGATGATGATCACCGTGGGCTTCGGCTGGGCCAAGCCCGTGCCGGTGGACCCCCGGTATTTCCGCCGCCCCAAGCAGGGCATGGCCCTGACAGCCCTGGCGGGGCCGGTGTCCAACTTCCTGCTGGCGCTGGTGCTGCTGTTTGCGGGGCGGCTGGTGTATGACTATGCCCCGTATTCCGCCGCCAACCAGCGGTTGCTGACCTTCCTGCTGACCACGGCGATCCTGTCTCTGGGCCTGGGGTTGTTCAACCTGATCCCCATCCCGCCGCTGGACGGCAGCAAGGTGCTGTTCTCTCTGCTTCCCGACCGGGCCTACAACACTATGCTGCGCTACGAGCGATACGGCATGCTTCTGCTGTGGGCGGTGGTGCTGCTGGGCGTGGGGGACAGATGGATGAGCGTCGCCATCCAGTGGACCTATGAGCTATTCTGCCGCGTGGTCGGCTTTTAAGAGGATACAGGCAATTGGAAAGTCCCATTTATAAGCTGGAAAAGGTGGTTCAGGGGAAAGAGGAGCTTCAGGATTTCGAGGGGCCTCTGGACCTGATCCTGTTCCTGCTGAGTAAGAATAAAATCGAGATACAGGATATCCCCATTGCCCTGATCCTGGACCAGTATCTGGCCTATCTGGACCGGCGCAAGGAGATGGACCTGGAGGTGGCCAGCGAGTTTGTGACCATGGCCGCCCACCTGATGTATATCAAGACCCGGATGCTCCTGTCCCTGGAGGCCAAAAACGAGATGGACGCCCTGATCCAGTCCCTAGCGGAGCGCCAGCGGGGCGAGGCCTATGCCCGGGTGCGCCGCCTGGCGGAGCTGCTGGGCCCCATGGGCGAGTTTGGCCGTAGCATCCTGACCCGGGACCCCGAGCCTATGGAGCGGGGCAAGGTATATGAATACGAGCAGCAGCCCGCCGACCTGGTCATCGCCATGCAGGAGGTCACAGACCGCCGGGGCCAGGCGGAAACGCCGCCTCTGCGGGCCTTTGACGAGATCGTCCGGCGGGAGCCCTATTCCGTGGAGCAGAAGGCCAAGGAGATCGTCCGGCGGCTGAAGGAGGGCGGCATCACCCGGTTTCTGCTGCTGTTCCGGGGCAGCCGCAGCCGCAGCGAGCTGGTAGCCACGTTTATGGCGGTGCTGGAGCTGTGCCGCAGCCGGATCATCCGGCTGGCCGGACCCGCCGCCGACTGCACCGTTACCTGCCGGGAGGACCCGGAAAACACCGAGGAATAAAACATGGAAGCAATGGAAATGAAAGAAATAGAGGCCGCGGTGGAGGGGATCCTCTTCGCCTCCGGGGAACCTGTGGCGGCGGACCGCATCGCCGTGGCCCTGAACCTGGACCGGGACACCGTGGACCAGGTGCTGCGCCGCCTGGCGGACTACTACAGCTACGAGCGCCGGGGTATGCGCCTGGTGCGGATGGACGATACCTGGCAGCTGTGCTCCGCCCCGGAGTACGCCGACCTGATCCGCCGGGCCTTCGAGATCCGCAAGCCCGCGAAGCTGTCCCAGCCGGCTCTGGAGGTGCTGACCATCATCGCCTACTATCAGCCCACTACCCGGGCCTATGTGGACCAGATCCGGGGCGTGGACAGCGCCTACACCGTGGGCCTGCTGCTGGACCGGCACCTGATCGAGGAGTGCGGGCGGCTGCAGGTGCCGGGACGGCCCCGGCTGTACCGCACCACCAAGGCGTTCCTGCGGGCATTTCATCTGAACTCGCTGGACGATCTGCCGGAGATTCCGGGCCTGGAGGCCGACGGACAGCTGCGGCTGGATGACGATGGCGCCGTTCAGGAGCCGGAACAATAATTACAGGAAGGGGGACCCTGCATGGTCGCGCTGTGGATACTGGGCATATTGCTGGCACTGATCCTGCTGGTGCTGTTTCTGCGGGTGGGGGTGCGCATCGCCTTCGGCGACGAGCTGCGGGTCATCGCCGTGGCGGGGCCTCTGCGCCTGCAGATCGTGCCCAAGCCCCAGAGAAGGCCCAAAAAAGAGAAGAAACCGAAGAAGCCTAAGGAAAAACAGGAGGAAAAGCCCCAGGAGGCTCCCAAGGAGAAAAAGAAGCTGGGCCTGACTTTCGCCGATATCCGGTCGGCGCTGCCGTATCTGTGGCAGTCCCTGAAGGGAGCCCTGCGAAAGACCCGCCAGCGGCTGCGGGTGGATCCCCTGCGTCTGTCGCTGGTTCTGGGCGGGGAGCCGGACCCTGCCGCCTCCGCCGAGACCTATGGCTGGCTCAGCGCGGCAGTGTGGACCTTCATGCCCCGGCTGGAGGAGCTGATGCGGATCCCCGACCCCTATATCCACCTGGACGTGGACTATTCCGCCGCCGAAACCAAAGCAGAAGGGGAGGTGGGCCTGTCCTTCCAGATCCGGGACCTGTTCGCCATCGGCTTTGCCTTCGGCATCCCGGTGCTGAAGTGGCTGCTCCGGTGGAAGAAGGAGAAAAGACTCAGGGAGGAGGCCCAGAAGGCCGAAAATCCCGAAAAGCCCCAGGAACCTGTGACCAACGATGAAAAAAGCGCCTGATATAAAAACGAAAGGATGACACCCATGGAAAACAACGAGAGAAAGAACAATTCCCTGACGGAGCTGATGGAGGCATCCATGAGCAAGATCCGCGATATGGTGGACTCCAATACCATCATCGGCGAGCCCATCCAGACCCCCGACGGCGTGACCCTGATCCCCGTGTCCCGGCTGAGCTTCGGCTTCGGCTGCGGCGGCGGCGATTACGGCAAGCAGGCCCCCAAGTTCGGCGGCGCCAGCACCGCCGGTGTGAAGGTGGAGCCGGTGGCTTTCCTGGTGGTGAAGGACGGCGTCACCCGGGTGATGCCCGTGGCCCTGCCCGCCGTGGGCACCGTGGACCGGGTCATCGATCTGGTGCCCCAGGTCATGGACCGGGTGGAGAGCTTCATCGACAAGAAGAAGGCGGAAAAAGAAACGTACTGAGTGAATAGAATGAGGTCATCGCTGTGGATATGGGGTGATCTCTGTGAGAAAACGGATGTGGCTTCTGGTGGGGCTGGCGCTGTGGTGGTGCCTGACGCCGGTGCGGGTGTGGGGCGTGTCCACCAGCGCCTCTGCCGCCGTGCTGATGGACGCGGACACCGGGCAGGTGCTGTATGACCACAACGGCAGCCGGCGGATGCTCATCGCCAGCACCACCAAGATCATGACGGCCCTGGTGGTGCTGGAACGCGCCTCGCCCGGTGACGTCATCACTGTAAAGCAGAAACACATGACAGAGGGCTCCTCCATGTACCTCAGGCCCGGAGAGCGGGTGACGGTGGAGGAACTGCTGTACGGCCTGCTGCTGTGCTCCGGCAACGACGCGGCGGAGGCCCTGGCCGACGGCTGCGGCGGGACGGCATCCTTTGTCCGGCGGATGAACGGCCTGGCAGGGGAGCTGGGGATGGAGGATACCTCCTTTGAAAATCCCAGCGGTCTGGACGGCCAGGCCCACTATTCCACCGCCCGGGACATGGCCCGTCTGGCGGCCTATGCCGCCGGGAACCATACCTTTGTGCGCCTGTGCTCCACCCGGAGCGTCACCATCGGCGGGCGCACCATGACCAATCATAACCGGCTTCTGCGGGCGGTGCCCGGGTGCATCGGCATGAAGACCGGCTACACCAGAGCCGCGGGACGGACCCTGGTCAGCGTTGCTGAACGGGACGGCCGGCGGCTGGTGGCTGTCACCCTGCAGGACGGCAACGACTGGGCGGATCATGCCGCCCTGTACGACTGGGGCTTTGCCCAACCCGCCGGGCAGGAGACGGCGGACCACCGCCGGGAGGATACGCCGTGAAGGAGCGACTGCAAAAGATCATAGCGGCTGCCGGGATATGCTCCCGCCGGGCGGCGGAGGAGCTGCTGCGGCAGGGCCGGGTCCGGGTCAACGGACAGTCCGCTGCCCTGGGGGACCAGGCGGACCCGGAATCGGACATCGTCACGGTGGACGGCCAGCCCCTGCGGCGGGACACCCGCCGGGTGTACCTGATGCTGAACAAGCCCCGGGGCTATGTCACCACCCTGTCCGATGAGCGGGGACGGCGGACGGCGGCGGAGCTGGTGTCCGGTTGCGGCGCGCGGGTGTACCCCGTGGGGCGGCTGGACATGGACTCCGAGGGCCTGCTGCTGATGACCAACGATGGGGCCTGGATGCAGCGGCTGCTGCACCCCAGCCACCAGATTGAGAAGGAATACCGGGTCACGGTGACGGGCCCGGTGGAGGGGGCCGCCCAGCGGCTGGCCGCCATCCGGGACCTGGAGGGGGAGCGCATCCGCCCGGCCCGGGTCCGGGAGCTGTGGCGGGACGGCAGCAAGGCCGCCCTGTCCGTCACCATCCATGAGGGGAAAAACCGCCAGATCCGCCGGATGTGCCGCCAGGCGGGGCTGGCGGTGCGGCGCTTGCAGCGGGTGCGGGAGCACACGCTGACGCTGGGGGACCTGCCTGCGGGGCAGTGGCGGTATCTGACGCAGCAGGAGCTGCGCGATTTGGAAGGAAGCGAGAAGTCGTGAGCAAAAACGTGCTCCAGACCATACGAAGCCGGACGGACAGCTTTTCCCGGGGGCAGAAGCGCATTGCCGACTATATTCTGATGAATTATGACAAGGCGGCGTTTATGACCGCCGGGCACCTGGGGCGCAAGGCCCAGGTCAGCGAGTCCACGGTGGTGCGGTTCGCCTCCCAGCTGGGGTACGATGGGTATCCCAATATGCAGCGTGCCCTGCAGGAGCTGGTCCGGGGCAAGCTCACGTCCCTGCAGCGCATCCAGGTGTCCCGGGATCAGATGCAGGAGCAGGATGTGCTCACCGGCGTGATGCAGCGGGACATGAACAGCATCCACACCGCCATCGAAAGCGTGGACCGGGCCGCCTTTGACCAGGTGGTGGACCGGCTGCTGACGGCCAGCCATATCTATCTGATGGGCGTACGGTCGTCGGCGTTTCTGGCGGGCTACCTGAATTTTTACCTGCACCTGATGTTCAAGAACGTTACCCTGGTGCAGAATGCCGCCGCCGGCGAGATCTTCGAGCAGCTCAGCCAGATCGGCCCCAGGGACGTGCTGGTGGGCATCAGCTTCCCCCGATACTCCCAGATGGCCATCCACGCCGTGGAATATGCCCGGGACCGGGGCGCCGACGTGGTGGCCATCACCGACGGGCAGATGTCGCCCCTTTACCGGATGGCCACGGTGTCGCTGCTGGTGCGCAGCGACATGATCTCCTTTGTGGACTCCATGGCCGCCCCTCTGAGCCTGCTGAACGCCCTGATCGTGGCGGTGGGGCGGCAGAAAAACGAGGAAGTATCCGGCACCTTCTCCCAGCTGGAGAATGTCTGGTCCAAATACAACATATTCGGGAAAACGGAAGATGAATCATAAGCGTATCGCGGTGGTGGGCGGAGGAGCCGCCGGACTGATGGCGGCTATCGCCGCCGCCGAGGGCGGCGGACAGGTGACGCTGCTGGAGCCCAACGACCGTCTGGGCAAAAAACTGAACATCACCGGCAAGGGCCGGTGCAACGTGACCAACAACTGTTCCCGGGAGGAGCTTCTGCGGAACATTCCCCGGAACGGGCGGTTTCTGTACGGGGCCTTCGCCCGGTTCGACAGCCGGGACGCCATGGTCTTTTTTGAGAAGCTGGGCGTCCCCCTGAAAACCGAGCGGGGCAACCGGGTGTTTCCCCAGTCGGACTGCGCCTTCGACGTTTCCGGGGCCCTGCGCCGCCGGTGCGAAAGGCTGGGTGTGAGGTGGGTCCGGGACCGGGCCGTATCCGTGGACACGGACGGGGGCCGGGTCTGCGGCGTCACCGGACAGCAGGGAACCTACCCGGCGGAGGCGGTGATCCTGGCCACCGGCGGCGTCAGCTATCCCGCCACCGGCTCCACCGGCGACGGATACCGCATGGCCCGGGACCTGGGCCACGAGATCGTGCCGCCCTGCGGCTCCCTGGTGCCTCTGGTCAGCGGGGACGATGCCTGTCGCCGGATGCAGGGCCTGGCCCTGAAAAATGTGGAGCTGACGGCCCTGAACGGGAAGAATAAGGTGCAGTTCCGGGATTTCGGCGAGCTGCTGTTCACCCATTTCGGCGTGTCGGGGCCTCTGGCGCTGTCCGCCAGCGCCCACCTGCGGCACTGGGACCGGGAGCAGTACCGCCTGTCCATCGACCTGAAGCCGGCGCTGGACCGGGAGAAGCTGGAGGCCCGCATTCTGCGGGACCTGGGGGAGAATCCCAACCGGGACTTCGAGAAAATACTGGCGGGCCTGGTACCCCACAGCATGGTGCCGGTGATACTGGAGCGGCTGGAGATCCCGGCGGGGCTGAAGGCCAACTCCGTGACCAAGGCCCAGCGCCGGGCCCTGGAGGAGCTGCTGAAGGGCTTCACCGTGTCCGTTACCGGGCCGAGACCGGTGGCGGAAGCTATCGTCACCTCCGGCGGCGTGAAGGTGAACCAGGTGCAGCCGTCTACCATGGAATCAAAGCTGACCCCGGGGCTTTATTTTGCCGGGGAAATACTGGATGTTGACGCCTATACCGGCGGCTTCAACCTGCAGATTGCCTGGTCCACCGGGCATCTGGCGGGGACAAGCGCCGCCGTGGCGGAAGGAGAATGAGCATGGCCGAAAAATATTCCGTAGCCATAGACGGCCCCTCCGGGGCCGGAAAGAGCACACTGGCCAAGGCGGCGGCAGCGGCGCTGGGCATCTGTTATGTGGACACCGGGGCCATTTACCGCACCATCGGATACGGGGTGTACCGCCGGGGGATCGACCCGTCGGACGCCGGAGCCGTGGCGGCGGTGCTGCCGGATATGCAGCTGGAAATGCGCTATGACCAGGCGGGCCTGCAGCGGATGATGCTGGCCGGGGAGGACGTGACGGATCAGATCCGCCTGCCGGAGATGTCCCGGTACGCCTCCACCGTCTCCGCCATTCCGGCGGTGCGGGACTTCCTGCTGGAGCTGCAGCGGGAGCAGGCCCGGCATCACAGCGTCATCATGGACGGCCGTGACATCGGCACGGTGGTGCTGCCGGATGCCACGGTGAAGATTTTCCTCACCGCCGCGCCGGAGGTGCGGGCCATGCGCCGCTTCCGGGAGCTGGAGCAGCGCGGCACCTCCCAGCCCTATGACCAGGTGCTCCGGGAGATCGTGGACCGGGACTATGCCGATACCCACCGGGCCATCGCCCCGCTGTGCCGGGCGGAGGACGCCGTGGAGCTGGACACCGGCGCCCTGACCTTTGAGGAGAGCCTGCAGCTGCTGCTGGAGACCATAAGGAGGCGGGCAAAGCTGTGAAAAATCCGCATTTTGTCCGGATTCAGAAAATCCTGGGGCCGCTGGTGCGGTTCCTGTTCCCCATTTCCCTGGAGGGGACGGAAAATCTGCCGGAGGACCGGCCGGTGATGCTCTGCGCCAACCACAGCAGCGCCTGGGACCCGGTCCTGTTTGTGGCAGCCATCCGCACCGGCTACCCCCTGCGCATCATGGCCAAGAAGCAGCTGCTGAGCATCCCCATTCTGGGGCGCATCCTTCAGAACGTGGGGGCTTTCGCCGTGGACCGGGGCAACTCGGACATCCAGGCGGTGAAAACCGCCATCCAGAGCCTGAAGCAGGGCTGGAACCTGCTGATCTTCCCGGAGGGCACCCGGGTGAAGGACCCGGGCCATGCGGAGGTCAAGGGCGGCGCGGCCATGATGGCCATCCGCTCCGGGGTGGACATGGTGCCGGTGTTCATTGACACCAGGAAGCGCCCGTTCCATCGGGTGCACATCGTCATCGGCCGGCCTTATACCCCGGTGTACACCGGGCGCAAGGGCACGGCGGAGGAATACCAGGCCAACGCCGACGAGATCATGCGGCGGGCCTATGCATTGGGAGGGATCGTATGCCGGTGATCCAGGCAAAAAGCGCCGGTTTCTGCTACGGCGTCCGCCGGGCCGTGGAGCTGGCGGAGAAAACCGCACAGGAGACCGGTGGCTGCGTGATGCTGGGCAGCATCATCCACAACGCCAACGTGGTGGCCCGGCTGGAGCAGCTGGGGGCCCGTCAGGTGGATTCCCCGGATGCGGTCCGCCCCGGGGACACGGTGATCATCCGCTCCCACGGGGAGACCCGGCAGGTGCTGGAGCGGCTGGAGGCCATGGGGGCCCGGTGCGTCAACGCCACCTGTCCCAACGTTCTGCACATCCAGCATATCGTGTCCCGGGCCGGTCAGGCCGGGCGCATTCCCCTGGTCATCGGCGAACCCCATCACCCGGAGGTCATGGGCGCGGCCAGCTGGTGGGACGGAACCCTGGTGTTTCCGGGGCCGGAGGAGCTGGATCGGTGGTTGCTGGAGGACCCGGCCCGCCGGGACCTGCCCCTGACGGCGGTGGCCCAGACCACCTGCGTCCGAAGCATCTGGGAAAGTTCAAAAAAAATTCTAAAAAAACTGTGTACAAACGCGGAATTATTTGATACAATATGTGATGCTACGCATAGACGTCAGTCCGAGGCGGCGGAGATCGCCTCCCGGGTGGACGTCATGGTCGTGGTCGGAGATCGTAAAAGTGCCAACACCAAACATTTGACAGAGATTTGCCGTGAGCTGTGCCCCAGAGTGTACCAGATCGAGGGGGCGGAGGAGCTTACACCGGACCTTTTTATTGGATGTTCATTGGCGGGACTTACGGCCGGCGCGTCCACACCGGCGGGCATCATTAAGGAGGTATATACAACGATGAGCGAAGAAATCAAGAACAACGAAATCAAGGAAGAGAGCTTCGAGGAGCTGCTGGACAAATCTTTCAAGACTTTAAATACAGGAGAGAAGGTAACCGGTATCGTGACGGCTGTTGGTCCCACCGAGGTTCAGGTGGACCTGGGCTGCAAGCAGGCCGGCTACATTGCCGTGGACGAGCTGTCCGCTGATCCCAACGTGAAGCCCGAGGACGTGGTGAAGGTCGGCGACGAGATCGAGACCTACATCATCCGCGTCAACGACGTGGAGGGCTATGCCATGCTGTCCAAGAAGCGCCTGGATGCCGTGAAGGTCTGGGAGGACATCGAGGAGGCCCGCGAGAATAAGACCACCCTGGAGGGCAAGGTCACCGAGGAGAACAAGGGCGGCATCGTCGTCAACGTCAAGGGCGTGCGCGTGTTCGTGCCCGCTTCCCAGAGCGGCCAGCCCCGCGGCGCCGATCTGTCCGAGATGATCGGCCAGACCGTGTCCCTGCGGATCACCGAGGTCAACCGTGCCCGCCGCC